>Ga0302162_10000217_pt1 | contig 17204 bp, 24 predicted proteins | sample I_Fen_E2_2_FD_193501 | JGI IMG/M metagenome (GOLD analysis project Ga0302162, IMG submission 193501) | Peat permafrost microbial communities from Stordalen Mire near Abisko, Sweden - I_Fen_E2_2 | ecosystem: Environmental > Terrestrial > Soil > Wetlands > Permafrost | place: Sweden: Abisko...
ATTTATAAAAAGAATTAAAGATGTAGATTTTAAAAAGATTGATCATGATCAAGATGATTATATAGTTAGTATATTGCAACTTCTAAATGATTGGTTAACAGGACATATCTTTGAAAATGATAAACTTATAGGACAATAATTATAAATTTATACATAGAAAAATAAAGGCCATTCCAAATTTTGGAATTGGTCTTTATTTCTAATTTATTTTATATATAGACATGCGCCTTAGCATTTTCGATAATTCCCACAGTGTCACAAGTCATCTATCACAAATAACATATTCATCAATATAACAATTCTTAACCATTACGCCAGAATTATTTAAGTAATATAAATTCCCATTTTCTTTAAACCATCCTATTCTCATTTCACCAGAGTTATTTAAACAATACCAATGCCCCTTATCTTCAATCCACCCTGTTAGCATTTTACCAGAATCAGAATCAAGATAATACCATTTTCCTTCACTTTTAATCCATCCTGTTTTCATCCTCCCATTTTCATCTAAGTAATACCAATTCCCCTTATCTTCTGACCAGCCAGTCTTTACAAAAGGACCACTATAATAGCGCCAACTGTTATTAACATTTATCCAACCATTTGATTCTGCATTTACTTTTACCTCATTAATTCTCCCAAATTCAATTGTGCATGCAATCATAATTCCAAATATTAATATACCACTTAAAAACTTATTTTTTCCCATCTTAGCATCCTCTCTAATTTATAAAATATATTCATATATAATATTTATTAACATAATTTATAAAATAGAATTAAATTTCAACAGTTGGTAATATATACTTCTGTGAATATAAATATCTTCTAAACAGAACTTTCTATGTAAAAATATTAGAAGAGTCTTTTATATTATGCAAAAACTAAAGAGGAATGCATTTTATATACATTCCTCTTTAGTTAACAAATTAATCATTAGTTCTTTATTAGACATTCGTCATACTACACAAATACCAAGTCAGTATTCTAATCTATTCCATGTGCCTTATGACCTGTATTTTCTATACAGCTTTTAATTTCTTCTTGTGTTGCAGGTTCATTGTATATTACTTCAACGCTTCCACGCCCAAGATCTACACAAACATTACTTACACCATCAATTTTTTCAAGTGCATTTTTAACTTGTGTCTTCATATTTTCATTAACTAATCCATCAACAATATAGTGTTCTCTTTCCATACATACTAGTCTCCTTTTATAGAATTTTACAAGTATAGTATGTTCAAAAATACTATATTATATTAAATTAAATTTTTTATTATCAAGGAAACTCGAATCGCATTCGCTCGCTAAGTAAGTTCAAGGAGCCAAATATAAAAGCTCACAGGGAAAGTTCTGCTAGTCAAATACAAGATTTGGAGCCTCACTTTTTGGACTCTCACTTATAAAATTAATTCATCTAAAGTTCTTTTTGGTACATGATGAGTTTCATTTTCATCTCTCCAATATCTAACATCACCAGATTCATTAATAGTTTCAATAACTATCTTTTCTTTTGGATATCCTAAAGCTAGTACCAATGTAATTTCATATTTTTCATCTAAGTTAAGTTCTTCAGCCAATCTTTTTTTATTTATATTTGCAATTATGCATCCTCCAAGACCTTTTTCAACTGCTCCTAGTAAAATACTTTGTACTGCTATACCTTCGTTTTGTGGCATACTTATCCCAATAGTAGTATCTCTAACTACTACTATATAAGCACTTGGTTTTTCTCCTTCTTTAGGTCCATTCCAGTCTTTATAATATCCCGCCCAAAATATATGTCTATTTATTTTATCATTTTGTTCTTTTGTGTTTGATAACATATATCGTAATGCTTGCATATTACCCCCTGATGGTGATAACCTTGCTAAATTCACTAATTCTTTTAAAGTATTCATTTCAATAGGCTTGTCTTCATAAAATCTTCTATATGATCTATTTTTTAATATGAGTTCTTTAACCATATTGCACCTCATTTTCTATCTATCTCAATTTTTCAACTTCTCTTTGTATATCTTGCATTCTCATATCTGTTGATGCTATAACATCTGCACATTCTTTTAAATCATTTGTAATATGTACCGGACTTTCTCCCAATGTTTTATAATACAGTTTATGTTCAAGGCTTGCCCAAAAATCCATAGCTATTGTTCTTATTTGTACTTCTACTCTAACGGGTTCTACATGGTCCGAAAAAAATATAGGAATTTCCACAACTAAATGAAGACTTCTATATCCATTTGACTTTGGATTCTTTATATAATCCTTCTCTTCAATTAATTTAATATCATCTTGTCTTTTAAGCATTTCCGCAATATCATATATATCTCCAACAAATGAACAAATTACTCGTATTCCTGCAATGTCATTTAAATTTTTTTTAGCAGAATCAGTGCTCATATCAAGGCCTTTACGTTGCAATTTATCCATAATGCTACCCGGTGTTTTAACCCTAGACTTCATATACTCTATTGGATTTCTTTTTCTTCTTATTTTAAGTTCATCATCTAAAATATCTAATTTAGTTTTAACTTCTTTTATAGCTGAACGATAAATAAGTAAAGTTGCATTCATTTCTTCTATTTTTTCTTCAACTACTTCTGGTGATATGTTCATATCTCCTCCACTTAAAAGTATCTTTTCATTTGCTCTTAACTGACTCATAAGGTTATTGTCCCCCTTAATTCTAAAAAGACTATTATTAATAATATATTTTTCTACTTTTTTATTTTATTTTACTAACATCATTTTAATTGAATACAAAGAAAACTTCAAGCTACTATTATCTAATCAAATAAACCGTGACTCTTTTTCTTCCGAAATCCTCAACTTGCTCATGAGTAGGTAACCATATATCTATTATGTGAGTACCATCACTTTTTACTACAACTGCTCCACCTCTATCTTCAACATTAAATATACCATCTTCTTTATAATTCTTTAATTCTGGAATATAAATCTCACTACCCAAAGATATATCTTTAGGTGCAGCAATAACACCTACTCTGGTATGCGTTTGCATTGAAGTTTGAGATCCCCATGCCTCTGAGCATATAGCACAATTACAATAAGCCGTTAACTCCGCTTCAATAGGTGTAGTCATTGAATTTTTAAATATTGAGTGGTTTTGTATTTGATCATATATTGGATTAGGTGGAGTTTCATCATATTCTTCAATGTAATCTTCCTTAACGTAACCTATTATATCTTCATATTTTATCTTATACCAGCTATTATTTTTCTCTAATATATCAAATATCATTCCTTGATATAAATAATAGCTTATATAACCATCTAAATTAGGTTCATCCCTAATACATAAATTAGAATCAATATTTACTACTTGTCCATGTTTCTTATACGTAGGAGCGGTACTTACTAGTTTCCCTTTGGTTTTACTTAAATCACTTGCATCACTCAATATCAATTTAAAGTAAGCTGAAAATCCGCCTATAACAATTGCTAAACATATATATGTAGCACATACATACTTTTCTAATCTTGACAACCAATCATTCCCTTCTGTTTTTATACTATTCTAATATTTCTGCTTGTAATAGTAATCTAACATCTTCACATTATATACTATTATATTATATTTTTTCATGTATTTGAAATTTTTATTCCTTATCAATAGTTATAGTGTCGAAATATTATATTTTATTAATCTCAAATACTGATTTTTTTAAATACTTGTATTTATCTAATTAACTTTAAAGACCTTGCTAATTCTAATTTAGAATTAGCAAAGTCTTTATTGTATTAGCCTAGTAGAGAACTCAAAATTGAGAGTCCAAAAAGTGAGGCTCCAAATCTTGTATTCGGCTAGCAGAACTTTCTCTGTGAGCTTTTATATTTGGTTTCTCGAACTTTCTATTTTATCATCTATGATTTGATGTGAATCCCTTACTCGGTGAATGAATGTGAGTCGAGTTTCCTTTATCATAAGCCGTTTTCTTAAGTTGTAAATAATATCTTCATATTTAATATGAATTTTTCATTTTTATATCTGCCATTAAAGGATAATGATCTGATGGATATTTCCCATTAATATTATATTTAATTATTTCTGCATTGACTACTTCTATTTCTTCGGACACAAAAATATAATCAATGTGAACTCCTTGTTGTTTCCTATTGAAGCTATGTCTTGTTGCTTCATTATATAAGTTTTTATTTATCTCCTGAACTGCTACCAATTTTTGCTTCGAAAATTTTCCTTTTGCAAAATCATTTATTAATTTGCTATCTGGAGTAACATTAAAATCTCCCATTAATATAATTGGAAGCTTTTCTTTTTTCTGTTCTTCATCTATAACTTCCATGATCTTCTTTAATCCATACTCTTTTGCTTTGGGAATAAAATTATCTAAATGAGAATTGCAAATTCTAACCTTAGCATTATCAATCTCAACTATAGCTGTTGTACATATTCTAGGGAAAAGCGAATACCATTTACGACTTCCAATCTTATTGGGATTTTCAGACAACCAAAAAGTTTTATAGTCATGTATAATATGTTCTTTGGAAATCAAAATATTATTTCTCTCTGAAGAAACCTTTTTGCCTCTTGGTTTGCCAATAATGTTATATTCCATAACATTATCTTTTAGATCTTTATGCATATTATCTTTTACCTCTTGAGTTCCAATAACATCGCACTTGTAGTTCCTCATTATGTGATAAATCATGTTCTTTCTACTATTCCATCTATTATTAAAATCTAATGGAAAATCACATCGTAAATTAAATGTCATTATTCTCATTTACTTATTATTTGAAATAGTAGTGTTTGTCTTAGATATATTAGCATCTAATTCTTGTGAGAATATAACTGCTGGCTTAGTGAAATCATACTTTCTATTTTCAACAACAACTGAATCTGATACCATTTTACCACTTGCATCAAAATAGTACCAAAAACCACCATTAGTTAACCAACTATCAGATGCCATCATTCCATTTGACCATAAATAATACCAACTTCCATTATCCATCATCCATCCGGTTTGCATTCTTCCACTATTATCAAAGTTATACCAGTTTCCATCAATCTTCTTCCACCCTTTAGCTACTACCCCTTTTTCTACCCAACTACGATTTTTATATGCATCTTCTTTCCATGTAGCCGAAGCTGCTACTGGCAATATTCCAATTACTGACATTGCAACTAATGATGATATTATTAACTTTTTTATCATTTTAAATTCCTCCTCTTTATTGGCTTAAAGTTATTCTGTAACTATACTCATATTACATTTTTTTCTATTTATTTGCAAGATTTTTAGATATATTTTCCACAACTTAACTGTTGGATACTATAACCTTAGTATCTATTATACAAAAAAAGATGGCAGTTATTTCAACTGCCATCAAGTTTGGTTGCCAATAAAATAGGATTACTTAAATTATTTATTTAATGCTTCTAATAATTCTTCTAAATTTAATCCATGAACCTTAGCAGCATCTTCAATTGTTTCTGCTTGAGAAGATGGACATCCAACACATCCCATTCCAAAGTTCATTAAAATTTGTGGTGCATCTTCTTTTATTCGTATTACTTCTCCTATTGTTAAATCTTTAGTTATCATATTTAATCTTCTCCTCTATTTTAATCTAATTAATTTTCTTTAACTTGTAAATTTATTATAGCCTGATTGTTATTAATACAATGTGATTTAAATCAAAGTTTAGTATCAACTAGATTTGCATTCTTTTAATATTTCCACATGAACTTCTATCTCAAAATTAATATTAGTAAGTGTTGTAAATACAGGATGGTCTTCCATGAATATTACTCCTTAAAATATTCATCTATCTTATTATTTTCATAATCTCCTATAATATTCATTAACATCTAATGGAACTTTCTGCCTTTCTCTTACGTAATGCTCTCGTATTGCTTACAATTCATACTCAAAAAAACAACAAATCAATGTGACTTGTTGTTTTTTTACATCATATTCCTTGCTTAAAGAAGAATATTTAATAATTCTTTAATATTACTTGCTATGTATTCTGCTCTCGCCTGTGTTAATTCTATTACATCTCCAAATCCATAGAGAACGCCTATTGATTTAATATTATTTTCTTTTGCTCCAATGATGTCATGCTCCCTATCTCCTATCATAATAGCCTTTGATAAGTCAGAAATCTTAGCACCTTCTAATGCATACTTTATAACATCACCTTTTTTAACTCGTGTTTCTTCAAAGTCAGATCCAGCAACAAAAGTAAAATACTTATCTATCTTAAAGTACTTTAGAATTTCTTTAGCATATACCTCTGGTTTTGATGTAGCTAGTACAATTGTCTTACCATTTTTTTTAAGGGCATCCAAAAATTCTATTATTCCATCATATAAATTATTTTCATAAATGCCTTTATCCGCATAATATTCTCTGTATTTCACTAATGCAAGATTTGCTTTTTCTTCATCAAACTTATAATATTCTTTAAATGATTCTTTTAAAGGTGGTCCAATAAATTTACGTAAATCCTCAAGATTATCAACTGAAATATTAAAAAATTTTAAAGCATACTGAACGGATTTAGTTATCCCCTCACCAGAATCAGTAATCGTTCCATCTAAGTCAAATAATATGTATTCAAAATTGTTATTCAAGTAAAAATTCCTCCTTGCTTCTGCATGCTGTATTATATATAAATTATAACACATATATAAATTCAAATCATTTATTCATTGACTATGAAATGCATGGTATTATTATTTTTAAATTAAAAAGTTAATAATTTTAGTTTTAAAAGGTAATACTATTTATTAGGTTATATGATACCTATGAGATATCTTAACAAATACAATAATAGTTTATGGAGGAATTTTAAATGAAGAGATTTATTTGTACTGTGTGTGGTTATATTCATGAAGGCAATACCCCACCTGATATTTGTCCTATTTGTAAAGTTGGGGCTGACAAATTTAAGGAAATGAAAGATGATTTGAATTTTGCTGATGAACATAGAATTGGAGTTGTAGATGGCGTTAATGATGAAATATTGGAAGGTTTGAGAGCTAATTTCATGGGTGAATGTACTGAAGTTGGAATGTATTTAGCAATGTCTCGTCAAGCTGATCGTGAAGGTTACCCTGAAGTAGCTGAAGCTTACAAAAGAATTGCTTTTGAAGAAGCTGAACATGCTTCTAAATTTGCTGAAATCTTAGGTGAAGTTGTAGCTGCTGATACTAAATCTAACTTAAGTGCTAGGGTTGAAGCTGAATATGGTGCATGTGAAGGTAAGAAAAAACTTGCAACATTAGCTAAACAAAACAATTTAGATGCAATACATGACACAGTACATGAAATGTGTAAAGATGAAGCTAGACACGGGAAGGCATTTAAAGGATTATTAGATAGATACTTCGCATAAGGTTTTATCAGAGGTTACGAGGTTTTCGTCAATCTGTCCAAACCATTAAAGCGATGAATATTATTATAAGCGGTTGTGTACAATACTGTGTACGCAACCGCTTATTTTATAGTATAACCCATTGTACACAGTATTGTGTACACAGTGAAAAAGCTATAACCTTAGTAAAATCAATGGGTTATAGCTATTTATATTTAGAAGTTCTATTTGAGTTTCTTCCTTAATATATACAAGTTATTGGGCCGATTGTACTGTGGTGCAATTAAGATGCTTAATTTTTGTCCTTTAGCCAATCCTCCAACTCTCGAATCCTTTTATCAGGATGTTCCTCGTTGCATCTTAGATACCATACCTCATCGCTTAATTGTAGTAACTGCCATCCACAAGGCAACTCACCAAAGAGGTACTCAGGTACAATCCCAGTAAGATAAATAGTAACTTTGGTTTTATGAGTCGTACATAGCTTAATATCAGTATCTTTGACAGCAATACCTCTCTTTATCAGCATCTTTACTACATTAGCTAGACTGCTCCAAACGAATATTGGGTCACTACTACTCCCACAACCCCAGCATTTATCCTCAAATCTACTGACACAAGGTGTTGCACACATAGGACAGAGTTGCACATAATTCATAAATAGCTACCTCCTTTTAATCATGCATAAGCATATTTACACTCTTAATGCCATCTGCATCGAAACTATTGTCCAAAAATTGAACAAATCCGTCTATTATTTCCTGTACCCTATTATCAACCGTCTTAATCCCGTCATAATAGTATGTTTCGTAGTAAGCTAAGACAGGTATCACCAGCTGTGTGCGGTCACTACTAAAGGTTTCCGTGTATATTTTCCATTTTATTGGCAAGTTATCTAATAGCCAAACTTGGTAGCTGTGCTTTAGTTCTACACAAATGTTTATAATGTACCTATCTTTTGAGCCGTTAACTAATTGGGTAAAATGACCTACTGAAAGTGGTTCAATACATAGTTCGTACAGTCTGTCAGCGAGGTTGCGACATCGTCTTGTGACAGGTACTAAGCTTAAAATGTCGCATTTATGTCGATTACGATAAGCATACTTCTTACACTTCAAACAATATAGGTCACTCATATGCTACACCTCGCTTTCAGTAATTTTGTATACCCTGAGGGAATGAAATCCAAGCACAGCGCCCTCATCGAGTTTAGTAACAAATTCTTCATAAGTTCTAATGCCTGTGACAACATTTCCTAGTTGCAGTCCAGAACCCTTGCGTACTTGTAGAGCTTCATTGTTCCAAGCTTCAAGTGGTGTTGCATACTGCCATTTACGACCGTTAAACTCAATGCAGTATGCTTGTTTGCTTTTATCTGGCATAGCTACCGACCTCCTTAACCTTGTATATACTGATGTATTTATAAATGCTTTGACGGCTACAATCGCATAGTCTAGCCAATTCAGTAACATTAATCTCTTTATTTATATACTTAGGATAGTGACGAAGAAAGCCGTTAGGTAAATTGTCAATAGTAGTTGTGGGGCGGCCTATGGCTATATTTTTACTCGCAGCGTTAGCCATACCTGACTTAACCCTTTGGCTTATAATAGCTTTCTCCATTTCCGCAAATACTCCCCACATCATTATCATCCCTTGTGTCATCGGGTCTAAATCATTAGTACAATCCACAACGAATGTGCCTATGACCAATTTCAGCTGTTTTTCTCTTGCTATTTCAATTATTTCACAAAGTTGTTTCGTAGACCTAGTTAACCTACTAACCTCGGTGGTTGCTATGGTACTGCCACACTCTACCACACTTAGTAGCCTGTTCCATTCGATTTTATCGGCTTTACTCCCAGATACATACTCGAAATATATGTTCTCGTCTTTGATACCTAGCTTACGTAACTCTCGCTTTTGTCTGTCTATATCTTGTCTACTCTCATTTGTACTGCACCTACAATAACCATAATCCATATAAATCATCCTCTCATACTTGTATTAAGACATCGTCTGTCGACAAAATGGTTATATTAGTTTCATTGACACAATCAAGCTGTTTTTACTGCATTTACGGGTTATTTTACTTTCATATTATATGTCTACGAAAAGAACTCTTTTTGTTGACACGCTATTTTATACTACAATAAGCGGTAAATGATACTTTAGTCAAGTAGTTTTATTCGACTATGCCGATATTAATGGCTCACTTACTTTTAATTGAAGCTCATTTAAAGACCTACAAAAGCTTTTACTTATTTATGGTACAAATCAATAGTTACTCAAACTGCCTATGTAGAATTTTTGCGTTTTCGGAATGATTATTGTATAATTTCGGTATAGTAGTATTATTGTGGCTACTATCAAAATATATAAACAATTCAACTTATAGAGAAAGGGGCAACAATTGATATATGGCTGTATATGAGATAGGCAATTTAATTAGAGAACTTAGGACTGCACGGGGGCTATCGCAAGAGAAGCTTAGTGAGGGTATTTGTTCCCCTCAAACGCTTTCAAGAGCTGAGTCAGGTACTACTATTCTTACATATCCCAATTTGACGGCAATTATGGAGAAACTAGGTGCATCCACTAATGACTACTTTGATACTTTTCTGAGTGCTCAGGAGTATGTGTGTTATCAAAAAAAGAATGAAGTACAAGCTTTATTAGATAAACGAAAACTTGATGAAGTTGATATACTACTTAAAAAGATGTCAGAGGATGTTCTGTTTCATAAAGGTTTAAATCGTCAGTTTTATCTGTCATCGCTTGCGTATCATAAGTTGTGGGTGGCTGGTGACCCTATGAATATGGAGTATTTTAACCCTATATTGAACCTTTTGCAGGAAGCGATTAATATAACCATAAAGAAGTTTGATATGGATAAGATACGTGAGTATCTTTTAACATTAGAGGAAATGAAAATTATAAAATGCTTTGCGTTGGCTTATTTACATTCAGGTGCTATAGATACGGGTATTAAAATTCTATATGAATTGAAGTTTAATATGGAAGATTTATATAAAGACCACGCTGAAAAGATGGAATTGTACACTTCGATTTTGTATAATCTTTCTATATATTTAGGTAAACAAGGTAGACACATAGATGCTCTTGACATATGTGACTTTGGAATTAAAGTTTGTAGAGAAACTAAGATGTTGGCGTTTTTGCCGTTCTTGATTTTCAATAAAGCTTACGCTTATGCTGAGATGGGTCAATTAGAGTTTTGTTTGCCTTTATTAAAACAGTCTTATTATGGTCTGTACATACTTGAGAACTACCAGAAAGCAGAAATAATAAAGCTCTACACCAAAGATAAGTTTGGCATAGAACTTTAAGTGTTGATATTCCATTTACAGCAGTACAATTAATAAAAGATAAATCAGGTAATCCTTAACAAAGTCTAAGTAATTATAACCTTTATTCAAGTAAACAAACAGTCCGCCATACGAGAAGTTATAGGGCTAAATTTCTCATATGGCGGACTGTTTGTTTAAGTCTCGTCTTATTATAATTACACTTGTTGGTAACACGTATAATTATAGTAAGATATAAGAAGGAGAGAAAAACAATGAAAAAATTAGCTTTAACTTTATTAGTAACAACAATAACAACAGGTGCATTATATGCTCCAGCATTTGCAGCAACTACTGAAACATTTAATGGAGGTCATATTTATCAGGCACAAGCAGGAAAACCGGGTACAATCAAACTAGATTTAACCAACATTGATTCACAAGCAAATGTAAAAATGGATACAAATGAGCTTATGACCTACCTTGACAACGATGGTACAGTAGACAAAATTATTTATACAGATGAGGTTGGTAAAGGATATTCTATTCGTAGTATAGTCCAAGCTCAAAACGCTAAAGGTGGTGTACCAGTTTATACAGCGAGTGCTATGCCTAGTATAACAGCAAAAACTACGTTGAATACGCTTATGTGCTTTTGGCAAGGTACTGACGATACAATGGCTACATTAACATCTAAATACTATGTAGCAAGTGATTACTTGAAAGCTGGTGATGCAGCAAAAGTTTATAATGCTCCTCCTACTGGTGCTTACTTGACAGCACCCGGTACAACTGAAAAAATTAATAAAGCAGGGAAATACATATTTGTAGTGCACGACAATGGTGCAATAGATGATAGCCCAGTAAGCGTGCTTTGTGTTAATGTAGGAGGTGCTCCTACTGCTACAACAACTGCTACTACAGCTACTGCTACTGCTACTGCTCCTACACAAGCACCTGTTGCAAAAGTGACTGGATGGACTAAAACTAATGGCCTTTGGCATTATGTAAATGCTGATGGAACTATGAAGACTGGTTGGTTAAATGATGGTGCTTGGTACTACTTAGATAATAACGGTGCTATGAAGACAGGTTGGTTAAATGACAATGGAAATTGGTATTACTTGAATGATAATGGTTCTATGGCAAGTAATACTGTAATAGATGGTTATACTTTGGATGCAAGTGGAGCTTGGGTTAAGTAAAATAATATAAAAATCCCCTCAGAGAGTTTTACAAAACCTATGAGGGTTTTTTTATGGACTAGATTAGACCAAGCTTAGTGGCTCGCATACCAATAATGACTATTTTTGAGCAGATTTTGAGATATTTCTGCAATACTAACTAATATTTAATAAAATTTTATATAAAAAAGTCTACTATTTTCTTAGAACTCATTTTAAGCCCCTGCAAGAGTTTTTACTTGCTTGTAATACAAATACATTAAAACTTATTTTTAAAGCTCTGTTGGTTCTTACATTGTCTAAATAAGTCTTATACTAAAGTCCAGCACTTCTTTATTTGAATAAAAAATTTATATGAATTATAAAAAACATATATTGACAAAACCACGGTTACCGTGGTAAAGTTATATTAACAAATTAATAGGAGGTAAGAGAATTTATGGAATTAACTGCGGGAGAAAGGATACGCAATGCTCGTAAGACTGCTGGACTAACTCAGCAACAACTGGCGACGAAGTATGGCATCCCTATCAGAACACTTTCTGATTGGGAACGGCTCAAATTTGCTCCACCGGATTATGTTTTAAATTTACTTTTAGACCGAATAGCTATTGACCACCCACCGAAAGAGGATAAGTAGACACTCTTGACAAGTTTTATCCGATGGTTACGAGTTTAGTGACTTATACATCTGGAATTAATTACTATTAATTTAGTAGATTATCTTGTATTATAAAAGTATAAATTCAAATTTTTAGGGGGATTTTATTATGATGATGAAAAAATTATTAACGGTTTTATTAGCAACAACAATATCATTGAGTTCTGCTATAACTGCTTTTGCAGCAGACACTACATCACCTGATGGTAACCTTGCAAACAATCAAAAGTATGTTGCAACTGAAAAAGCGGATAAGAATACACTTTACTTTTACAAAGAACAATCAGAACAATTTTCACAGTCATACATTGATTATCTAAATAAGACTGCGAAAAGCATAACAGCCGGAATTTCAGACGATTACGGTAAAGCTAAGGCAATAAATAAATATGTTTCCGAAAATATATGGTATGACGAGGACTTTAGATACAATAAAAAGTCTATGGGTAAAAAGAATTATTTTAATCCTAATGATGATGGAAATAGAGGTTCTGCGGGTATTGAGACTATCGCTGGGGACAAAGGGGTGTGCGAAGAATATGCTGCTTTTACAGTGTCACTTTTGCGTGCTGTGGGTATACCAGCCAAAGAGATATGGGGACACTACGGCTCAGCAAGTCATGCGTGGGTAGAAGCCTATGTGGGAGGGAAATGGTTGTTCATCGACTCGACATTTTCATCTCAAAATAAAGTATATAAAGGAGAATGGTCAACGCAAAAAGCTAGTGATAGCCACTATTTCGACCTGCCCTATGAAAAATGGTCAGCTGCCTATCTTATTGATACTGACTCGACAGGGCTGGTAAATAGCTCAAATAGTATATTTGATGGTAAGTTATTGTTTTATTCGACTTACCAAGGTGCGATACAAGGAGTGATAAAAGAAGTTGACACTAACCTTTCCGCTGGTGACAAGCTAGACTCAAACTATGGCTTTAAAGCCAAAGACTTATACAAAGATGCTGCTTGTACTGAGCATTGGGATTTAGATACTGATGTAGTCACAGAAGCTGGTTGTGTAATATATGTCAAAGACTATATGCAGTACAGCTATACTGTCAACTTTGATTCTAAGGGTGGTTCATCTGTTGATTCAATATCAGTACCATCTAGATATAAGGATATAGGGGTTTTGATTCCTGAGTCAGATATACCGACTAATCCGACTAGAGAAGGTTACGATTTTATCGGTTGGTATCCTTCCCATTATGCGTATTTTGCTGGTTCAACCGGTATTGATTTAAAAACCGAATTAGTTAGTGATGGCGAAACATTTAATGCTATTTGGAAAGATAAAGCTACAGGTGCAGTTACTTATGCAAATACAACAACTACTACTGATACAACAACAACAACTACAGCTACTACTCCAACAACAACTACTACAACAAAAGTAACTGGCTGGCATAAAGCCTATGGCTATTGGTATCACTATGATACCAACGGTAATATGCAGGGTGGATGGATTAATGACAATGGAAATTGGTATTATCTAGAAGGTGATGGCAGAATGAAGACAGGTTGGATATGCTATATGGGTAGCTGGTACTACCTAACATCGACTGGTGCTATGGCTCACGATACTGTAATAGATGGCTCTGTTTTTGGCAGTAATGGAGCTAGAGTTAGAGTTAACTAAGGTTTTATTGGCTAAATTAAATATTATGATACATAAACCCCCCTCATAGATTTAAAACCTCTATGAGGGTTTTATTCGGTGATAACTAGATTAATGACTCATATGTGTATAATTAATTTTATATTACTATATAATAACTGTTTTGAGCAGCCTATGGCATTATTTGCTATTAATATGGTAGATTTTGTTGTATTTTTTACTGATTTATTGTATCGTAGAAGTAATATTATTATTTTTAGGGGGTACAATGATGTTGAATAAAAAGATACTGGCTATAGTGCTAACAGCAGCAATTTCATTTAGTTCTGCTATAACTGCTTTTGCAGCAGACACATCAACTAATATTTCACTTAATGATAGGTCAAAGTTTTCAGTAACGTTACAGTCAAATTCCTTAGTGTTCAATAATGAACCAATAGACAAAGATTACGACAGTATTAGTATTGACATATCTACTATTAGTGGTCCTGTGATTCGCAATGTTACTTATGACAGAGGAGAGGGTGACGGAGCTACTATTGATGTAGCAGGTCTATCAGATGGTTCTTATATGGTTAGAGTTGGTTATGTAACTAAAGGTTTCAAACAGTATAGAGATAGATACGCTTACACTCTTGAAGTAAAAAGTGGAGTTGGAACTTTTAAAGGGATTTCTCACTACTATACCAATTTAAAAGTGGTAGCAAATGAAAGAACAGATGCTGGTGCACTTGCATCTTATAAAGGTACGCCACTTGCAGCTTATGTTACACAAGCTAACATTATAACAGCAGGTATTACCAACGAGTATGATAAGGTTAAGGCCATACATGATTGGGTCGCAGATAATATGTATTACGATTTTTCTAGCGAGGCGACCAATAGGGATGCAAACGCTAGTGCTGAACTTTTCCCCGGTGGACCTATGCAAGTAGGTCTTTGTGGTAATTACGCAGGAGTAACTACTGACCTTATGCGAGCCGCAGGTATTCCAGCTAAGACTGTTTCTGGAAGCGTAACTGATGGGGGCGTTGCGGCCGGGCATGATTGGACAGAAGTGTTTGTTGATGGCAGATGGCTATTTATGGATAGTACACTCGATAGTAAGAATAGTTTCCTAGACGGTAAATTTTCAAATAAAGTAAAATGCACACAAACTTATTTTGATACATCTTTGGCTGAGTGGTCAACTACACACGACCTTGGTGGGGTTAGTATTACTACCCAAGACAATGCAGCTTTGACATATGCTGCACCTAGAACAGATAGTGTTGCGGTTAATAAAAAGACCAATAGCTTTACTGTAAAATTTGATAGCCAAGGTGGTTCTGCGATTGATAGTATGAGTGTAACTCGTGAGGCTAATGGCACTGGTAAAGTACCTGCACCAGCAACACCTACTAAAGATGGTTACACTTTTGTAGGTTGGGCTGTAAATAACCCTCATAATTCAGTGGTGTGGGATTTTAACACTAAAGTAATCAGCTATGATGTTACAATGTATGCAAAGTGGCAATAGAACTAGCATTGAATAATTAGAAGTGCTTTATTTGACCATTTAATCTAATTGAATATAATCTGACTAAATCCCCTCATAGGTTTTTAAACTCTATGAGGGTTTTTTTATGTTATAAAATTATAAAAAATTAAATTCTATTTGAAGTATGTCTTAGGCCTGTTCAAGAAGTTTATATAAATTTAATTAAGTATGAGGAGGTTTGAACAATGGCACAGATAGTAAACATAACACAAGCATCTACTTTAACGGGATTATCTACCTACGCATTGCGTAAAGGGGCAAAAGAAGGACGCTTTCCGCACCTTAGAACAGCTGAAAATGGAAAGATTTTATTTGACCTAGAATTATTAGCTCAGACACTAGCAACTGAGGCTATGGCAAGCATGAAGCAATCAAAATAAAGGAGTGATTAGTTATCATTTCAGACAGACTGTTGAGGGTTGATGAGGCAGCAGAAATTTTGAAAGTTAGTCCGATGCGGGTTCTCGAGTGGTGTGCGTCAGGACACTTGCCTTGCACTAAAGTTGGAGTTTCAAGACGCATTAAAGAGGAAGACCTTGACTGCATACTTCAATCTGAGCGTGGTCCGCAAAAACTAAAAGCAGCTGAACCCGAAAGACCTGTATATGTTGGACCACCAGCAGCTGAGTGTGGATTTGAAGATGACGAAGAAGAAAGAAGAAGACAGTTTAAGAAAGAGTGGGAAGCTGCACAAGTACAGATTGCAGCTATTAAAGCTAAGAGAGCAAGTACAGTAAAAGCTCCTGAGCCAGTCGTTAGAGACTCCAGAAAGTCAACAGGTATGTACCCGAGCGGGTTTGATACATTTTAAAAGCACAAAGTAGGTTTTATCGGAGGTGGAACTTATGCAAATAACTTTAGCACAAATAGACTACTTTAAATCCAGTAAAATACGGGATGCTAATGGCAATCTCAAAGTATTTTATCACGGGACAAAAAAAGACTTTGACCGATTTTCTGAGGATTACATACTTGCTGAGCCGGGATTTTGGTTTTCGGAAGATAAAAGTTATGCAGCTCATCACGGTGACAAGCTTTTAAGTGTCTACCTAAACATAAAAAATCCTTTTATGCTTGAGGGCTGGCAAGAGCCGAAATTCACCCACCACTATAATAGATGCTTCAAATGTGCGGAATTTAGTGAGCGACTTGTATATAGCTTTGAATTTCGTGATTACCTAATCGCCCACGGTTTTGATGGTCTAATGCTTGCCGGACGGTGTTATTGCATAGTAATTGCCTTTAATCCTGAGCAAATCAAGTCAATCGACAATTACTACCCTAAACTATCGCCAGTTATGAGTAAATAGTTTTTATCTGGGAGGTGACTTATCAAATGGATTTTAAAAACTTAACCACAGCTGACAAACTGTTGTGGATAAGAACTACAGCGGGTCTACAGCAATTGGAAGAATGGCTCAAAGAAGGTAAAAGTCAACGTCAAATAGCCCTTACGCTTAAAATTTGTGCAGAAACCCTTTATCGGTGGAGAGACAAATACCCCGATATAGGATACTAT
>Ga0302162_10000218_pt1 | contig 17138 bp, 16 predicted proteins | sample I_Fen_E2_2_FD_193501 | JGI IMG/M metagenome (GOLD analysis project Ga0302162, IMG submission 193501) | Peat permafrost microbial communities from Stordalen Mire near Abisko, Sweden - I_Fen_E2_2 | ecosystem: Environmental > Terrestrial > Soil > Wetlands > Permafrost | place: Sweden: Abisko...
AGGCAGTACCTTCTGTATGGACAAAACAAACTGAGTTTGCCAATGCCAATTTGGTGAATTTTAGTGATGAAATTATAAAAAACTACCAATTTAAAGGAGCGGAATTACAATTATTAAAAAGAAGCGGGCAACTGATTCAGTCATCTACAGGTTTTTACGAAGACAAAATTTATTCAGTGGATCCTTTTGTACTAGATTTGAAAACTACTTATAAAATTGAGGAAAATGAATATTCCAGGGAGAAAATTATGGCAATATATACTCCACTTGTTTTTGACGGTCAGGTATTGGGTATCTTACGATATTCTACATCTTTAACAAAAGTGAATACACTAATTATTAACCTATTTAGCTATGGAATAATTATTTGTACGGCTATTGCTGTCATTGTATTTCTTATTAGCTTACGTCTAGGTAATATTATTGTGAAACCATTAAATGATATTATTAATTTTACAAAGAAAATGGCAGAAGGCAAATATAAGGAGAAAATTGAAAATATTTATCCGTATGAGCTTGGAGAAATAGCAAAAATGCTTAACTATATGGGAGATGAAATATTAAAAACTGATCGATTGAAAAATGATTTTATATCATCAATTTCTCATGAGCTTAGAACACCTTTGACAGGAATTAAGGGCTGGATTGAGACAATGAGAGATCCAAATGGATTATCAGATGAAGAATTTCAATTTGGTTTAGGGATTATTGATAATGAATCAGAACGTCTTATCAGTTTAGTGGAGAATCTCTTAGATTTTTCAAGATATCAATCTGATAGGATTAAAATTATTCTATCAGAGGTTAAAATAGATAAACTTATTCGTGAAGTGACATTTCAACTTCAAAAGAAAGCAGAAAAAAAAGGAATCCGATTGATAGTTGAAACAATTCCTTTAATTATTACAGCAGATGGTAACAAATTAAAGCAAGTTGTACTGAATATTTTAGATAACGCTATTAAGTTTTCATATAAGGATAGTACAATTCATGTTATTCAATCAATTAAGCATAATTTTGTTTTAATTAAAATTAGTGATACAGGTATCGGCATTAAAGAAGAGAATTTAAAACATGTCATGGAATCATTCTATAAGATTGATTCTAAATCTATTGGTTCAGGACTAGGGTTAGTCATTTCTCGGAATATAGTTGATATGCATAAAGGAACTCTTCAAATTGACAGTGTGTATGGAAAAGGCACATCAGTAATTATTTCACTGCCTTTAAAAGAGTCAGGAATGTTGTATCCAAGTTTGGAGTAAATATTATTACATATTATGCTCCCCAAGACTATGTTTTGGGGAAGTTTTTATTTTAGGGGTCATACAATTACGCAGAATTAAGTGAGAATTGAGTATACCCAGTTTGAGAGGAACATAGAAAAGTATGTATAATGAGTGTATAGAGCTATTTTATAACTCAAAAACATTACAGTTTATATGTTTATTTTTTTGAAATAAATGTTTTTAAAAGAAAAAAGGACTTACATAAGTACCTTTTTAGTGGATTATCCTCATTTCATCAAATTGCTAAATTAAATTTTAATAATAAATATAAAACTTGACAGACTGTTGTCAAGTTTTATGTTTTATAATAATTAAAAGGTGTTTGCATACAGATAAATAGGCTATTTGAAATTGTTAATATATTAATGAATAAAAAAAACAATAACTGCAAAAAGGCTAGGATTAGATAGCGAAAAAATGTAAAAGTGAATCATAATAACTTGATATCATGTCATGAAGTTAAAACAAGTATAATGAAAAGGATGTGGCTGATTTACTTAAGTGATTAGATGTAGTTGATATACTGATTTATAATGCTGGAGGTTCATTAGTACCAGCAAGAAAGGACGTGTAATTTATGGAAGGAAAGTTGAAAGACATATATAATAAAGGTTTTTTAAATGAATTTGGTGAGAAGGTTCATAATGTATACCGTGAGTTTAATCCAGAAAACTTTACAACAGATGTGATGAATGAATGCTGGATAACTCTTTCGTTGAAAGAAAGGATGCGACGGATAACCGAAACGCTGGGAGAGTATCTTCCCTTGGATTATGAAGATGCACTGAATGTGTTGTTTTCAATCGATGAAATCTGTACTGGTTTTCCATACCTATTCTTTCCTGATTTTGTGGAGGTATATGGTCAGGCTGAAGAACACTGGGAGCTTTCTATGGAGGCTCTGGAACGATTTACGCAAAGATCGTCCTCAGAATTTGCCATTAGACCGTTTATAGTGAAAGATCCGGATCGTGTCATGGACCGCATGATGATTTGGGCGAATCATTCTAATGAACATGTACGACGCCTTGCCAGCGAAGGCTGCCGTCCACGACTACCTTGGGGAATCGCGCTTAAAATTTTTAAGAAAGACCCATCACAGGTTTTTAATATACTAGAACAGTTGAAGTGCGATTCTTCGCTTTATGTGAGAAAAAGTGTTGCTAACAACTTAAATGATATTGGAAAGGATAATCCTGCTGCTGTGATTGATACAGTGAGGAGATGGATTGACATACATCCACAAACAGACTGGATTTTGCGGAAGGGATGTCGTACTTTGATTCGAAATGGGAATTCGGAGGCTATGAAATTGTTCGGTTACACAAACTTTGAAGAAAAAGAATTACAGATTATAGAAGCTTCAATCTCCGTATGGCCCCATAAAATAAAAATTGGCGAAAGTTGTGAGCTTCGATATGAACTGGATATTCCAAAAATCCAATCAGCTCATATTCGAATTGAATATGGAGTTGACTTCGTAAAGGCTAGGGGGAATAGGTCACGTAAACTGTTCCTACTATCTGATAAAACTGTAGCAGGAGGAACACATCTTAGTGGAATCAGGACACACAGCTTTGCGGATTTAACAGTTCGACGCCATTATCCTGGTGAACATCGAATTACTCTACTGGTCAATGGACATGAGGAAGCGCATACAACAATAAAAATAATTGAAGGTTAAGTGATAGGAATAAACAATATACTAATAAAGTTAAAGGAAATCATAATGAAAGTATTTCTGAGGCCGAAGGCAAAGAGAAAGATAGATAATACGGGAGGGTACTGAAAAAGTCCTTTTGCTTTGAAATTAGCCTTGAAATGTTGTTAAAGAACATTTCAAGGCTTTTATGATATAATTATAGTATAAAATTAAGTAGGTGATTTTATGATTAAGCAACAACAAAGTATGATTTTAAGTGCATATTCAGGTATATATGATTCAGTAGTTCCAAAGGATAATCATTTTGCTTAACAATGATATTTATATAGAACTTGATTTGTTTATAGTTGTTAAATTTTATATAATATAAACAAAAGGATTAAAAGATAAAATTTTAATCCTTTTGTTTGTATTATAGCAACTTGAGAAAAAGTATATAAAGTATTCTTAGCTTCAAGTGAAGTATTCTTAATATAAATATAAAATAGATGAAGGTGAAAATATGAAGATTTTTGAGTGTATTAATGCAGAAATAAAGGAACAAAAATTATTAGTAGAAGCACTAAAAATAGATATTAATAAAAAAAAGATAATTTCATTTGTTGGAGGCGGGGGTAAAACAAGTTTAATATATGAATTAGGATGTGAATTGAGTAGATTAGGTAAAAAAGTTATTATAACTACTACTACTCACATGTTTATGCCTGAAGATAATGTAGTGATTACAGGAAAAAAAGATGATATTATTAAATTGTTATATAGTGAAAATATGATTACAGTTGGAATGTTATGTGAGGAGAAAGATATAAAACTTAAATATAATCAATTAAGAAATAAAAAAACAATTAATGAGATTGAAGAAGGAAGGTTAAAGAAAATAAGTGGATTACCAAAAGAAATGGATGTTAGTCTTATAGAATTAGCGGATTTTTTGTTGGTTGAAGCTGATGGATCAAAAAGATTGCCATTAAAAATACCAGCTGAGCATGAGCCAGTAATATTAGAAGGAAGTAATTTAGTTGTAGGTGTATGTGGTATTGATGCAATAGGAAAAAGCATCAAGGAAAAATGCCATAGATCAAATTTAGTTTCAAAATTTTTGGATACAGATGAACAACATATTATTAATCCACATGATATTGCAAAAATATTATCAAGTTTTCATGGTCAGAGAAAAAATGTAGAATGCAATTACAAAGTTATTATAAATAAAGCAGATAATATAAGAGAGATAGAAAAAGCTAAAGATATATCAAATGAATTATCTGATTTTGGAATACATGAAACAATAATAACAACATTTAAAGATCAGTTATAATAAAAAGCTAATAATAACTCTAAATAAGGAGGATAACATAATGATTGTATTAATAAAAGGTGCTGGAGATTTAGCAACAGGAGTAGCTTATAGATTAAAAAAATGTGGATTTGATATAATTATGACAGATATTTCTGAGCCTACTACAGTTAGACGAACAGTAGCATTTTCACAAGCTGTATATGATAATAATGTAGAAGTAGAAGGAATAAAAGCGACTCTTGTTTCAGGACTACAAGAAGTTAAAGAGGTTGTTAAACAAGGAGATATTGCAGTAATAGTAGATGAAAAAGCAGAAATTTTAAAAGAACTTAAGCCAGATGTAGTAGTTGATGCTATAATTGCAAAGAAAAATATAGGAACAAATATTAATGATGGGCCAATTGTTATTGCACTTGGACCAGGATTTACCGCAGGTATTGATTGCCATTGTGTTGTGGAAACTAAAAGAGGACATTATTTAGGTAAAGTAATATATAATGGAAGTGCTATACCTAATACTGGGGTACCTGGAGATATTGGAGGATATACTAACGAAAGGATAATTAGAGCTACAAATGATGGGAGAATATTACCTATATCTAAAATAGGGGACTATGTAGAAAAAGGTGATACTGTAGCTTATGTTAATGAAACTCCAATTTTTGCGGAAATAAATGGCATAATACGTGGGATGCTTCAAAAAGATGTTAGCGTGTTTAAAGGAATGAAAAGTGGAGATATTGATCCAAGATGTGAGAAAAATCATTGCTTCACAATTTCAGATAAAGCTAGATCTATTGGTGGAGGAGTTCTAGAGGCAATTTTATATTTAAATCAAAACATAAATATGAAATAATAACTTAAGAAAAAGTAAAAAGGGTGGATACATTTGATAGATTTATATGAACGTAATATTGATTATATTAGGATATCTATAACAGATAAATGCAACTTAAGATGCAAATATTGTATTCCAGAGGAAGATATAAAAAGTACATTAAATAATGAAATATTAACATTTGATGAGATAATTAAAATCTGTATTAGTGCTTCTAAGTTAGGAATAAAAAAAATTAAAATAACAGGTGGAGAACCACTTCTTAGAGCAGATGTACCTGATTTGATAAAATCAATTAAGAATATACCTGGAGTAGATAATGTTACGTTAACTACAAATGGAATATTTCTTTCTGATAAAGCTCGCGATTTAAAAAAAGCTGGAATTGATAGTATTAATGTTAGCTTGGATACGTTAAACAAAAGTAAGTTTAAAGATATTACTAGGCGAGATGGATTTGATAAAGTTATAGATGGAATAAAAAGGTCCATTAAGCTAGGAATAAAAATCAAGATAAATTGTGTACCTATAAGAAATTTTAATTATGATGAAATTAATGATATTGCAGCAATATCTAAAGATAACAACATAGATGTTCGTTTTATAGAAATGATGCCAATTGGAATAGGAAACTTGTTTAATAGTATTTCTAATAAAGAAATATTAAAAATTATTGAAAAGAATTTTGGAGAATTTAAAATTTGGAATAGAGATAATAATAATTTTAGTATTTTACAAGATGAAAATGAAAAACAACATTTAAAGAATTTCAGTGATAATGGTCCAGCTACATATTACCAAAACGATAATTTTAAAGGGCGTATAGGATTGATTAGTGCTGTGAGTAATGAATTTTGCCCAAATTGCAATAGAATTAGAATTAGTTCTGATGGATTTTTGAAACCATGCCTATGCTATAGTGATGGAATTGATTTAAAAACTTTAATTAGAAATGGTATTAGTGAAGAGGAATTAACTCTTTTAATTAAAAATGGAATTTTAAATAAACCAGAAAAGCATGATTTTAACAAGTTATCTAAAAGTGATAATTTGGAAGTGAAAAGTATGTCACAGATCGGTGGCTAATAAGAAAGAGGGAATAAAAAATTATGGGAAATGTAATTGCAGTATGTATAAGTGAAAAGCGAGGTACAGAAAAGAAAAATATCCCAGCAGGAAATTTTATAGAGAATTTTGGGATAGAAAATGATGCACATGCTGGAAATTGGCATAGACAAGTAAGTCTTTTGTCTTATGCAAAAATAGATGAATTTAATAAAAAAGGTGCTAATGTTATAGATGGAGCCTTTGGAGAAAATCTTGTAGTAGAAGGAATTGAATTTACAACTTTACCTATTGGAACAAAATTAAAGTGTAATGAGGTTGTTTTAGAAATAACTCAAATAGGAAAAGAGTGTCATAGCCATTGTGAAATTTATAAAAAAATGGGTGAATGTATAATGCCTACCAATGGAGTCTTTGCAAGGGTAATTAATGGAGGAAAAATAAATTGTGGAGATAATATGGAAATTTTATCTGATGTAGAAAGGATATAAGAAATGTATAGGATAGGAATAATCACATCTAGTGATAAGGGTTATACAGGTGAAAGAGAAGACAAAAGCGGAGCTGCAATTAAAGAAATTGTGGAATCCAATAATTATAAAGTTGAATTTTATAAGATACTTCCAGATGAAAAAGAAATGTTAGGTAATGAAATGAAAAGGCTATGTGATGAAGATATTGTTGACTTGATAATTACAACTGGTGGAACTGGATTTTCAAAGAGAGATAATACGCCTGAAGCTACTCTAGAAATAGGAGAAAGATTAGTACCAGGAATATCAGAGGCAATGAGAGCATATTCAATGGGAATAACTAAAAGAGCAATGCTTAGTCGAGGTGTTTCTGTTATTAGAAAAAATACATTGATAATAAATTTGCCAGGGAGTGAAAAGGCTGTAAGAGAGAGTTTAAATTATATTATATCTGAATTAGAACATGGAATTAAAATTCTAAAAGGTCATACTGGAGAATGTGGAAGATAAGGGAGAATAATAAATGAATAAGATAATCGATGCAAAAGGTAAGAATTGTCCAATGCCTGTAATAATGGCAAAGAAAGAAATTGACGGTGGAAATAATAGTTTTGTAGTTGAAGTTGATAATAACATTGCTGTACAAAATCTTCAGAAGTTAGCTAATAGTCAAGATTTTATAACATCTCTAGAAGAAAGTAACGGAGTATTTAAAGTTTATTTCTCAAAGGATTCAGATAAGGCGAGTGAAGCTGAAAAATGCGAAGAATGTGATGAAATAATGGCTAAATTAGAAGGAAAGAAAAACATTTTAGGTACCTGGTCAGTATTTATTGGAAAAGATATTATTGGAGCAGGTAATGAAGAACTTGGAAAGTCACTAATGAAAATGTACTTTTATACAATTTTAGAAGGCGATGATTTACCAAAATCAATTCTATTTATGAATGATGGAGTAAAAGTTCCTACATTAAATGAGCAGGCAATAGATCATTTAAAAGATTTAGAAAGTAAAGGCGTTGAAATATTAGTCTGTGGTGCATGTCTTAATTTTTACGAACTTGAAGAAAAGCTTAAGGTAGGTAAAATAAGCAATATGTATGATATAACAAATTCTATGAAAGAAGCATCAAAAGTTATCACTTTATAGATACCTAAGGTGAAAACTGTACTTAATATGAATTGCCGTAACTTATAAGGAGAAAATTATGAATAAGAAGAAAAACATGATAGGAATTTTGATTACTTTGGTGGGGGGGATTTTTTGGGGACTTTCAGGAGCCTGTGGTCAATATTTATTTCAGAATAAAGAAGTATTTGCAAAATGGCTTGTGCCAGTACGTTTACTTATTGCAGGAGGAATCATGCTCTCATACTTTATTATAAAAGATAGAAAAACCACAATGAAAGTATGGAAAGGTAAACGAAATATTATAGATATAATTATATATGGAATTGCAGGGATGATGCTTTGTCAATATACATATTTTGCAACGATTGAATTATCAAATGCCGGTACAGCAACAGTATTACAATATGTAGCACCAGTATTGATTATGATTACAATATGCATAAGGGAAAAGAAATTTCCAAAAGTCAATGAAATTATAGCTATTATATGTGCTTTAAGCGGTGTGTTTTTGCTTGCCACCCATGGAAATATCAATCAGCTTGTCATTTCTAAAGAAACATTATTCATGGGATTAGCATCTGCGGTTACAGTAGTAATTTATAATATTCAGCCTAAAAACTTAATGACTCAGTTTTCAACACCACTTTTACTTGCATGGGCAATGCTCATAGGTGGCGGTGTTTTAACAATAATTTTCAAACCGTGGATATATACTCCTATTATAGATATAGAATCAATTATAGCTTTAATCGTCATAATTTTTTTGGGAACAATTGTATCCTTTAGTTTATATATGCAGGGGGTGAAATTAATTGGACCAACTAAAGCAAGCCTTTATGCTTGTATTGAACCTGTAGCGGCGGCTGTATTATCAGCAATTTGGTTAAAAAATCCACTGGGCTTTATTGATATTAGTGGATTCATTTTAATTGTTTCTACAATATTTATTTTAATGTATGCAAATAAACCCAAAGATAAGGAAGCATCTGTAACAGTTAACAGTGAAGGATGAAATCTTCTTGTAGAAGATTTTTGAAAAATATATTTTAGAAATTACGAAGTAACTTAATCTACAACTGTACATTGTTAACAGTTAACTAATTTCAAGGAGGGGTATTATATGTCAAGCAATATTAAACTTACTAGCTTAACTAAAACTTCAGGATGTGCTGCAAAAATAGGACCTGGAGTTCTTCATAATGTTTTAAGTAGTTTGCCTAAATTTGAAGATCCCAATTTACTTGTGGGATTTGATACTAATGATGATGCTTGTGTATATAAAATTAATGATAATACAGTAGCAATTCAAACAGTAGATTTCTTTCCACCAATGGTAGATGATCCATATACATTTGGTCAAATTGCAGCGGCTAATGCTCTTAGTGATATTTATGCAATGGGTGGAAATCCTGCAACAGCTATGAATTTGCTTTGCTTTCCTTCTTGCTTAGATATATCAATTATGAGACAAATACTTGCTGGTGGATACGACAAAGTTAGAGAAGCTGGAGCAGTAATTGCTGGTGGACATACTATAGCAGATCCAACTCCGAAATATGGTCTTTGTGTAACTGGATTTGCACATCCAAATGAAATTCTTTCAAATAGTAATGCAAAAACTGGAGATATACTTATACTTACAAAACCATTAGGCATTGGAATAATGAATACTGCGGCAAAAGCAGAATTATTAACTGAAAGTAAAATTAAAGAAGTTGCATCTATAATGACTACCTTAAATAAGTATGCTAAAGAATGCGCTTCTGGACTGCATGTGAATTCGTGCACTGATATAACTGGTTTTAGTTTAATTGGTCATAGCTATGAAATGGCAAGTGGTAGTAATAAAACAATAGAGATTTTCAGTGATGCTGTACCTATTATAGATGGAGCACTAGAATATGCGAAAATGGGAATTATACCTGAAGGGATGTACAATAATTTTGATTATTTAAAAGATAAGTTTACTTTAGCTTCAAATATTACACAGGAGCTACAAGACGTGCTAATAGATCCTCAAACATCAGGTGGATTACTACTTTCAATTCCAGAAAAAAATGTTAAAGAGTTTCTATCAAGAATTGAAATGTTCACACCATATGCAAAAGTTATTGGGCAGGTTGTTGATAATGGTGATAAACCTATAATAATTAGATAATTAGACATATTATAAATTGAAATTCTATTTATACTTGGGAATTTAATGATCAATTTTCAATAAGTGAATAAGACTGAAAATCGAAATATAAAATTCTAATTCTTACTTTTCACTTATTGATTTTAAAAATATCCATTTTAAGAAATTACAATGGGATTTTATCAATGATTGAAAATTGAGCATTGACAATTAGTACTTTAAAATTAATGATTTAATAAATATAAATAAGATAAATAGTGGGGGTTATCATGGAATTACAAAAAAAGTTACCGGAAATATTTGAAGAATTTGCGGAAAGCAGAAGAAATGCTTTCATTAAAGCTAAGGAACTTAAGGATAAAGATATACCACTAATAGGTGTATTTTGTACCTACTTTCCACAAGAAATAGCATTGGCTATGGGAGCCGCTACTGTGTCTTTATGTGCAACTTCTGATGAAACTATTACAGATGCTGAGCAAGATCTTCCACGTAATTTATGCCCTTTAATTAAATCTAGCTATGGATTTGCTAAAACTGATAAATGTCCATTCTTTTTCTTTTCGGATTTAATTGTTGGAGAAACAACTTGCGATGGTAAAAAAAAGATGTATGAATATCTTTCGGAGTATAAGCCAGTACATGTTATGGAGCTTCCAAATACTCAAAGTGAAGCTGGTCTTAAGTTATTGAAAGACGAAATAATTAAATTAAAATTAATTTTAGAAGAAATGTTTGGCGTAGAAATAAGTAAAGATGATATAAGAAAAGCAATTAAAATAAAAAATAATGAACGTAAGGCCTTGAAGAAATTTTATGAATTAGGCAAAAAAGAACCAGTTGCAATGCTTGGGCAAGATATATTTAAGGTTATAAATGGAACAACCTTTAGCTTTGATAAGGAACAAATTCCAGAGCAAATGGATGAAGTGATTGAAAAAATTAATTCAGAGTATGAAGTTGAAAAGAAGTATGAATCTAAACCACGTATATTAATTACAGGATGTCCTATTGGCGGTGCAGCTGAAAAAGTTATTAAAGCAATTGAAGATAATGGTGCTTATGTAGTAGCTTTTGAAAATTGTAGTGTTGCAAAAGCTGTTGATGAATTAGTGGATGAAGAAAATCCAGATGTTTATGATGCTCTTGCTCATAAATATTTATCAATTGGATGTTCTTGCATGTCTCCTAATCCCAATAGAATTAAACTGCTTAATAAAATGATTGATGAATATAAAGTAGATGCTGTAGTAGATGTAATATTAACAGCTTGTCATACATATAACGTGGAAACTTTATCTATAAAAAGATTCGTAAATAATGAAAAAAGTAAACCTTATATGAGTGTTGAAACTGATTTTTCTACAAATGATATAGGGCAATTAAACACAAGAATGGCTGCATTTATAGAAATGCTTTAATATGTTTAAATTAAAAAGTATTTAATTTAGTTTCTAGATATTGGTCATTGAGAGAAGTTAATTTTATCAATAAATTATGTATAATTAAGACATAGTATTTTATATGGGATAATTATTTAGAATAATTCAGAGGAGGTCAAGATGAGTATTAGAAGTACAGCAAAAGCAATTATTATTAATAAGGACAAGGTGTTATTAAACAAATGTTTTGATAAGTATAATGGAGATTATTATTCGTTGCCTGGTGGTGGGCAAAATACTTATGAAACATTGCATGAAGCAGTGATTAGAGAATGTCTTGAGGAAACTGGATATTGTATTATTCCAAAGAGATTTACAGCTTTATGTGAAGAAATATGTGAAAGTCCAGAAACTAAAGAATTGTATCCAGAATATATTCATAAGATGTATCACATTTTTGTGTGTGAATTAGCAGATGATATTGTAAAGAAACCAACAGAGATTGATGATATGCAGATTTGCAGTGAATGGGTTGATATAGAAAATTTTAATAAAATTCGTTTATTGCCTAATACTTTGAATGATAATATTGAAAAAATGATTCGAAGTGAAATACCTATGTTTTTAGGTGCAGAACGCATACCACATAATCATGGTTAATAACTGTTATCTTATTATAATCTAATATGAAAACAAAAGTGAAGAGATAAGGTGGAAAGCTATGAGTAAATATACTTTAGGAATTGATTCGGGTTCAACAACTACAAAAGGTGTTCTATTTGATGGAGAAAAAATTATTAAAACAATGATTGTGAAAACTTCTGCGAGACCCAAGGAAAGTATTTATAAAATTTATAATGAACTATATTCTGATAAGGTAGAGTATACTATAGCTACAGGATATGGTAGAGAATTATTGAAAGAAGCTGATAAAACTGTAACTGAAATAACTTGTCATGCTCAAGGGGCAGCATTTCTTAATCCAACTATTAGAGGCGTTATAGACATAGGGGGACAAGATTCAAAAGTTATTTTGTTGGATAATTCATTAAATGTCATTGATTTTTTAATGAATGATAAATGTGCGGCTGGAACTGGCAGATTTGTTGATGTTATGATGAGGACATTAGAAGAAGATATGAGTAATATTGATGACTTTGTGAAGGATGGAAAACCAGTAACTATATCCAGTATGTGTACTGTTTTTGCGGAAAGTGAAATTATTAGCCTCCTTGCAAAAGATGTTCATAGAGGTGATATTGCTCTTGGAATAATTCATTCAATTTGCAAAAGGACAGCAAATTTTGCACAAAAACTAAGCTTACAGGGAGATGTATTTTTTAGTGGTGGACTTGCTTTGTCTGAAACTTTTAGAGAAAATCTTGAATATTACCTTAACAGAAAGGTAATAACTAATGATTTATGTCAGTATGCAGGTGCAATTGGTGCAGCTGTTATAGGCCACAAAAAAATTAATAGATAGTGTTTTTGTTTCTTTAAATAAAAATGATGAAAGGAATTATACAAAATAATTAAAATGTATAACTTAAAATTAAAGTGATGAAGATAGATTTGATTTTATTAGCAGCAGGAAATAGTACTAGATTTAAAGGAAATAAATTATTAGAACAAGTTAATAACAAACCAATGTATATGAATGTTGTGGAAAAAATTTTGAAATTAAGTTTCAATAAAATAATTTTAATTACTCAATATGAAGAAATCAAGGAAGCCTTAGTAGAGTATCCTATCAACGTTGTTATGAATAAAAATAGTGATTTGGGGATATCCCATTCTATTGAACTTGGCATACAAAGTCATATGGAAGCAGATGCATATATGTTTATGGTATGTGATCAGCCATTTATAGCATTAGAAAGTATACAAATCTTGATTGCTAGATTTATAAAAAGTGATAAAGGAATGGCTTGTGTTACATATGGAGATAACCTTGGAAATCCAACTATATTTTCTAAGAAATATACAGAGGAATTATTAAGTTTAGAAGGAGATGTTGGAGGAAAGTTTATTATGAAACGACATCTTGATGATTTGGAAAGGGTTCCAATTAATAAGGAAATAGAACTAATAGATATTGATACTAGACAAGAATTGGAGAATTTACTATGAAAAAGAATTTTTATAAAAAGGTTTTAGAAGAATTAAACTCAAGTGGAGAGATATTTGTAATAAGTGTTACAAGCGGAATATATAATGGAAAAAGTATAGTAGGACAAAAATCATTAAAAAGCAAAGAGAATGTTTTTATAGAAGATGATAATTTAAAAGATTTTTGGAATGAAATTATAAAAAGTGTAAATTTTAATAAAGGTACATATAAATTAGAGCTAGAAAATGAAATAGAATTATTTATAGAACATGTTATAGGAAAACCGAATTTAGTTATTTGTGGAGGAGGGCATATTGCACTGCCTTTATGTAAAATGGGAAAGATGATAGAATTTAATACCACTATAATTGATGATAGAGAAGAATTTGCAAATAAAGAGAGATTTCCTATGGCAGATAATGTTTTATGTAAGGATTTTAATGAAGCATTTAAAGAAATAAAATTTAATAAAAATACTTATTTTGTTATAGCTACGAGAGGACATAAAGATGATAGAAAGTGTTTAGAAACAATACTTAAAAATGATTTTTATTACGTTGGAATGATTGGGAGTAAAGGCAAGGTTGCCTTTGTAATAAACAATATGTTAGAGAATGGATATACAAAAGAGGATATTGCCAAAGTACACACACCTGTTGGTCTTAAGATAGGTGCTCAGACTCCAGCAGAAATAGCAGTAAGTATTTTAGGAGAAATCATTCAGGTTAAAAATGAAAAGCTAATTAGTAATATAGATGATAATATTTTAAATGAAGTTTGTTTGCGAGATGAACCTATGGTTCTAGCAACAATAATAGAAAAACGAGGATCAGGTCCTAGAGGCGTTGGAACTAAGATGCTTGTATATAAAAATAAAGAATTTATTGGAACTGTTGGTGGTGGAAGCGTAGAAAATGCAACATATGAAAAAGCATTAGAGATTATTGAAACTAAAGAATCTGCTTTAGAGGAATATGATATGTCAAACTCTGCATCTGCAAAGCTTGGAATGGCTTGTGGGGGAACTGTAAAAGTATTCTTTGAGTTTATTGGATAAAAAATTTAAATCTAGGAGGGAAAAGATTTGTTTACAATTAAAAATTATGTGGTAGCGGAAGATCTAGCACAAGCATATGAGTTAAATCAAAAGAAGAATAATATTGTTTTAGGTGGAATTGCTTGGTTAAAGATGGGAGAACGCAACATTCAAACAGCTATTGATTTATCAAAATTAGGATTAGATAAGATTGAAGAAGATGAAGAGTGTTTTAAAATAGGATGTATGTGTACATTAAGAGATATGGAAGTCAATGCATCATTAAACTCTTATTTTAATGGAGCTATATCACGATCTTTAGTACATATAGTAGGAGTACAATTCAGAAATTGTGCAACTATTGGAGGAAGTATTTATTCTCGATTTGGTTTTTCGGATATTTTGACATTGCTTTTAGCATTAGATACTTATGTAGAGTTATATAATGGTGGAATTATTCCATTATCAACTTTTAAAGATATGCCGTATGATAACGATATTTTAGTAAGAATTATCATTAAGAAAGATGCAAGAAAAGTATCTTATTTTACACATAGAATGAGTGCTACAGATATTCCAACTCTTGCAGTAGCAATTTCAAAGTTAGAGGATAAATGGCAAGTAGTATTAGGGGCTAGACCTCAAAAGGCAATGCTCGTAAATAAGGCAGAAACAATTCTTAGTGAAACTCCAACTAAAGAAGAAATTGATTCTTTAGTAGATTATGTAATTAAAGAAGTAAAATTCGGAAGTAATATGAGGGGCAGTAAGGAATATAGACAAATTCTTGCTAAGGTATTTATAAATAGAGGCATAGAAGAGATTAGTGGAGGTACTTATGCAAATTAAATTGTGGGTAAATAATAAAGTATTTGAAGATGACATAGCAGTAGATACATTATTAATTGATTATTTAAGGAGTAAGGGATTTTATAGTGTGAAAAGAGGATGCGAAACTGCAAATTGTGGCTTATGTACTGTGCATTTAGAAGGAAAACCAGTTTTATCATGTAGTACTCTTGTAATGAAAGCAAATGGATTACACGTAACAACTCTTGAAGGTATGCAAGAAGAAGTAGAAGAGTTTGGTACATTTTTGGCAGATGAAGGAGCAGAACAATGTGGTTTTTGTAGTCCTGGATTTATTATGAATGTATTAGCTATGAAGAAAGAATTAGTTAATCCAACTGAATTAGAAATCAAGCAATATTTAAGCGGAAATTTATGTCGTTGCACAGGATATATGGGGCAATTAAGAGCAATTAAGAAATATTTAGAAATTGCAAAGGAGGACTAAGTAATGAAGTTTGTAAACAAGGCAATAAGAAAAAAAGATGCAATGGCACTTGTAACTGGTAAGCCAGTATATACAGATGATATAGCACCAAGTAACTGCTTAATAGTAAAAGTACTTAGAAGTCCATATGCACATGCATTAATAGAAGAAATTAACACAACTATAGCTAGCAAAGTGCCAGGTATTGAATGTATTTTAACATATAAGGATGTTCCACAATCTAGATTTACAACTGCAGGACAAACTTATCCAGAGTTAAGTCCATACGATAGATTAATTTTAGATAAAAAAATAAGATGCGTTGGAGATCCAGTAGCTATAGTAGCTGGCACAGATGAAAAATGTGTAGATAAAGCATTAAAAGTAATAAAGGTAAAATATGGAGTTTTTGAAGCCGTGTTAGATTTTAGAAAAGCTAAAGATAATAAAATAATAGTACACCAAGAAGAAGATTTTAAAGCTTTAGTTCCAAGTATTGGAGTAGATGCTAAAAGAAATATCTGTGCATGTGAAGAATTTGAAGTTGGAAACGTAGAGGAAGAATTAAGCAAATGTGAATATGTTGTAGAAGAAACATATCATACTAAAGCTAACAGTCAAGCAATGATGGAAACTTTTAGAACATATACTGAACTTGATATTTATGGAAGATTAAATGTTATAGCTTCGACTCAAGTACCTTTCCATGTAAGACGGATACTCGCTAATGCACTTGACTTACCTAAATCAAAAATTAGAGTAATAAAACCTAGAATAGGTGGAGGCTTTGGGGCTAAGCAAAGTGTTGTGGCAGAAATTTTCCCTGCAATAGTAACTCTTAAAACAGGTAAACCAGCTAAAATGATATATACAAGACGAGAAAGTATGACTAATGGAAGTCCTAGACATGAAATGGAAATAAAAGTACGTGTAGGTGCTAATAAAGATGGAATAATAAAAGCAATAGATGTTTATACGTTGTCTAATGCTGGAGCTTATGGAGATCATGGACCAACTACAGTAGGATTATCAGGCCATAAATCAATTCCATTATATGGAAAAACAAAAGCTTTTAAGTTTGGCTTTGATGTTGTTTATTCAAATACAATGGGTGCAGGAGCATATAGAGGTTATGGTGCTACTCAAGGGATATTTGCAGTTGAATCTGCAGTAAGTGAATTAGCAGCAAAACTTAATATGGATCCTGTTAAAATAAGAGAGCTAAACATGGTAAAAGAAGGTCAAGTAATGCCAGCTTATTATAATGAAACAGCTAATAGTTGTGCATTAGATAGATGTTTAGCTAAAGCAAAAGAAATGATAGATTGGGATAATAAATATCCATTCAGAGATCTTGGAAATGGGAAAGTTAGATCTGTTGGTGTATCATTAGCTATGCAAGGTTCAGGTATATCTGTTATAGATACTGCAACAGTT
>Ga0302162_10000222_pt1 | contig 17022 bp, 8 predicted proteins | sample I_Fen_E2_2_FD_193501 | JGI IMG/M metagenome (GOLD analysis project Ga0302162, IMG submission 193501) | Peat permafrost microbial communities from Stordalen Mire near Abisko, Sweden - I_Fen_E2_2 | ecosystem: Environmental > Terrestrial > Soil > Wetlands > Permafrost | place: Sweden: Abisko...
TACAATAAATGTGATTTCTTCGGAATTCACATTTTTTTATTTCTGCAAAAAAATGAGCTGCTACAAAACTAACTATGTTAGTTTTGCAACAGCCCCTTTTATTTTTAAGCTACCTCATAGCTATATACTTTTCTTTCAGTTAACTTTGAAGAATCCTTTTTAATGAATGCTCCAGAATTTACAATAAAGATATTTTTAGTAATAATAGTATCCATTAAAGTGCTAACTTGATCTTTAGTTAAAGTAGATTTAACACCACTTATGCTTATAGTAGATTTTATTCCTCCTTCAGTTAAAAAAAGTCATAGATAATATATACTCCATTTGAATTTCATCTCCTTTCTGTTGGATTCATAAAGTATATATGGATACTTTAGATAATTAACATACTAATTTTAAAATGAATTTAATTTCTTAACTTAAAGAGAGATATGTGTTTAGGAGAAAAATTTCATACAATAATAAGAAAATATAAATGTGAGAACACAATGATATGCAAAATTTATCTTTCCAATATATAAAGAACACTAATCGAAAGAGAGATGTTCGTTTTAAATACTATATTTTACAAATTTGAATACAAGTTGACATTTAAAGAATAAATTTCACACAATAACAGCATTTTATTAAAAAAATACGTATAAAAATTGCAAAAATTAAACAAATAGTGTGGACAAAGTCGAATGGACTTGCTATAATAATATTTGTAAACCGAAAGAAAAACAAAAGCGAATAATAAAACGAAAGATAAAACTTTAGGAGGAATATACAAATGATAAAAAGAATGAATAAAATAACATCATTATTAATAGCTGCAGCAGCAGTAGCATCTATAATTCCAGCAACTGGGGTTAGTGCAGCAACACAACAATTAGAAACAAAACAAGGAACTATTGAAAATGCTATAGCTTTCGATGGTGGAAAGTATATCTATGATGGATATAAAACACAAGATGATCAAACAGCTGTTTATTATAATGCAGGTGCTGCAGATAAACAAATAGAAGATTTTAATGCTGACTCAATGACTAAATTTGGAAGCAATTCTGTTGAAGTTACAAACGGATCAGATAATTATTTAGTTGATTTATCAACTGGAACAGTTGGAGATGACACTATAGCAGATAAGCAAGCCAATTTAGAGACTAAGTTAAAAACAACTTTAAGCAAAACTGACAGATATGATACAACAGTTAAAACAGAAAATTTCACAAAATTTGATCAAATTGCACAAGGACAATTTGGACAAACTTGGTATGCATATGCTATAACTACAAGTGGACAAGCAATTGCTAACGGTTATGTAAGTGACGCAGGAAAGTATATTGATACTGATGTTACAGCAAATATGTATGTACAAGATGGAGCTAATAAGACAATTAAAGTTGCAGAATTTGGCAAAGCAAACTCAGGTAGTACTATCGTTGTAACAAAGGATGATAGTAAGACTAAAGAAATTGCTGAAGATAATGACTATATATATAGAGAAGTAACTGTTAATATTACAAATGCTACTACAAGCTCAGCAGTTTATATTCAAAAGATTTCTAAAGCTCAAGGTACAACAAAAGATGGTGCTTACCTTCCAAACACTGTAACTTCATATGAAGTATCATCTCTTTATAATTCAACAAATGCTACTGATGCAGCAAAAGCTATTAGTGATACTAATACATCATTCAGAGTAGTAAATGGAGTTCTTTATGCTACTAAAAATGATGGCAGCAAAGTTACTGTAACTACTATTAAATTAAAGCAAGATAAAGTTGCATTAGCTACAGATACTACAAATACTAAGTTAGATGTTTATTTAGCAGAAAAAGATGTTCAAAAAGACTATGATATTGCAGCAACAAGTGCTGTATCAATAGATGCTAATGGAGTTACTTGGGCAGTAGATAAAGGAGAAATCGTAAAGTTTAATGGAACAGATTTCGAAAATGTTTATAACTGTGATAGATCATTAGATAGTTTAGACGTATATAATGCAGATAGTTTAATAGCTTGGGCAAATGGATCAGATGCTTACGCAACAGTAAACAAGCAAACTACTGATACAACACCTCCAGTAACAACTCCAGTAACTACTGGATGGGTTAATACAGCTTCAGGTTGGACATTCTCTGATTCACTTGGAAAACAAGTAAAAGGACAATGGGTTAATGATGGTGGAGTTTGGTACATGATAAAAGCTGACGGAATCATGGCTACTGGTTGGTACAATGATAACGGAACTTGGTACTTCTTAAATGCATCAGGAGCAATGAAAACTGGTTGGGTTCTAGATGGAACAACTTGGTACTTCTTAAATGCATCAGGAGCGATGAAAACTGGTTGGTTAAATGACAATGAAACTTGGTATTACTTAAATGCTAATGGTTCAATGGCAGCTAACACAACAATTGATGGATATAAATTAAATGCATCAGGAGCTTGGGTTAAGTAAGACTCCAAAAGTGAGAGTCCAAATCTTGTATTTGGGTTCTCGAACTTACTCAGCGAACGTAGAGAGTCGAGTTTCCTCTAGAGAGCGCAAATCTATGATTTAGTGTGAATCACTTACCCAGTGAGCGCATGCGAATCGGGTTTCCTTTGAATAGAGAAATCTATAATAAAGTGGTGAGTTGAGTTTGTTTGCTCTTTCTTAAACTCATTTTATCCTACTAAAGATAAAAATTTACTCTTGAGATATTTAATTAAATTATCAAGCGTAGATATGTAAAATTAAAGTTTTAGTATTATTAAATATTTTAAATTTGAGAAGATGGCTTCTACATTTTGTAGGAGCCATCTTTTTAGTGTTTGAATTAATTGCTCTACAGTAATTATTAAAATTAATATAAAATTAAGAATTTTTACAGAGGACTCAAGTTTACAAGAAAGTATTAAAATGGTAACATTATTAGTACAGAGGTATGTAGGCATAAAGTGAAATTTTTTAAATGGAATTTATACCCATAGGGTTACCTCGTCTAGAGGCATGCGGTTTTAAGCTGCTATATTCTAAAGAAGTGGGAGTGTCAGAACATTTAGACATGCAGTAAAGGGGTGGATTATGAGCAAAATCATTAGGAATATAATTGTAGCAGTATTTATTATTGGTGCATTTTCAATTATAGAACCAAGCTGTTTGAGTTTAATGACTACAAAAGTTTATGCCCAAGAAAATCCTAATTTGAGAAGTATTTATTTAAGTGAAGGGGATAATATTGATTTTTCCAATGATATATATTCCTATATTGTAGATGTTGATAAAGATACTGAAGAGATGTTTATTAAAGCTAAACCAGAGGATCCTTCTGATATAGTTAAAATTAATGGTCAAGTGGTAATTAAAGATGATAATTATAAGGCAAACTTGACTTTAGATAAAGGCAAAAATAAGGTGGAAATACAAGTTGAAGATGATAATACTAAAAATACATCGACATATACGGTTTATGTATATAGAGGCGGAAAAGATGCTGTTTATTTAAAAGATATCAATATAAATGGCAGTACCATCGGATTTGATAAAAGTAATACCTTTTATAATATAGAATTAGATGAGGGGACAGACATAGTAGAACTTGAAACAGTACCTGGAGAAGGGAAATATTCGATTGCTACTAATGGAAAGGTACTAGATGAAAAAAATTCAATTAAATTAAAGTTTAAGGGCATAGGTAAATATACAATAAATATAGGACTTAAAGATGAGGATACTCAAAGAGTTGGTGCTTATACGTTAAATATATATTTAGGAATTCCTGTGTCTCCAAACGTTTCAGGGGCAATTAATGCAGTACTTAAACCTAATCAATGGGTAATAGTAAATGGAAGATGGAGATATAATGATGTTTTTGGAGATTGCTTAAAAAGTACGTGGTTTTATGATAATAAATATAGAAGCTATTTTAGGTTTAATAGTAGAGGAAATATGGAAACCGGTTGGATACAAGATGACGGTAATGATTATTATTTAAATTCTTATGGTGAAATGCAAACAGGATGGTTATTTTATGAAGATGAATGGTATTTTTTAGACTCAAAGGGAGTAATGAGGACAGGTTGGATTCAAGATGGTGGTAATTGGTATTATCTAAGAAAAGATGGAACAATGGCAACTGGTTGGATAGTTAGTAAGGAAAATTGGTATTATTTGAAGTCAAGTGGAGTTATGGAAACAGGATGGTTATATTATGGAAAGCAATGGTACTATTTAAATTCTTATGGGACTATGGAAACAGGCTGGACTAAAATTGAAGATCAATGGTATTATTTAAATTCTGATGGAAGTATGAAATCTGGAGAATGGATTTTTAGTGAGGGAAATTGGTACTATTTAAATTACGTTGGAAATATGAGGTGTGGATGGCTGTACAAAGATGATAAATATTATTATTTTAATGGAGATGGCACGATGAGGACAACCTCTAAAACTATTGATGGATATACTTATGAATTCAATCAAGACGGTTCAGTAAATTTCGGCTAACTTCCTTAAAAAATGATTTTGTATGAATCACTTAACCAATCAACGTATATGAGTCGAATTTCCTCTGAAATTAGGATTAATTAGAATAATAAATAAAAAGGAACCATTATTCCCAATAATATTTGTATATTATAGTAGACTTACAGATACTAAATATTTAAATGTTTTTGTGACAGTTAAAGGTTTTTTAGAAATAGTCGATAATAATCGTATTATAGATATATATATCTATATAATTTTATTAATTTAAATATATTATATATGTTGCAATTAAGTTTATACATTAAAGTATCACTTAATTTCCACATATTAGGATTTTTAATTATAAAATCATTATTGCAACTTATATATTTAAAATATCGAAAATGTTATAAATCCTACATACTTAAGAAGCATAAAACGGGGGGACATATTAATGAGAGCTAAAAAAATTAATTTTAACAAGATTATTTCCTATTTATTAATTTTTACTGTATTTTTTACAATTGTGCAGATAGGAAGTCTAAAGAAGGCTAGTGCAGCTGAAGCATCCCAAGTAAAAGGATTAATTCTACATATAGGAGACTTATCAAATAATGTTACAAAAGCTATAGATAAGGATAGTGCTGGAGGATATATTTGTGAGTTCCTTCCTATAGGACAATCCTTTACTTTAGAGGCTCAAACTGGATATACTATTGAAAGTGCTACAAGTAGTAATTCAAGTAAGATGACAATTACAAAAACAGGAACTTTAAACGGAGTTAATTTTGTAGTTTCATCAATAAGTGATTATAGTGATTTTGTTCTTACAGTTACTATGAAAGATAGTGCAGGAACTTCAGTAACTTCTCTAATAAAAATGAGATTTGAGTCAGATTCATCGCTTGAATTTGGAACTTTAAAAGTTACTTTAGATAGTCAAAGTCCTATTAATTTTACATATACACAAACAGATGCCAATGGTAATTACACAATTCCAGATGTAGATTCATCTGTAAAGACTGCTAAAGTTGAATTGCTTGATAACAGTGGTACGCCAATGACTTATACTGTTAATGGTGGAAGTAGTAATGTTGTAAACTTAGTGGGTGGAGATAATGTTATAGATATAACTAGAACTTATCTTAATACTTCTAAACAATATAAACTTATAATAACTAAAAAGGGTGAGGCAAAATTAAAAACATTAGCACCATCAATTGGTACTTTGACACCGGCTTTTAATTCAGATACTTATGATTACGCAATTACAGTACCAACCACTCAAACAACAATTGCATTTATTCCAACTGCTGTAGATAATTCATCTACTATTAAAGTTGATGGGGTTAAGGTAAGTAGTGGTTATAAGAGTCAAAACATAAAGTTAGATGAAGGTGTAAATGCAGTTGATATTGTGCTTACAACTAAAGATGGAGATACAAGTACATATACTGTTAATGTAACTCGTACAGCACTATTTAGAAGTGCTCAACTTACAGCACTAACATTAACACAAGGAACGCTTAGTCCAGCTTTTAATAAAGGAGTATATGAATATGCTGCAACTGTCGATAATGCTGTCACTTCAATAGGTGTAAAGCCAACAGCAGAAGATGCTAATGCAATTATCACAGTGAATGGAACGAAGATGCCAAGTGGTGCAACTTCACCTTATATAAGTTTAAATGAAGGTGGAAATGTTATAAATGTAAATGTTACAGATGCCAAGGGGAATAGTAATACTTATGTATTAAATGTCACAAGAAGATATTCTAAAAATAATGTTAATTTAGGTAGTATTTCTGTAACTGATGGAACTATGTCTCCAAAATTTGATCCAGAAAATTATCTTTATAGTGTTAAGGTAGCTAAAAACATTGAAAAGGTAAAAATATTATTTTCGTCACAAAATGATAAAGCTAAGATTAAAGTGAGTGGTAAAGAATACACAAATGGACAATCAGATTATATAAAACTTGAGGTAGGAGCAAATCTTGTTGTGGTAGAAGTTACTGCTGAAGATGGTAAAACAACTACAACTTATAAGTTAAGTATAATTAGAGGTGATATAGAAGGAACTAACCAATGGGTACTTGTCGCAGGAGAATGGACATTCTATAATGGAGCAGGTATTCAAATTAAAAACCAATGGGTTAAATATGATAATCAATGGTACTTTTTAGATATAAATGGACATATGCAATATGGTTGGATACAAGAAAGTGGAAACTGGTATTACTTAAACAAAGATGGTATCATGCAAACAGGTTGGTTTTATGATAAAGGATATTGGTATTACCTTCAAGGTGATGGTTCTATGAGAGTAAATACTTGGGCCACTTATGATGCAAAGTGGTATTTCTTCAATAGTCTTGGAGAAATGCAAACAGGATGGACTTTTTATTTAGGAAGATGGTATTACATGGATGAGCATGGTGTAATGCAAAAAGGTTGGATAACTTATGATAAAAATAAGTATTATTTAAACGATGATGGTACTTTGAAAAATGGTTGGTTATATAGTGGAAAAACATGGTCTTATATAGATAGTGATGGGAAAATGGTAAGAGGTTGGCAAACAATAGATGGTAAAAAATATTACTTTGATGCAAATGGAGCTATGAAAACAGGAATGATGTTCCTTGATGGTCAATGGATAAACTTAAATAATGCTTAAGTGATAAAATCATACTTATGAATATAGTCACACTGAAATGAAGGTCATGCATTTGTTTAGGTTACGTGAAGATTTAGCTGTGAATTTCTAATAGCAGAAGTGTACCCATTTATGTATGTTCATGAGGCAAGCTCAGGACACGCATAAATGGAACAACCTCTACTAAAGAAATATCTATAGCTAAATTCTCAATGTAACATTCCACAAAAGCATGACCTTCATTTCTGGTTTTGTATATTTTATAGTATAAGTATAATTTAGATGTTGGGGATCTATAGGTTTTCTGAACGACGCGTATGAATCGAGTTTCTTCGTTTTATTTAAAGAATATGTTGACAATATTTGTTGAATACAGGAAAAAATAGTGATATTATTAATACTAGAAATGTATGTCAATTATATTTTATATAGTAATTATAAATTGGTATTAGAAGGTAGAAGAATAAGGGGGAAATTGAAATGAACAAAGAGAGAAAAAATATGTCGCTAAAGGCTAAACTAATAATGTCATATGCTATTATGTGCTTACTAGTATTTATATCAGGAGTTATAAATTTTAAACAAATTAATGATATAAAAAATGGATTAGCGACTGGAACTACATTAGCTAAAGACATTACAACAATAATAATATTAAGTAGTGCAAGCTTAATAATTGCTGTTAGTCTAGCAATTTACATGCATAGAAATATAATTTTAAGATTAAATGTTATTAAGAATTTTGCTATAAGATTAGCTAAATATGATTTTGCAGAAGACATTAAAATTACTAAAAATGATGAACTTGGGAATATAGCAAATGAATTAAATACTTCTCAGAAGAATATTAGAGGGCTTATTTCTACAATACTTAATGAATCTTGCAATATAGGTTCATTAAGCGAAGAACTTTCAGCAAGTGCAGAAGAGGTATCAGCTAAGCTTGACCAAGTTGACAATTCGTCAAAAAATATAGCTATGACAATGACTGAAACAAGTGCTACAGCACAGGAGATTGCAGCATCTATTGAAGAAGTCAATTCAAGTATGGAAAATTTAGCTGCAAAAGCATCTGAAGGAAGTACAAATGCTGAAAAGATTAAGAGAAGAGCTGAACAAGTAAAAAAAGATAGTAAAATTGCAATAGAAAATACAATAAAAGTTCGTGAACAAAAAGAAAGAAATATAATAAAGGCTATTGAAGATGCTAAAGTTGTTCAAGAAGTAAAAGTTATGGCAGATATAATAGCTGGAATTTCAGAGCAAACTAATCTCTTGGCACTAAATGCAGCTATTGAAGCAGCGAGAGCAGGGGATTCAGGTAAAGGTTTTGCAGTTGTTGCAGAGGAAGTTAGAAAACTCGCAGAGGAATCATCACAAACAGTTATAACTATTCAAAATACAATATCTAAGATAAACGAGGCAGTTAAAAATCTTGCTGAAAATAGTAATGATATACTTAATTTTATGTCAACAGATGTTGATAAACAATTACAGGATTATGCTAAGATTGGGGAAAAATATAGCAATGATGGTGATTTTGTAAGCTCAATGTCAGAAGAATTAGTTGCAATGGCACAAGAGGTTGAAGCTACAGTTGAAGAAATAACTAAGGCTCTTCAAACTACAGCATCAGACGTACAAAAAGCATCTCTTAATAGCGAAGAAATACAAAGTGAAATAGACGCGAGTTCTTCAGCTATGGATCAAGTGGCAAGTGCAGCAACAGAACAAGCAACAATAGCAATGAATTTAACTGAATTAGTACAAAGATTCAAATTATAAAATTCAATGCAATAAAATTAACAATTAATTATAACCATAAAGCTAATTTTTACATGATTAGCTTTATGGTTATTTTAGGTTTGCATATTACTTATAAAACAAAAAGCACTTCTAATAGGAAGTTTAACTCTTATATCGTAATAGCAGTAACCATTATAATATTTTATTTTTAAGCTATTCAGATAAACTTACAGGATTGAAGAATAGAGCATATATGGATTTTATCCTTAATTGTGAACTGTACATTGAAAAAGTATTTGAACTGGTCAGTATAAATGATATAATATTAGTAGATATTTTGGAGGCGATAAATATGATACGAAGAATTAATAAAATAGTAGCATTGATGCTAATTGGGACAAGTATTGTTACAATAGCTCCTTTTAACATATTTTCTATAGATGCAAAAGCAGCAATTACTGATAGCTCAAATACAACTTTAGAATGGCAAAATAACAATGTAATATTATCTAGTACAAGTGAAGATGCATTAAAAACTGTAGAAGCAGCAATGATATCTACTAAATTAAATTCAGTATATAGTAACGTCAGTACAAGCACTACAGTTTCTCAATTTGAGGAGTGCGGAAGCCTTTCTTATACCTTAGATGATACGGCAGCAGGAACAATCACACAAACATTGAGTAATAATATGCCTAAAATAGTAGCTGGAGTAACAGCAGTAGAAACTGGAGGAATTCAGTTAATTGCTTATGGGCAAAGTATTGGATCTCAGACTCTAATACAAAAAGGAACTAAATTGAAGTTATCCGCAATTGGAGTATTAACTAAATTGCAAGCTATGAGAAGCTTATCGAATACAGAGATTATTGCAATGGTGAAAGAAGAAGCTAAAGATATACCAGTATATAAATATACTGTGACTGATGGAACAAGTACAGTAGCACAAGGATTTGCAGTTGGTGGGACTTTAGGGCTTGCATTGAATCCAGTTGATACTTATAATGCAACTGAGAAAACTGCAACTTATAGTAGTCTTGCGTTAGTTCCTTCACTACCTTTAAGTGGCAGTACAGCATATGGTAAAACAATTGACTTAAGTGCATCTAGTACTAAGGTAATTTGCGATGGACTTGATATAAACATCATGGACTATACTAATAACAAAGTTTATGCAATTAATAATCCAGTTTATAACATGCTTCAAATTTCTAAAGGTGCTAAAAGTGCTAATTCAGCAGATATATTGAACGCTATTAGTTTTTCAGATGTGACTAATTTGAAAGGATTTACTTCTAGGATAGATTTAAGTTCTCAAGGTATAAGCACTACAGTATTAGGTATATCTTTAACTACTAAGGATTCAACTTCAAAGAATTATCAGTATGCTCTTCCCGTTGAAGCTTTTGAAAAAGCATTATTAGATTCTACAATAAATAGTATGAATTTGAGTACTATTGGAGATACGATAAAAGGAATGATAAAAATTGGAACATATACTATGATTCCAAATGTAACTTCTGAAATTGGGAATTTAATAGACAATAGTGGTATAGGTGATACTATTAGTGGAGTAACTGGTTCACTTGATGATTTAAGTGACTCCTTAAATGATTTGACTGATTCACTTAATGACAAAAATAGTGATGTGAATGAAGCATGGGACAAGGTCTTTGACAGATTTGATAATGATGAAGGTTGGGGCAAAAGAGACGGATACATCTATTATTATGATGAAGATGGAGTGAGTTTAAAGGGTGTTCAAAAAATTGATGGCAAGACTTATTATTTCAATAGAATTGATGGAGCTATGGAAACTGGATGGCAAATAGTTGATGGCAAGAAATGTTGTTTTGATAAGAAAAGGGGATATGAATTATTTAGTCAATGGGTTAAAGATAATGGGGACAGATACTTCGTCGGTGAAGATGGAGCAGTAAAAAAAATGCAATGGGTTAATGAGGGTGGTAAAAATTATTATCTAAAAGCTGATGGGAAGATGACAAAGGATTGGCTTAAAATTGAAGAGTATTGGTATTACTTTAATAAAGATGGTTCAATGGCAACTTCAACTTGGAAATGGTCTGATGGCAAATGGTATTATTTAAAAGATAATGGAGAAGTAGCTAATGATTGGCTTCAATTAGGGACAAAATGGTATTACTTTAAAGATCCATCAGGCGCTTTGCAAACAGGATGGTTTAGATCAAATGGGAGCTGGTATTGCGCAAATGATGATGGCTCTATGAAAACAGGTTGGGCAGATTCAAGTGATGGTTGGTGCTATTTAGATGATGTTAATGGTAAGATGAAGAAAAATGAATGGGTAAATATAGATGGTAAATCATATTATTTTAATGTTAATGGAATAATGGTAGCAGGCTCAAGATATATAGATGGAACAAAATACATTTTCAATTCAGATGGAAGCTTAAGCATATAGTCATGCAGAAATAAGGGGGCATGCATTTGTTCCAGTTACGGAAGATTTTGATGGGTGCTTCTAAGATTACAAGTTGCACCCAAAATGCTTGCTTCAAAGACAAGCTTTGAACAAGCATATTTAGAACAACTTGTAATCTAGAAGCGCAACCATCAAAATCTTCAATGTAACATTCCACAAAAGCATGCCCCATTATTTCTAATTTATGATATATGTTTTAATATGGAATATTTATTAATTAGATCCTCTATATCAGTAATAGATGTAGGGGATCTATTTTGTCTATTGCCATAAGAAATATTATCTTAATATGCTAGGTTTGATATATTATGGTACTATAACTATATAGTTATATAAAAATGTACCGATAATAAAGTATATTCTGTGTATTTAAATTAATAATTTACAATAGACCGTTTAAGATTATTGAAAGAACAGATTTTATAATAAAATACATATTTAAATAAAGAAGAAATTATTATTGTAGAAAATATATTAAAAAACACATATAGGGGGAAGTTTTAATGAGACGAAAGTTTATAAGTAAAATCATTTTAGGAACTATGATTTCAACAACATTATGTACATTAGTTCCAGTTAAGGCCTCAGCTGAATGGGTAAAGGATTATCAAAATAATTGGTATTATACCCAAGATAATCAGAAGATGACAGGCTGGAAGAGAATTGATGGGCAATTATATTATTTTGATACTAATGGAAAAATGCAAACTGGATGGATTCAAGCAGGAAACTCATGGTATTTTCTGCAAAATAGTGGAGCATTAAAAACAGGTTGGATTAACTATAATAAGAATTTCTATTATGCAGATTCAAGTGGAGTTATGCAAACAGGGACTATTAATATAGCAGGAAAAGTTTATATTTTAGGTGATAATGGAGTTGCAAAAACTAGCAATACAATCATTGATGGACAATTTTATACTATTGGATCAAATGGAGAAGTTGTAGGTATGAAAGTGCCAACACCTGATAAAGAATTTGATAGTTCTGGAAATGTAGTAACAGTTTTAAAGAATACTGACAATAATTCAACTACTTCACCAACTGGCTCAAAATTTAATGAAGTTATTAAGGATCAAAGTGTATCTGATGATGATCCAAATCAAGGAAGAACATTTAAAGTTAGATTTAAAGATTCAAATGGAGCAGAACTTAAGGCAATGAGTGTTAAAAATGGAAAGACAGTTGACTTATATGCACCAACTAAAACTGGATATGTTTTTGCAGGTTGGGATACTAAGAGTGATGGCTCAGGAAAGAGTTATACTGATAGCGATAGTATAAAAGTAAAAGAAGATATAATTTTATATGCTCAATGGACAAACGACACTGCTATATATGTAGATGGTATTACTGTAAAGGGTAGTTCATATGTTACTTTAAATAAGACTACTCAAATGACAGCAGTAGTATCACCAAGTGATGCATCAAATGCAAGTGTAACATGGTCTGTATCTTCTGGCACAGGAAAAGCAACAATTGATAGCAATGGATTATTAACAGGTGTAACAAACGGAACAGTTACAGTAAAAGCAACATCTAATGATGGATTAAAAGTAAGTGGAATGAAGGAAGTAACGGTAAGTGCAACAGATGTAATAGTACTTGTAAACCAAATTTCAGTGACTAGTAACACAGGGATTTCTACAATAACAGCTAATGGTGGAACATTGCAAATGAAGGCAAGTGTGTTACCATCTAATGCAAATGATCAAGATGTAACATGGTCAATTGAAGATAGAACAGGAAGCGCAAGCATTGATCCTAGTACTGGACTTGTAACTGCAACATCAAATGGAACAGTTGTAGTAAAAGCAACTGCAAATGATAAATCACGAATTGTTGGGAGCACAACTGTATCAATAAGTGGACAAATTACAAAAATACCAGTAAAAAGTGTCACAGTAAGTGGAAAAGATAGTGCTGATAAAATAACAGTTGATAGTGGAACACTGCAAATGATTGCAAATGTATTACCAAGTAGTGCAACTGATAAATCAGTAAAATGGTCAGTTGAACCATTTGATCCAGCAACAGGGACAGCGACAGGAACAGGGGCAGGAAATGCAACAATTAGTACTACTACTGGACTTCTAACAGCATTAGCAGAGGGAACAGTTATAGTAAAAGCAGTTTCTGTAGAGGATAATACCATTATTGGAATTAAACAAATAACCATAAGTAATCAAATTAAAAAAGTAACAAAAATAGAAGTAACTAGTGGTGCTGATATAATAAACACTGATGGTGGAGAATTGCAGATGGATGCAACATTATCACCAACTAATGCAGTTAATAAAGATTATACATGGTCAGTTGAACAATCTGGAGATGCAGGAACATCAATGAACGGAAAGGCAACAATTGATTCTAATGGAAAGTTAAAAGCAGTAGCGAATGGAACGGTTAAAGTAAAAGCAACAACTAAAAATGGAACAGGAGTTTATGGCAGTAAAGAAATAACAATAAAAAATCAAAACATTAAAGCAACTAGTATTGCAATAACAACACCAAATAATGTTACAGAATTAGCAACTGCAGGTGGAACTCAAACAACCCTTCAAATGGGCGTAATTATAACTCCAAGTAATGTAGCAACTACAGCCGGAGCAGTTACGTGGGGAATTAAAAACATAACAGGAAGTGCAGCAATTAATCCTACTACTGGGCTTTTAACAGCATTAACAAATGGAACAGTTCTAGTAACAGCAACCACTACAGATGGTTCTAATATTACTAGAAGCAAAGGAATGACAATAAGTGGACAAATTGTGGACGTATCAAAGATTACAGTAACTGGACCAGCTACTGCAACTGGATCAGCTACTGAAATAACAACAGATAAAGGGACTCTTCAAATGAATGCAGTTGTACAACCAGATACTGCAACTAATAAAATGGTAACATGGTTAGTCGTACCATTTGATCCAGCAACAGGGACAGCAACAGGAGCAGGTGCAGGAAATGCAGCAATTAGTGCTACGGGGCTTTTAACAGCAGTATCAAATGGAACAGTTAAAGTAACAGCAACTGCTAAAGATAGCACCAAGATTTATGGTGAAAGTGTTATAAAGATAAGTGGACAAGTTGTGTTGGTAGATAAAATAAATTCAATAACTGCAACTGATAACAATGGTGCTATTAGTAATGTAGTAGTAGTTAATGGAACACCACTTAAAGTTATTGTTGATATGGAGCCTGTAAATGCAACGGACAAAGACGTAGATTGGTCCTTTACTAGTATCGATACAAATAAAACAGGTAAAGTAGCAATTGATACTAATAATGTTTTAACAGGATTAGTTGCAGGAACAGTTGAAATAAAAGCAACTGCTAAAGATGGTTCAGGAAAATTTGGAACTAAGGTGATACAAGTAAATCCATAAGTGATTTGATATTGCATTTTATGAAAGTGTTAGTGAAAAAGATAGTCAAGTTATAAATTTATAACTTGACTAGATTAAAAAGTAGTAATACTAGGAGGAGCTCAAAATGAAGTATAAATTTTTAAAAAAGTTAATTGTAGCAGCTGTCGTTACTTCAACAATAATTACATTAGCTCCAGTAGGAGCTTCAGCTGCATGGGTTAAAGATTATCATGGGAATTGGAGTTATGCAGAAGGATATAGCTATGCTACAGGTTGGAGAGAAATAAGTGGAACATGGTATTTCTTTGATGATCTTGGGCAAATGAGAACTGGATGGATTTACAGTAATGGTGAATGGTATTATGCAGATTTAAGTGGAGCAATGCAGAATGGAGTAATTCAAATAGAAGGAAAGATTTACTTTTTTGCGGGAAGTGGGGCAATGCAAAAAGGTAGCAGTATAATAGATGCAAAGCTTTATAATTTTGATGATAACGGATCCTGCATAGGAACTGATGTACCAATGCCTATTAAAGGATTTGATTATTATGGAAATAGCACTCTTCCTTATGTGCCAAGTCAAATGGTAATTGAAGGCTCAAGTATGTCAAGTGATATTCCATCAGATGGTTCGACACAAGTGAAGCAATATAAAGTTACATTTAAAGATCCTGACAATGAAGATGATTCAATACTTAAGACAAGAAATATTGATGAAGACACAAAAATGCTTTTATATAAACCTACAAAAAGTGGATATACATTTGTTGAGTGGAGTACTAAGAGTGATGGAGATGGTACAACCTATGCGTATGATGATAAGATAACAATAAAACAAAACATTACATTATATGCTCAATGGGAAGTAGATAATAGCTCAACTAATGTAGATACTATAAAAGTTGGAACAATCACGGTTTTAGGAACAAATGATTTAAAAGTAATAACAACTAAGGGCGGAAGCTTACAAATGACCAAAAAAGTATACCCAAATAATGCAACTAATCAAACAGTAACATGGACAATTTTAAATAATAGAAATAATACACTTGGAGAAGCAGCCATAAGTGACACTGGTAAACTAACAGCAGTAACTAATGGAACAGTTACTGTAAAGGCAACTGCAAAGGACGGATCAGGAGTTTATGGTGAATTTGATGTAATAATAACTGGTCAATAAAATTATATTTAATTGAACTTTCGCACCGCGCAATCTTTGATTTTGTGGGATTCACTTTTTCATTTAGGTGTGATTGAAGTATTAAAATGGCTAGATATCATATAAAAATGCCTGTTCAATATGCAAAATATAAAGCATATTGAACAGGTATTTTTATATGTAGTAATATTATTGTAATAGGTGTAAAATATGTATATAAATAAATAACTTTTAATGAAATATATGTAAACGATGTTAAAGTTATTAGGATACAATTAAATATTTTAGAAATATAGAGGGAGGAAATAATTTGGGTATTTTAAGTGTCGCACATAGAGGTTATAGTGGAAAATTTGACGAGAATACTATGTTAGCTTTTAAAAAGGCAATTGAATATGAAGCAGATGGAATTGAAACGGACGTTCAGCTTTCTAAAGAGGGAATACCCGTTATTATTCATGATGAAACCTTAGATAGAACTACTAATGGTCATGGTTTTGTTAAAGATTACACTTTAGATGAACTCAAGATATTTAGGACTAAAAGTGTACCAAGAGTTCAAGCTTTAAAAACTGATGCATTGGAAGAAATGGCATATTTAAAATCAAAGATTTTAGAAGAATCACAAATTATAGACACTGAACAATTAAAGAAAACACAATTAGAAAGTAATAAAATGTTAGAAAAAATGAATTATTTAAAAGAGTTGTCCTTAGATAAACTTCAAGATTTAAAATTTGAGATGGCAGGAAGTTTTGATAATTTGAATAGAGATAATAAAAAGAATTTAAAAATAGGAGATTATACTATAGCAGAGGTTGAATATTTTAAAAACAGAGGTGGAGAAGAAATACCTACTTTAAGAGAATTATTAGAACTAGTTGCACATTCAGATTTAAAGGTATTAAATTTGGAACTTAAAAATAGTGTGATTGAATATAAGGGATTAGAAGAAAAGGTTTTAACTATGATTGATCAATTTAATTTAAGAGATAGAGTTATAATTTCAAGTTTTAACCATATGAGTTTACTTAAAATAAGGAAGCTCGAAGATCAAAGAAATAAAATGAATAAGAATTTATCTACTGAAAAAAGAATAACTTTAGGAGCTTTGGCAGATTCTACTCTTGTAAATATACCTAAATATTTAAAGGCTATTTCTGTAGAATGTTATCATCCATATTTCCC
>Ga0302162_10000224_pt1 | contig 16892 bp, 18 predicted proteins | sample I_Fen_E2_2_FD_193501 | JGI IMG/M metagenome (GOLD analysis project Ga0302162, IMG submission 193501) | Peat permafrost microbial communities from Stordalen Mire near Abisko, Sweden - I_Fen_E2_2 | ecosystem: Environmental > Terrestrial > Soil > Wetlands > Permafrost | place: Sweden: Abisko...
TGCTCATAATATTAAATTTCCACTCTGAATTCATCAAGAAATTACCATATACGTTTGAGTATAAGCTACCAGTTGATCACCTTGTGTAATGTAGTAATATATTGGTATCATATAAGTTGAATAAAGTAGCGTAGATGCTTCTTCTGGATTGGTTTCTATTAATCTTACCAAGATTTGTTGATGTTTTAGACTTATAATATAGCAATCAGTTATAGCCACAATTTGTTCTGAAAAGAATACATCGGAAATTGAATTTTTATATGTATCAGCATGCTTTACTAAAGTTGCTCTAATAATTCGAAGTTGCTCAATATATCTCTCTAAATTAGTATCTATGGTTTTTAATTCTTCAGCTGGTGTGGTAGGTTTTACATTAATTACAGTTAAATTTGCTCGTATCGTTTTAATTTGCTCTAAACTATTAATAATGTCTTCTTTGTTCTGTAACTCTGATACTTTAGGTCCATAGGGTTGAGATTTAGTTGGTATTTGTGCATATGCTATATTACTCATAGATACAGTTATAAATATTACAAATATTATTAAACGAATTACTTTTTTTGGCATTATTATCCCTCCATATTATGTTAATAGATTTGCATTATCAACATAAATTACTCTATAACTTATCCTTTGCTATTTTAAAGATTTTATTCCTTATTTAATCTTAGCCTATATATTCTTTAAAAGGCAATTCAATGATTCTTCCACTTTCATCACATTTATATTCTCGTGTACAATCAAGATGTGTTTTCCTAACCATGTGTATTATAATTTCATAAAATGTTTCTGCCATAACATCAGAATCCTGCAAAGCAGTGCCTAACATATACCCTTTTTTTATGAAATCTAATGATTCTGGTATTATATCCATTCCAACAACTGGTATAATTTTTGTATTATCACCTTTATTATATCCATATTTTTGTAGTGCTTTTACAGCACCTATAGCCATAACATCATTATTAGCAATTACAACTTCAATTCTATTGCCATATTGTACAAACAAACCTTCCATTTTCGCCATTGCCAAATCTTCATCCCAATTGCAAAATTCTGATGCAAGTTGTTCTACTTTTATTCCTGCATCTTCAATTGTCATAATAGAGTATTTAGTTCTATTATTTGTTGCCGTGCCACGAACTCCACCTTGCAATACCACATATTGCATGATATTATCCCTATTTGTATCTATAGCATTTTTATTTTTATTCCATGTATCAGCTAGCATTTTTCCTTGCACTCTTCCTCCCTGCTCTGAATCTGGTAAGACATAATAAGCCTTATCATAGGATTTAACAATGTTTTCATCTACTTTAAGTATTCGCTTACTAGCAAAAATCACTGGAATATTTTTATCTTTAATTTGATTAATAATTTCTTTTGGATCATTTACCAAATCCACTAAACTTAATATAAGAACGTCAACACTCCCACCTTTTAGCAGTGTATTAATATTTTGATTTTGTATAGCTTTATCATTTTTACTATCATAGAAACTAAATTTAACTTTTCCTTCATTTTTCTTTTCAATATTTTCTAAGCTTTGTTTTAATAAAATCACATAAGGATCACCAAATGTATAAAAGACTACACCTACCTTTAGTGGATTTGCTGAACTATGAGATATATTATTAGGAACAGCTTCTATTAATGTTTCACTTGCTATAACTACAGCTACAATAATTATTATCATTTTTTTTATTAATTTCATCACAAAACCTCCTATAGTATTCTATAAATTATAGGGTTGTGCTTTTAACATTAAATTATTCTAATTAGTTCTTTATTGTAAAAATTATATTACTATTTCTAAGTTTTAATTTAAAGCTATTTATATATAAGTGGAAAACAAAATAAACTCACGAAATACTAAATTATCGCGAGTTTCATGTTGAAGGCAAGCATGATACTAAATCATTATTTTAAGTTCATTTGCATATTCAATTGCATGGGGATAAAAACACTTAAAATCATTTTTCAAATCTTTCATAATTATTAATCAGTTCATATATAGGATTTATTAATGGATGCTTTGTATTAGAAAATCTTTTAGAAATTCGCATTACTGCTCTTTCGATACCACTTATATCTCTGTAGGAAAGAAGCCAGTTTTCTTCTATCATATAAGGCATTTTCATCGTTAACTTATCTGGTAAACAGTACGAAAAATTTTTAAGTATCCTATAAAAACTTTCAGCATATTCTTCTAAAGATATCGAAAAATAATCATTCCAGTTCTTAGCCAAATAATGATCATAAAACATATCAATATAATTTATATCTTAGTTTTTAAAATAGCTTGTGGAAAAGTTCCCTAATTCCTGTATAAATCAAACTAGTTAATTCTAATATTCTCCCAAAAATCATTCCTATAATAATAAATATTAAGACACCAATTATACCAAATATAGTTTCCATTTTTATAACTCCCTTTATTTCTCTGTACTTATTTAGGTTAATTTATCCTAATGATCCATAAACATACACAATATAATTATTATAACATATTTTTCAAGTGTCAAATTACTAACATTCTCATCTCAAAATAGTATTACATAAAAAAATATCGCACTTTTGATAGTGCGATATTTATACAGTACATACTTTTTTAACTCAGAAAAACGTTATTATCATTATTGATATTTGACATTTGCAACTGGTAATCTTCTAATGATATATGACCTCCTGCAAATTGATTTTCTAGTATTGTCATATTTTCAGTCTTCGTTAAAACTCTTTTACTATCGATATAAATAGCATTTTCTTCACCTTCTAGAGGCATTAATATATGCTTACGTTTATTATAGGCTTCAAAATATCGAAGTCCAAATTTTCTCTGTGAAACTGCATTTAAATGAATACCGTCAGGATTTGCTGTTAATCCTGATGCTGTCACAAAATAACAGTTCTTATTCGTGTTAGCAAACTCTAGGAGTACCTGGTTAACTTTCTGGTATTCTGAAAAATAACTGCCCAAAAAACCATTTCCTAAATAATCTCCAATTTCACCTATGATAATAGGTATATCTGGCTCACCAAGTTCAAGGCGAAATGATTCAACGATTTTTGCAAACTTCTCATGATAAAGTTTGTAAAGCCCTGAAACTGAGTCACTTTCACCTTGATGCCACAGAATCCCTTCGAGCTTACTACTTTGCTTGGCTAATTTTGCTTGTAATATAGCATGTTTAAATAACGGTCCATCGACTGACCAATCATCTAGAGTTGTACCACCGTCAGCACAAGGTATCAACCCTATTTCTTCATTTTCATTTTTCCTACACCATGCAGCTGCAAAAGAAGCAGCTGGACCTATACCAGAATAAGGTCTATCATAGTTTATCGGTTCCGTCATTATTTGCCATAGCCCATTACGTAATACTTTTATATGTTCATTACAAATTAGTGGAACATCTTTTAAAAATCCACGACCAGCCATATTCGATTGGCCAACCATTAAAAAAGAATGTATCATAATTTTTTCCTCCTATCTTGTTTATCAATTACTCCCATAAACTTCACTTTAATTTTATTATTTTAAATACTATAATAATAGCCTTAAGAATAGTTATAATTGTTTTTTCCTATCTCAAAAAGAGACCCTACCAAAATGATAAAATCTCTTGTAAATTATTTATTTACTATTTTTCTTATTGAATCATATGATAAACAATAATTCTTGGCAATGTTAGTTATTGTCGCTCCATTTTTATATTGATTGATTATTTCGCTATTACGTTTCTTATAGTATTCTCTTGAACCACTACTTTCTCCCCATTTTTGTTTTTTTCTAGAGGACGGAATATATAATAGTTCTCCATCTACATAATTCAAAATTTCGTTCAATAATTCATCTGGAAGCACATCTGCTGCATTGATATATTTCATATTCATGCCCCTTTACTTAATTAATTAAATAAAGTGCAGAATCAGCAGCTAATGCAACTTTCTATCCCACGCATTTTGTTGCATTTCTACTATTCTGCATGGGTATAAGCACTCTTTAAGTTATTTTCAAATTTCAGATTCATAAACATACCTACCACCTCCAAAGTGTCCGAATTAATACATATGAGTATATCATAATTAGTATCTATGTCAATGTTTAAATATATCAATTTTGCAACTAAACTTTCTTAGAGTCTACAGCAATATAATCACTTATAAAAGTTAATTTAAGATGTATATTATGAATATGAAAGAGTAAAACTTACTCGAGAAATTACTATTTACAATACTTAACCTTAAATTGGAATTTGATACTATAATGATTTTTCAAAGCATTTTAAATTTTCCCATATTACATTTTGAAAATGAAACTTTGTCGTACCTACATAAAGATATCCAATCTTAGGATATAAAGTTCCAGCTGGAATATTACCCTCATAAGTATCAAGATGGATAACCTTATATCCACGCTCTTTGGCATATTTCTCACTAAATTCCATCATTATTCTTGCTTTACCTTTACCACTTGCGGAAGGTCGAATACATAAAGTGTGAATGACCATAATTTCGCTTGGTTTTGCATTTGTAACCCACGAAATGTTATCATATTCTTTAGGTTGAATACTATTAAGCACTACACAGCCATATATTCCTTTTTCATTTTCTCCAACAAACATTGTACTATTATCAATAGCATTTTTAGCATAATCAACTGTTGGATAAAGCCCTTTTTTCCAATTGGTATAGGACACTGTTTGTTCTTCATAATCCAAAATTTCATTATATATATTTTCTATTTCCCAAATATCATCTACAGTAGCAACTCTAATCATCGTTTTTCTCCTCTACAAATTACTATTTACCTTTTTGCCAATTATAAAAGTCTTTTAAGTCTGCTTTACGTTCCTGTGGTAATGCTGTTTTCCTAACACCGTGAATTGCACCTTCCAGTGCTAATAATCTATGGATGCACGCAGAAGCATCAATTTCTTGTATTTTCAGCCACGCCTGTTCTGCGCCAATATCTTTTAATTCATCATAAGTAAATATACCTACATCATTCAACTGTCTTTCAACTTCTTTTCCGATATTAGGTAGTTTTGATAATTCTCCCATAATGAAACTTCCTTTCTTTAATATCTAGTGTGCTATTTTATAAAGAATATTTCGTTTATTTCAGCTGCTAATTTATCTAAATTAACATCAATATCAAACATCTAAAATTTCAAATATTTACTCTATTTTACTAACTGTTTCATCATAAATCATTTGAAGCTCTTCTAAAATCTTCTGCAGATCCTTGTTGCAATATAAAACATTGAAAGCATTCAATAGCCCTGACTCGTTTAACCCTTCAATTGATATTTTTTCAGTGTGAATGCGGTTATATTTTGCTTCTAATGTAAGTCCTTTTTTAGTAAATTTAATGCCCTTTTCTTTAATATTTTCCATTAACAGAACACGTTTATCTGCTTCAATCGGGCCAATTTCTAGCACAAAGTACAGTGAATCTGGGCTAATCTCTATCCAAAATAGAAATGGTCCATTATCCCACCACCACTTTTCTCTTGTTTCTCCTAGCTTCTCTTTGAACGCATCAAACAATGGAATTTTAAAGGATAGAATTCGCGAAGACATACGATAATGATTTTCAGGAAAATTTAAAGATTCCATCCATTTTTTAAATACATTTTGGACTTGTATTTTCATTTCATTCAAAGAGGAGTTCTCCTTTGGTTGAGTTATTTCTTCTTTTACTGGAATTTCATTATTTAAAATTGCATCTACTTGTTTTCGCAATAAAGTAAATTCCGAACTATTATATAAATCTGCCATCGCTTGTGTAAGTTCTACCATATCATCCCACTTATTTACATCGATTTTTTTTGAAAAAAATCTTGTATAACGCGCTTTTTCTAATTTTGAATTCTCTTTAAACAACAATCCGATTTTTTCTAATTGCTCAAGCAACCAAAGACGCCCAGTATACTCCATTGGGCCTACTTCAGCAATAAGACGCAAACGACTATCATTCGTTTGTTCAAACCAAACAATTAATCCTTTTCCTAACCAATAGTTTGGTTCCCGTAATTGAATGTGACTAATAGAGTTCCATTCAGGAGGAAGTAAACTTGGAATGGTTGGATGTGCATTATAAAGTACTTCTTCGTCAAACTGTTGCTGAATAAACTGTTCAAAACTATACGATAGGATATTCTGACCATGTTTAAAAATATAATTGATAGTATTTTTATACTTAACTATAAATTCAAATTGATACCCCGATTTAAATTTCAATTGTTTATTTAGCACAGACGTTTTTTCGAATAGTGCATCAATTGTTGGCTTATGATTCCGATATATATCTATTGCTTGCAATATTTGATCTCTAATTGGATAAAATTTTTCTTTTAGTATTTGGTTGTAGTCTTCGATAAATTTGTAAACATTATTGCTTAATTGCTCCTGAAATAACATAAGAATTGTCTGTAAAATAGATTCAACTCGCTCATAATTAAGGATAAAGTATTGTTGATTAGAAGGTTCTTCCCCATCGAGTGTTAAGTAAATTGGGATTATTGTAAAATCTCCAAATGTATGTTGGATAAAACTTAAATAATCATCCAATTGATTTTCCGACTCTGTGGAATAAAACTTATTTTCAATCAGAAAGACTAATTTCAACTGTTGGTTCACTATGAGTAAATCGATAAATCGATTCTTATCAGTTTTAACTTCACGATATACGTGGCTATCCATTAATGAATGGTTGAGGATTTTACAAACTGTTTCATATTGTGGATTATTGCTGTTTTCATCTATTAATATAAGATATTCAATCATTTTACGCAAAAAATAATCGCGCAGACTATGATTTTCTTTCGGGTTTAGTAGCCACGCCAAAATATTCGAATGACGGATTTCATGATTTTCTAATTTTAAAATTTTTAATGTATTAAACGAATTCACTTGTTGATTGAGTTGTTGGAAGGTTGCGTCATTTTCTAACTCAAATAACTCTCTAATTTCCATCTATATTCACTCCTATTGTTTAATAAGCAACTACAACTATGATAGCAACTTTTATTTTGTCTTTTCTGCTGTTTCATAATTTCTGCTAACATTTTTAAAATAATGACCACCATCACCAGCTTTTCCCTTTGCTTTAATTTAAACATCCTATCGTTCTTAGCCATACAAACTTCATATTATTAGCCTAACTAGTATAGACATAATAGGTATATTTATTTTCATAACTTATTTTCAAAATAAAAAAAGATAGAGCATTTATTTCTAAATATTCTACTTTATTATACTATAGCTTCTACATATTTACCTTTATTTTTCCTATAATTCCATATTATTTTCACATATTTCCCTAATTAAGATTAACATCTCTAAAAATTTATCAGCTGCCATTATGGATATATGTTTCTTACTCAAAATTACATTAAAACAAGTGATAATTCAAATACCATGTCATCTCAAACTGCATTCTTCATTATTGAAAAGTTCCTTATTGCTCTTCGTACTCTTTTTAAAAGTGCATATTCTGAAGAATATATATTCTAATATGGTAATATTCTTATATTCTATTATTCTTTAGAATATCTATGGTCTACCACATTAGATAATCTATAATTTATTGGCAATGGTAGTTATGTAGCATTGATCCTTTTTGAATGTATTTATAATTGGACCTCTAGGTCTTTCTGACGTCCGAGGGTCTGAGGTTGCTATTAACATAGTAATTTATACTGTAACAAAATTGAACAGCTTTTCATATTATAATATGAGGTGAGTTTAATGATTGAAATGATTAATGATTATGAATTAATCCAAAAATTAAAAATGTCTATTGGTCTATTTATATCTGTTTATGTTAAATCTGGTTCAATTCCTATTGATGGACTTTTAAAGAAAGTTGATAATGGTACTATAATTGTAATTAATGATAGTGATACCGAAATTATCCCAATCCATGATATTATTCATGTTTCGGTTTTCCCTTTAGGTTATACAGCCTTGGAATCCGATTCTCAAGTTTCAGTAATTAATACAGCTGATAATACGGTTATTGATTCATCCATTTCAGTTAGTTATGACCCTTGGGTTATAGCGCTAACACCACATGGTTCTCGTGCTTATGTAACCAGTTATGACTCTAACACAGTTTCTGTAATTAATACAGCTAATAATGCGATTATTCAAACCATTCCTGTTAATTCACCATTTGGAATAGCGATGTCACCAATTGCTAATTTTGCTTATGTTGTTAATGGAATTAGCACAGTTTCAGTAATTAATACAGCTAATAATACGGTTATTAAAACTATTCCTGTTGGTTTTGCACCACAGCAGATAGCAATAACACCAAATGGTTCTCGTGCTTATGTAACCAATTGGATAGATGGTACAGTTTCAGTAATTAATACAACTAATAATACGGTTATTAAAACTATTACTGTTGATCTTTCACCATTTGGAATAGCAATAACACCAAATGGTTCTCAGGTTTATGTAGGTAATTATGATAGTGACACAGTTTCAGTAATTAATACAGCTAATAATGCGGTTATTAAAACCATTCCTGTTGATTCCCCTACAGGGATAGCGATAACGCCAAATGGTAGTAGGGCTTATGTAACCAATTGGGAAGCTGGTACAGTTTCAGTAATTGATATAGCTAATAATACGGTTATTAAAACTATTACTGTTGGTAATTCTCCTTGGCTAACAGCGATAACACCAAATGGTTCCTACGCTTATGTAACAAATACCTTAAGTGGGACAGTTTCAGTAATTAGTATAACAAGTAATACGGTTATTAAAACTATTGCGGTTGGTCGTGGGCCTCGTGGAATAGCGATAACACCTATGAATTTATTAAATAATTAAGATAGAGGTGATTATAAAATGAGTCAAGAAAATTTCACACTGACATCAACCCCATCAATTAATTTTGTAATTTTAACTGTAACACCTGCTAATTTTAACAAAGTAGTTGATAGTTCTTTGAGTGAGTCATCTGTTTCTGGAGAGGATATAACATTTCGTTTAATAATTACAAATGCTTTATTTAAACTTCCACTAACTAAAGTAATCGCTGAAATTAGTTCTGCAGTTACTCCTAGCGGATATCAAATCAATGATGAAGCAATTGAATCAATTGACCCAACTAAACTTGTTAATAACACTATAGAAATTAGCGGCATAAACATCGAACCTGCTAAAGAAATAATAATAAAAGTCTTTGGGACAGTTAATTAATATTAATTATCAAATTTTTCCAAAATAGTCAGTGTAAACTTCATGAAGATGATATAAAAAATTATCAAATGAAGTTTACATGAACTATATTTTTACAGAATTTATCATCAACATTCTTCTTGAAACAAAACATTAAGGAGAACCTCATCCATCTGGACTTGGTTCTCCTTCATTACTTAAATATACTATTAAGTTATCATTTATATTAAGCTCTATTGATTCAATCTCTTTAGCTTTATTTATAATGATTTTTAAACTTATATTAATTTCCTATTTGATTTATCATCATTTTAGCATTTGAAACGTAATTTGATTTTGGGTAATTATCTTTTACTTGTTTAAAATATATAAGAGCATTGGCATTATCATTTGTTTCTTTATAACACATCCCTATCTGAAATGTAATCCATGGCATAATGTCTAAATTAGGATCAATTTCTGAAGCTATTTTCAATTTTGGCAGTGCTTCCATATAATTCTTTTGTTTATATAGATTATTCCCTTGGTTGTATATAGTCCATAAGACATTTGGTTCTAAATCTTGCCACAACTTATCAAATTTCGGTTTTGTTTCGTCATCAAAATTCATACTTTTCATGCTTATTAAAGTGCTAGCAGCTTTATCATAATTTCCATCTTCAAAAGATTTTTCAACATCATTTAACATACTTACAATATTATTTTTATAACTATCTAATTCCAATTTAGTATCTTCTGAATTCTTTTTGACACTTTCATAATCTTCATGAGCTATAATATTTTCTTCTGATGAAGTCTCATCTTCATCTAAATTTTTATACGTTTCTTCCTCAGAATCGACTATTTTATTGTTGGCTTGAAATTTTCCTAGAACACCTTGAACGCTTGTAGGAAACTTTGTTAAAACTCTCCGAATAGTTAGTGGATAGAAATAATTTATGCTTACTCCAGCTATAACAATAATAACAATTAACAAACTTATAATAATTTTTCCTTTTGAACGTTTTGCTGAAATATGTTGTTTCTTTTTATTATTAAAAATATAGTTATCTTCTATAGTATTAATATTTTTAGGCATAGATTTTTTAATTATTAAACTTTGCATATATTCATTTGCTAATTCGTCGTATATTAAATCTTTAGCAAGCTTTCTAAAGGTTTTTTCTGCTTTTTTGTATTTTTTCATATGAACATAACATAATCCTGTAAGTTTAATGGCTTCTGAAAAACCTTTATTATAGGATAAAGCTTTTTTTAAGTAATTTATGGCTAACTCTAAGTCGCCTTTTTTTATCTCTCCTATGGACATATTATATAAAACAATTGATTTTTTGATACTATCCTCGATTTTATATCGGTTTAATTCCATTTCTTTTATATTGATTGGCTGTATCCTTTTCATTTCCAAATCAAAATTAATCAAACAATTCCCCCCTTAAAATTCTACATAATATCATAGTGATTTTTAATCCGATGTATTAATTATATTAAATAAATAATATGTGTAATTAAAGCTTAATTAACATCTGTATACACATCTTAGCAAATCATGTCATAAAATTCAATAAAAAGTCATATTACCAAAAACTAAACTTTTAGTACTCTTTATCATTTATTCTTACAATGTACAATAGAATTAAATATAGAAATGAGTATAAATGTGAGCTGATAGAATAATGAAAATAGCTATATACGGTCGTAAATCAATATTTACTGGTAAAGGTGACTCTATAGAAAACCAAATTTCAATGTGTCAGGAATATATATCTTCTAAACTCGGAAAAAATGTTGAAATTTCAGTATACGAAGATGAAGGTTTTACTGGCAAAAATACTAATAGACCAGAATTTCAAAGGCTTATGAAAGATATCAAAAATAAAAAAATAAATAGAATAGTATGCTATAAGCTTGATAGAATTGGTAGAAGTGTAGCTCAACTTTCCAATATGTTTGAAATGCTAGATCAATATAATTGTTCATTTACAAGTATTACAGAACAACAATTTGATACCACAACACCTATGGGTAGAGCTATGATAAACATAGCTAGTACTTTTGCACAACTTGAACGTGAACAGTTAGCGGAACGTGTTAGAGATAATATGCTTCAGTTAGCTAAGTCTGGTAGATGGCTTGGAGGTCAATCCCCTCTTGGATTTACTCCTGAGAAAATCATATACATAGATGAAGAAATGAAAGAAAGAACTTTAATGAAACTCACACCGGATGAAGAAGAATTAAATATTATAAGGTTTATCTTTAAAGCTTATTTAGAAGAACATTCAATAAATAAAGTTACAAGGCAATTAAATGTTAAATGTGTTAAGGGTAAAAATGGTGGGGATTTTGATACTACACAGGTTAGAAGAATGCTCAGAAATCCACTTTACGTTAAATCTGATGAAAGTACACATAACTATTTAAATAACATTGGAACAAATGTATATGGAGAATATAATGGAAACGGATATTTAACTTACAATAAGAAAAAACAAACTACTATTGGCAGAAATTTTGAAGAATGGATTGTTGCTGTTAGCAAACATAAAGGAGTAATAAACTCTGAAGAATGGCTAAAAGTACAAATTATATTAGATAAAAATAAATCTAAACAATCTATAAGACTTGGAACTGGGAATAGTAATAATGCATGCTTATCTGGAGTATTAAAATGTGCTAAATGTGGATCTAATATGATAGTAAAGCATGGGCACCCTTCTAAGGTTAATGCTTATACAAAATACGATTATTATGTATGCAGTAATAAGCAAAATAAATATAGAGATAGATGTGATAATCCAAATATAAGAGTAGATAAATTAGATTCAATAGTTACTTCTGAAATTAAAGCTTATAACAAACAACTACTGATTGATGAACTTACAAAATCTTTAACCAATAATGATACAACACTTGAAAATGAACAAATTAAAGAACTTAACTCACAAATTAAAGGGAAGAAACTAGCATCTTCTAATTTAGTAAAACAACTTTCATTAGCTCCAAATGATGATGTTGCTAGTATTATTATGGATGAAATATCTTCTATTAGTTATGAAATTAAAGAATTAGAAAGTGATTTAAATAATATAGAATTCGATAAAAATGAAATTGTAAATCAAACTGTAAATTTAGAATTGATAATAAACTCACTTAAACATTTTAATGAAAATATAGATATAGTAGATGATATTTCTAAAAAGAGAATCTTAATACAATCTATTGCTAGTAAAATTTCATGGGATGGAGATAATTATAAATCCACAGTAAAAATCTTAGGTATGAATGATTCTAAAAATAAATAATAACTCCTTTCCCAACTTGTGCTAAAGCACTATCAAAAAAATAATAAGTCTATTTTCCTTCTAGCACCTAATTTATCGTCATATAGTGGGACAAGGAAACCCATGGACCTCAACTTATATTCAAGCAAAAGGCGATGCAATTGCAGATTTACATGAAGATATGGCTGCTGAACAAAAAGCACGATCAACTTATGAAAATTTAATCCACTTAACTGATGAACAAGATATTAAAGAGATATTAACATTTTTAAGAGAAAGAGAAGTTGTTCATTATCAAAGATTTGGAGAATGCTTAGATCATGTTCAAGATGCTGTATGTATGAAGAAATAGTTCTTAATTATTTAGTATAATATATAATAATATTATATAAATAGAAGACTGCCTCAAAATGATAGACGTTATCACTTTGAGGCAGTTCTTATATTTTACTATATTTAATGTTATCCAATTTGTTTTTCTAATTTTTCTAATTCTTCTAAATCGCTTATGACCATATTTATGACGTCTATCTTAGATTTAGCATATTCATTTTTAGGCAACCATTTTAACCCGCTTTCTAATGATTCCTTTGTACTCTTATATTCTTTTAATAATTGCTTTATGTTCTCAATCATACCTTTAATACTTCTCCTTCTTTTTTTGAATTGTTTAGAATAACTGCATTTCAATATTCCCCAATTATTTGCCACTATAAATATATTATATCCAGTACCTAAAGGAATAATACCAACTTTATTAATTTTTTCACTTCCTCATTCCCATATTATACCATATAGTCCATCTGATATTAACACGCCTTTAAAATTTATTATCAGAAAACATCTCAAATATATTAATATCTTAAATTTTAATTATTAATCATAAAACAAAAAAAAATGGAAGATAATTTTTTAAATTCTTCCATTTAATTTGAAATCAATATTTTCGAAATAATATTCTTCATTTTCAACTTTTAATAATTCCCAAAACATTTTATGTTTTTTTGCTTCATTATTAAATTCCTCTTGAATATTTTTGTCATTCTTCTTTATATTATTTATGATTATATTAATATTGTTTCTTTTCCAATTATTATAATCAAATTCCATTTGTGATAGTATTTTTGTAGTTGAAGAAATTTCAATATTAGGTCCACCAAGATCTCTTTCAATATTTCTTATGGTATATGAATTTTGACCTGGATCTAAAATTATAAAATATCCATAATCAAAGGTACTTCTAATAAGTCTGCCATATATTTGTTTGATTTTTATACAAACTTGAGGATAATTTACATCTTGATACCCTTTCTTTTGATATGTTGTAATTGCTCTTAAAATAGGATATTCAGGACTGTAATTAGGAATTTTATCTAACATAACACAGCTTAATGCATCTCCTGGTACGTCTATTCCTTCAAAAAAGCCTTTACTTCCAAGTATTATTACCTGTCTATTTTTATCACTTAAAGCACCTATTGATTTTTTGTTAATATGAACTTCTATTTTAGTTCCCCTAGTAAGTAAATCTAATTCTTCATGTACAGCTGATCTCCTTGCATTATTGTTAAATAGTACAAGAATATGCCCATTTATTTTTTGTGCAGTATCAAATATAAATTTGGAAACATTCTTTATGTAAGATGGTTCATCATATCTTCCAACATCATTTAATGCAAAAATTTTTGTTCTTTTCTTTAAATCAAAGGTTGGTGGAATCACAAATTCTTTTGCCTTCTCTTGTCCTAAATGTTTCTTAATTTTATTGAAAGAATTTTCTATTCTAAGCGTTGCTGATAAAAATGTTGTACTTTTAACATCCTTAAGCATGTGTTCATTAACTAATTCACCGACATTTAAAGGTACATTTTTAAGTTTGAAATCTCTATATTCTGAATCTACTTCTAATACCTTTGCATAAAACACTGAGCTTTCTAAGAACTTATCTAATATATCAAAAGTGGATTTAATCTTTGATATATAATCAGATAACCCCTTATGATCATTATCACCATTAATTTCATCATCTAAAGTAATATTAGAAACATAATCATTTAACATTTTATATAGAGGGTATATACTTTCCTTCAAAACTGATATCTCAGAACCTAGAGCTTTTGTGATACTTTTTAAGTCTTCTCTTGGAATAAAAAATTCAGTATTAAAGTTATATTCTCCACTAACAAGCCTCATGCATTTAAAGTCATTTACAAGTATGTTTATATTTACTATAATTTCATTTACCAAATATATAAGTTTATCTTTTTCTATAGTTTCTCTATACCCATAGCTAGCATTTAAACTTAAAAGCATAGCTATAACACTTGGATGACCTTTTTCTATGGCATCTAATAACTCTAAAAATTCAAAAGACGAAAACTCCTCTGCAAAAAAATCATAACACTTTTCCATTAAATTATGTCCTTCATCAATTATGATATGATTTATCTTCTTTTTTTCAGCATATGGCCAGCATGCGAGTAGTGAATGATTTATTACTGTTATATTTTCCTCTGGAAGCTCATTATATCTCTTCCTTAAATAACATGGTCTTGTACATTTATCTAATTTACATTGTTCACTATCACAATTAACTTCATTTATACATTTATCTAATTCAAAATGCTTTTGTGCTGAGTAATTTATGTTTTCTATATCTCCATAATTGCCTTTTTCACAAAGTCTTCTAAGAAAAAGTAGTGTTAAATTTCCTTTTTCATCAAATTCTAAACTTTCACATTTATTTAATCTTTCAATGCAAAGGTAATTCCCTTTGCCCTTCATGGCACCATAATTTAATTTATCATTTAATCTTAACTTTTTAAGGATGGTTGGAATATCTCTTTCGATAAGTTGATTCTGTAGTTCCTTTGTATTTGTTGATATTATAAAACTAGCATCATCTTTTATCTTTTTTTCTTTATTTAAATAAGTTCCTATAGCTGCTATTATGACATATGCAAAAGTTTTACCACTACCTGTTGGTGCTTCGATAAATATTCTCTCTGATTTCTCGAAATTTTCTCTGATTTTCTTTGAAAATTCTTTTTGATCTTTTCTATATTGATATCCAAAATCTCCACCATTATTCCATATTTCTTCATTTTCAAGTAAATCCTCGTATAGAGAATAGTCTATAGGAATTTTCTTTAATTTATTTTCATCAATCTTATTTTCTTCATAACTCACATAAGGGTATTTTTCATCTGTAAAAAAAGGTGGCTTCAGTAAATACTTAGTCCATGCCCAATTTTTTAAATACGAGTATTCCTTAAGAATGCTCATATATAATGTATTGTTTTTCTTTTTACTCTTCTCATCTCTAGCCCATTGCCTTAAAATAAGCGAATTTACTACCTTTAGAGTATCAATTGAATCTTCTAATCCTCTATGAATCTCATTCTTTTCTAAATTAGTAGTTTCTTTTATCAAAGCATTTAAATTGAATTCCTTTCTCCATGGCTCCAAAATAGCCGCTAGTTCCATTGAATCCAATATTTTATTTTTAATTTCCGGAATATGGTAATATAAAAATTTTCTTTCAAAATTAGCATTATGACACACTAAAGGGAGGTCCTCTAAAAATTCTAGAACCTCCGGTTTTATAGTATTTAAACTTCTAGCACTTAGCAATTCTATTTCATTTAATCCAGTGCAAAGATTATAAATCCCTATAGGTACTCGTCCTCTTGGTTTGATTAGGGTATTATAAGTAGTTATAACTCCCTCTTTTATCTTAACTGCACCAATTTCTATGATTTCAGAACTATTTTCATCAAGTCCAGTTGTTTCAATATCTAAATATATTACATTATCTAAAATGCTACTTAATTCTTGTATCATATCTTCTCCTAAATTGTTAGGCACATTCAAAAAATACATCGCTTCTTTGACTTGTTCTTTTGTTTCAAGTGCCTTAGTCTCTCAAATGTTTCTTTGCTATTCGTATTATTCTCTTAAAATTGCTTTTGTACTTTAATATATGTTCCATTAATTCTTCATGATTTGGTTCTTTATATCTATGTGAAATTCTATTTCTTAGTAACCTTGATTTTTCTAAGAAATCATAAAGATCTTTATCTATTATATTTTTGTCTTTTAATACAACTAAACTATCATTTAATGTCATACCTATCTTATACTTTTTAATTTCCTTGAGCATTATAGAAGCAAATTCTTCAAGTATTGTATGAAAACTTACAAACAATTGTCTAAGGCTTGATTTTGAAAGCTTTATCATAATTTCATTATCACAATCACCTTGTAGTATTTCAAGGCATTCTTCTATATCACCTAAACACTCTTGAAGATCTTCTATTATTTTCACAAGTCTTTCTTGATTCATGACAACACATCCTTCCTTCTAAACCAGAAAAAATTCTCATTTTCTTTATAAATTTTATCTGT
>Ga0302162_10000226_pt1 | contig 16821 bp, 13 predicted proteins | sample I_Fen_E2_2_FD_193501 | JGI IMG/M metagenome (GOLD analysis project Ga0302162, IMG submission 193501) | Peat permafrost microbial communities from Stordalen Mire near Abisko, Sweden - I_Fen_E2_2 | ecosystem: Environmental > Terrestrial > Soil > Wetlands > Permafrost | place: Sweden: Abisko...
GGAACAACAGCTTAGGCCAATAAACCACAACTAACTAAAGCTCCTACTGCAAAAAGAAACCAACTATCGCCACAACTGTGGTTGTAAGAACAGAAATAGGATTACTTTGTAATGGTAAACTTACAAATGCGTGAGGTTTAGGAGGAGAATTTAAAGCTCACTCTAAACTATTATAACTTCTGTTTAAGTAAGTTTGGAAGATATCACTATAGAATTGTGGAGTTAATCAAGGGTATCTCGTTGTAGCTTTACCATGAACCAACTGTAAATAAACTAAGTGTAAGAATAGTCAGGTAGCCACCACACTTATAATACTTCCGAAACTACTTATTAAATTTCAACCAGCAAAGGCGTCAGGGAAGTCACTAATTCTTCTAGGCATTCCTTGTAGACCTAGGAAATGTTGCATACTATTTTTTTTATGCGTACGTATTGTAAATTTTATAATTTATCATTATAGCTGTATATTTTACCATTATAAGAATTTCCATTTTCTATTAAATTTTTTAATGTATAAAAATTAACTTTTGCGTATTTCATAGCTTTTGATACTCCAATTATTTTATCTATTAATTTTAATGTATCACTATCAAATACGTAAATTATTTTTCTATTAGAAATTTCTTTTACTATTAGTAAAAAGTCCTGGAATTCACCTCTGGTGATAGCAGCTCTAGCTACTTTCCCATCAATATTAAAATATTTAGCCATCTCTCTTCCAGATTTAAATTCTGTAGCTATCTCGTTATCTAGATTATAAACTGTAATATGTTTTCTTAATTGGCTATCTCCAATAGGCTTTTCTATATAATTTTTAAATTCATCTGCACTTATAGGCTCAAAAGATATAATAAATTTTGATTTTAATAAATAATTATTATTTATATAACCTAATAAGCTACTATGACTAATTTGTAATCCTTTTAAAGCTCTATTAATTGAAGAATAGATCGTTGGATTTTTATTTGGTGAAGTAATATCATAAACAAATACTAAAAAACAATAATATTTATTACCTAAATCTTCTTGCTCAAATTTTATATTATTAGCTGTTTTAAATAAATTTAAGAATACAGATAATCTTTCGAAACCTTCAGAACCTACAGTAAATAAAGACAATAATTTCTCTATTACAAAAATAGCATGATCTAAATTATTTCCTCATTGAGGATTTACTCTAGGAATAACTTTATAATTACTATTAATTGTAGGTCTAACCATAATTATTGCATATTGTTCATAAACTAATGATAATTGAGGAGATGTAATATATATAAACTCTAAGCTTCATTCTGATGCTGGAGTTAAAGATATTTCTAACTCTCCAGATGATTGAGGATTTCTTAAGCCTTTAGTTAATTTTAAATACTCTCCCATCCTTCTAGCTATATTATTTGAACTACCTATATAAAACCTAGATAGATTATTTTTATTAGTTAGTTTATAAACTCCTGAAACTCCTAGATATTTAAATTTAATTTCTTCACATGCTTGTTCAAGAGAATCAAATTTTATAGATTCACTATTGTCTATACCATCTAGATTCATGGAGTTACTAGAAGAAGTAGAATATTCTCTTTTTGATGGACCCATTACTTTATTCCTTGGACTCAAGCTATTTGTACTAGGAATGTTTTTTTTAGATGATCCTAGGTTTGATAAAAAATCAATACTTATTTGTCACTTATAAAATAATTTAGATCATATCATTATCCTTAGTATAAATACTTTATTTAAGGATACTCGGCGTGTGATCGTTGAGGGGTTATTTATTAAATTATTAATAAAAACTTCCCTGCTGATTGTCCAATCCTTATAATTTTTACTTTATTATAATTATAATAAAGTACATAAAGCTCTAATGATGTTCCAGCAAATAGCCAAGATTAAGGAGTTATAATCTCCTATTGTACCATATGATTACTTATATAGACCCCCAACATTATAAGAGGGAAGAATGTGACATTACAAAAAATATGATAAGAATATTATCATATAAACGTGGACTATATCTTAAGCTATACAGGTAATTAATGTATAACTTTTCTTTCGTGTAGTCTCTGAGGATCCCTCAAGAATAATATAATAGTATCCATGGGTTTCCTGCTGATTGTCTAGATATACTTAAGGTTTTTACTTACCCATTATAAAATAAAGATTGAGTACTTAAGCCTTATGAGAGCTTCCAGCATATAGAAAGATAGGGAGGGGCTAATGCGGTTTAAATTTTACGAGGTTTAGCTTCGCTTCGGGGAAGAGAGTATATAATTCACGATTCTCCATTTAAGTCTACTCACTGGTCGGTGTCTATACTTTTTTTTATAAGTGTTCATCTAACTTTAAAATGTTGTCTAGCCCCGTTAACAGATGGAAATATTAATTCTTTACCATTCTTGTCATAACAAAAAATAGATTTACCACCAATACCATACTGGCGAGAAAATTTACCTTTTAAACCTTTAGAAGGGTGACTATGAGTAAGGTAAAATTCTTTAATACCCTGAGCAATGGCATTTCTTGTTTCAGAGGAACTAACAGTACCATATTTAGGGTGACTTTCTTTTTTAAAAAGCTCTTTTAGTTTCTTGATAGTTTCAATAGGGTGTCGAAAACCCGAAGAACTACCCCCAATTTTTAATACATTATATCGAGGTTTATATTTATCTATTCATTTTTGTTCTAATTCCAAACAGACTAATGTATCTGAAGCACATGTTTCTAGTATACCCAGAGAGAAATTTTGCAATTTATACTTTCTCATTGCTCTAGCTAATACTATTTTTGTAGCCTTATCAGAATTTGCAAGGTAAAAGTGAGAAGTCATTCTTTTAGTTAAAGTAATACTACTCCCCATATACAAATCTCTAGTTATATTATTTATAAATAAGTATACTCCGGATTTTCCTTTTAGAGATTTATAAATAGCTCTTTTACTTTCTTGTACATTACCAAAAAACACAACAAAATTATCGTTAGGTAAACCTCCAGGACCACTGGAATTGTGATTAAATCGTTCCCCTGTCGCCTTGCTTTTGTTTAAACAAACCTTTGCGTAAAAAAAACACATTCTTCCTTTTGCCTTAACCCCTATAAATAGAATTCAGAAGTGTACTTTACCTAACATTGTGTTATAATCTAAACCTAGTATTTTAGGTATTCAGAAGTATCATGCACTATATAGCGCAAAGACTGCTCCCATACTTAAAACGTAATGGAAATGGGCACATTTAATAATATATCTTTAGATATATTCCGGACTATATCTTCACCTTTCCCTTAATAAGGCAGAAAGGGTTGCACGAGTAGTCTCTGAGGTACTTATTTATATAAACAGGTACCTGCTGGTTATCCAATCTCTTATATTTTCACTGTTATATATATAATTAACTAAAAAAAGACATTGATAATATAATTAGTAATAAGAGCTCTAACGAAATTCCGGCATATAGTGCTAACTTTTTGATCAGATTTCACAAACTGAAAGTCGCTGCTTTTCCATGTATTTAAATATATATTATTCTTTATCTTCAATTAAAGGAGTGTAAGAAACTCTGAGTCCATGATAAAGCTGTTTATGCTCAATACGTAACTCTAATGAGTTAGTATTAGCATTACGATTACCTTCAAATTCTTTAACGCATTCTCTAAGACTGTTGTAATGTTTAATGAAAATAGTACCATCAGCTGAGTACGTATAAACCGGAATACTTGTTCTTTTATTCAATACAGGATTAAACTCATCAGGGTTATGTCCCGCAAGTGAATTATCCGCGCTATTTATTAGATCATTGGAAAGAGAATATTTACCCAATCAAAGAGTATCTGTTGTACAAAGTAATTTTGTACTAGAACCACTTTGTTTTGAAAATAACATAAAAGCATTAATACTGGGAAATGTTTTAAGTAGTACAGACTTATCTTTATTATAAACATGAACTAGTTTAATTATAGTGCTCTCAGGATTAACGTTATTTTTAACACTTTCAATCTTTTCTTTGTCTAACTCAGATAATGAGATAATATATTTATCTGCATACACACTACCTGACTTAGCTATGCGTCTAGCTGTATTAACATGTACCCCGAGTATACTAGCTAATCTTGCATACCCATAGACGATAGTATTAAAATCCAATGTATTACTATTGTATACAAATATAGGTGTACTTCTAGTAAAAGACCATAAGCTTTTTTGTTCCGGAGAATGACAATGGTCTCACGCAGCTCCCAACGGCCCGTTTTTACCAAATTGTACATTATTATCACCCTTTTTATCTGTATAATTAGGCTTTAATGTTGGTGCGGGTCCAAGTGCTATACGTCTAATGTTATATTTAAAGACATATCTATCAAGATAGTATTGTTCTAATAAAATATGATCGGAATTAATAGAAATAGTATCACGTGCAGGTGTATCACCTAATATAATTATTTGTAAACTAAACCCAGATAAACCGTGTTTAAGAATAGCAGAAGAAATAGCACTACCCCGAGAAGTTTGATAATTAAGATATGAATTAGTAAAGTAATTTGACAGTCTAGGCGACAGATCCTTAGCACTACCAATATATTGATTACCATTAATTTTATTGGTTCATAAATAAACCCCTCTTTTTTTAGCCAAACTTATTCTAATCGTACCTTCAGATTGTTGCGGATTTGAATACTCAAGATGTCCAACGGGTAGTGATGCAAATGGAAGTAAAGAATAATATATATACGTTTTTTCGGCAACGACGTAGTAAGTCAATGTATATTAAGTAAAATTTAATACTATTATTTCTTTATTTTCTAGCAATTAATTTGTCTTTATTCAATGTTCATACAGCTTTTCAATGCTCATGGCGAGTATATTCATTGAGAAGCTTTAAAGTATAAGTCTAGCAGTTAAAGACCATACTACAAATAATAAAAAAATTGTCTTCAGAGCATAAAAATATACCATTGTTAATAGAACTAACAATGTATACAAGTATGGAACTAATTAATATAACTAAAGGAAAATTTATAAATAAAAAATCGCGGTTTATATTTAACAAAAGATATATTACAGAAAAAAGAAGAAAAAAAGCCAGCAAATAGTATAGACGGTGTTATGTATTTTAAATGAGAAGTCATATCTATAAATCGCGCAACCTATTATTTACGGCCTAATATTAAATTTATACTAATAACACCCTTCACAGGGCGGATCGGACTATAACTTATCTAATTATTTAACTCAATAAACTTTCGATTGCCACATTTAGTCTCTACGGATCCTAGTTATTATTGTTAAAATAAATAACTTCGGTTTCCACGGTATTATCTTATATTTTTTTTTGTTTATAGCATTATATAAACATATAAGGTTTTCACCGTTATGGTGGCACGACAACACGACACTTACCTGAACTTTTGATTGAATTTTTGTAAAGACTTTAACTTTTCACCTAGTAAAGGATAATTAGTACAATGAGCGATGATTTTTAATAAGACTTCTTTCTTATAAATTTCTAGAGAGTAAAATTTACCATAAGGATTTCTAACTTTATTAGTAGCAAGAAAAAACTGTTTTATAGCTTCTATTAAGTAAAGATCGTCATTTTGCCCTATTGAAAAAGAATGGTTATTATTTTTTCTTATTGAAAAACAACCTTCAGCTTCTATAAAGCCGGATAATCATCCTTTGAAATAACTATGATTATGGATATTAAATTTAACATTAGATTTTATAATAGTTAACTGCTTATTGTATTTTAAATCTCTATTAAATAAATAAACATCTACTAAGGTATCTTGTAAACAAGTTTTTAAGAATGCAAGTTGACATATTTTTCTTGAAGTTAAAGGTGGAAAAGTTTCGTATATTTTTATAATTTCTACTATATCTTCCTTCTTATTAACTACTCAAATAACATCTGCACCCTTACCAGTTATTCTTACTGTTCCACCTATAACCTTAGCAACTTTAATTAACATATTATAATTAGATTTAATGTTAGATAATTTAATAATTAGTCTGTATTGCAGTGATTGTTTACGTCAATGGTTTACCTGAATACTTCCATCACCGTCCATTAAACCTACTCAAAACATTTTAATATAATTATTATAATCATCTTTATCCTCTAAATTTCCAACACTGTGGTCATTATTAAAAGTAAAACTAGCATCCCTCACAGTTGCCGGCAACTTGGATTGGCAATAACTAGAGAAGGGACGCTTGCGCACTCTTGTAGTTATACTTAAACTGGGCATAATAATCCCGAAAAAAACCATCAAAACCGTATCGTGGAATGCTATATCAAGTGATGCATTCGCTAAAACGACACCACTTACAAGTAAAAAAAAATAGATGTACAATAGTCTTGGAATAATGTTATTAATCCCTTAATCTATTAATCTTTCATAACTAAAAATATACCCTTTATATACACCACAAACATTAGCATGTTTCTTTATAGTACTATGACTTATGTTTAAGGCTCTTTGAGCTGCTACTACTCCGTCATATTTACCAAGAAAATTTCTATTTATATCATATACAAAGACTGCTTTTAAAACATGACTATTTTGTTTAATTTTTAACACTAATTCTTCACATTCTTTTGAATATCAACTGGCTATTTCAGGCGTGTCACTTATGTTGTAAGGAACATTAGAAAAATACCACTCACCTCTAAACATTGTTTGTTCTTTGATAATATTAACTATGGTAGCATGGTTGGATAGGATCAAATTAGCCAAACTCCTAACTGAAGGTAAAATAACCAACAATTCTTTAAAGGAGTTATAAACATAAACAGGATAATATGATTTAGCTTCCATCATTCTTATCTTAGTTTCCAAAGAGTGGCTTTTATTATAAAAAGGATTATTTTCACCTGTTACAGCCTTTGCTATTAAACCTTTAGTTTTGTCCGAATGTGTTCTATTCGTAGCTAATTCAGACAATAACTTCTTGGTCTCCTCTGTATGTTTATAGCCTAAAGAAGAATAACCTTGTTTTAAAACATTGTAATGAGGAAGGATATTTGTGATATAAAAAGTTTCTCTAGTGGTTAAAAATTCAGGTTCAACATATTCTAATATTAAAAGAGTAAAATTTAATTGGTCGTACTTAAGTAAAGCTTTTGTAATTGGCATATTAGCGTTTTGTTTGCTTTTTAAAAAAGCATTGTTAAGATAACTTCTCATTCTACGGGCTAAGTTAATAGAACTCCCAACATACGTGTGGCCATTTATCTGGTTAACTAAGCAGTAAACACCAGAATTTTCTATTTCTTGCTTTATTATCATAACTCTGTCTTCTTTTAAGCTCTTATAAACTTTTTCAGTTTTTAAGTTTAGAATGTTGTCCTCCTTATGCTGCTCAGGACTAGAACTAGAATAAGATCGAGCTATTACTTTAGGATAATTTAAGATTAATGTACTTTTTTTTTTTACGTGGACTATCTCTGCAGCTCATAATAACTTAGGATGAGCTCTACTACACATAGTCTCTGAGGAACCCAACGTCTTGGATACAATCAGTTGGTTGCCTGCGGATTGTTCAATATCATACATTGTTACTGAGATTGAATAAAACTCTAGTAGCATAATTGTGAGAAGTTCTCCGCATACGGTAGTATTAAAAGGGGAGACTAAATGGTTGTTTAATAATCCCCCTATAGTAAACATGAAAATGAAACCTAAAGCAAATAACATTGCAGGTGTTAAATGTAAAGATCCCCCATAACATGTTGCCAATCATGAGAATATTTTAATACCGGTAGGTACGGCAATGATAAGAGTTGCGGCTGTGAAGTAAGCTCTTGTATCCACGTCGAGACCGACGGTATACATGTGATGCAAAATGTTAGCAGATATTCCTCATATCTGCCCGCATAGCTTTATAGCTATGTGCTCCTTTCACAAGGAGAATCGGACTATATCTTCATCTTTTAATAAATAACACTAAGGATGCGCAGATCCTGTTTTTTTTGCCATACCCCTCTCAATATTAATCTGTTTCTGTAATGCTCTTACATAGGCTAATCCTTCTTCAGTGAGATGTAACTTCTTCGAAACGAAATTATGGACGGTTAATCACTTATCGAAAGATTGGGCCTTCTTAGTATATAATGGAAATGCTTTAAAGTAAGATATTACATCATTCGTTGATTTATACCCTGTAGCTGTGTAACGATAAACACCGTCCGTTTCGGTTCTAAGAGTAACTTTACCAAATCCAAAAAGGTTTTGTATGGTCAGAAGGATAGTACTATCCTTCTGATCAAGTATATAACGCATTTTTACAACATTACCTAATGCATATCTTGCATTGCGTGTAACAGATACATTAAAACATCCTTCAGCGTCGGTGAAACCAGATAACCAAGCATCTTGTAATGTAACTGTAACAGCAGTAATAATCACTTGAATTGTATTTGCCCCAAAACGGTGGTTTAAAGCTTGAACTCACAAAGATAATTGTTGTATTCTGTGAGTAAAAGCCAGATTACCATTAAATAAAAAGGCTAGCAGAAGAATATGTGAAGGATTGTCGACAATTCATCTGTAAAAATCGTTTTTGTTCCCACTTGTACCTTGTGGAAAATGCTTAACAGTACCTATTCCTAGTTTTTTCTGGACGTAGAAAAGGATAGCACCTTCCTTTTGAGTAAGAACAAAACGGACTCTTGTACCTTTCGAGTTTGAATGGGCTAGCTTTATGTTAGCTAATATATGACCTAGAATGTAAGCTCCTGTTCTGTTTTTATTAAAGATGTTTTGCGTATAGTCTCTGAGGTACTCCAATATCCTTTACTACTTTGAGTAAGGTATTGACCTTCCCTGCTGATCGGATATAATTAACTGAATTTTTACCGTTCAAGGTACCAATTAACACTAAACCATTCCAGCATATAGCAAAATATATTCATAACCTCAAATCACTAAGAGGCGAAGCCAAAACTCAACTTCACACTACAAAACCTAAAACACCAATTGACATCATGGCATAGCGATATTTAGCTTGTAAAGGAATATATTAAAATTTTATTTCAACCTGTTAGAATTCATTTCTAAACTTAAAGATTTTATTTTAATTAAGCCTTCTTTGGTTAAATGTTTTTTTAATTTAACCATTAACATAGCCTCTTTAAAACAATAATAATCTTCTTGTTTTAGATTTAAAAGCGGGTATTTATCAAAATGTGGAATTATTTTATCTAATATAGAAGCAGTATCTTGTACTATAAAATCGCATCTAGGTGTAGCTAAATTAGATCTTAGAGCCACTGTCCCCCGCCACAAACCCGGACACTCACTGTGGGTTTAAATTGTCAGGTAATGTAACAATTGGTTTGGGAAACGGTATAACATCAGGATAATACTTTAAAACCTTTTTAGATACTCCCGTGTTTATAGAAGCATAATAAGAAAGAATAGTTAAAAACCCTGCCTTATTTAAATGATCTTTATTTAAGATAATTTTGATGACTGAAGATCATAATAAAAAATCTAACCCCTTTTTACTAATAAGGGTATATTTTGTAAAATGTGGTATAATAACATCATTTAAGTAATTCACGTTGGTTACTCTATACACAGATATTTTTCTATCTGACCTATTATATACAGCACCTACACCAAAAAAAGACTGGATTTTGTATAAAATCTCTGCGTCTTTCTCATGTAGATTTATTTCAAATGAAGTTCTGACTTTCCATTTTAAAGGGCTGGTAATCTCTATTATAATAGAAAAACAACCCTCAGCGTCGACAAACCCTGTTACCCAATTAGGATCGAGTTTGTCTACAGGGTGGTTTATAGAGAAATTTTGTTTTAATACTTTATTTACAATTCTTAAATTCATATCATGTGATGTGAATTTAAGAAGTCCACTAAATACTGGACTATCTCTTAGTCACCCTCGTGTATTAAGTATACGGGTGACTCTCCTTGTGTAGTCTCTGAGGTTACCAAATAAACACACATGTATCGTATTTAATAATATAGAAATATGTGTATTATTTTTGGCTACCTGCTGATTGTTCATTGTAACATCTTTAAAATTATTACTGTAAATATAGGTATTACTAGTATTTAAAGTCTCCGAAGCTCCCAGCATATAATGGAGATAGATGCAAATATTATTTAACATAGGCCTAATTTTGACCATACCAAGATAACCGAAAACGCTCTTGTTCGAGCTTGCGGACACCACTGTACTGATAATACCGAAACCTGGTATTATTAATATATAAACCTCTGGGTGACCGAAGAATCCAATTCCTTACGGTATAATTTTTTTCACCTTATAATTATACAACCTGGTAACTATCACCAGCCCTCTTGGTCAATAAAGGAGGAATCCGACTGTACATTAAGCAGCGTTCCAGCCACCCACCGGTGAACCAGTCTGTAGCGATTTCTTTGGAAACCGACGGTCTTGTCCTAGGGGATTTTGACCGTATGGACAATCTCATAAATATGGAGATTATCCCACCAGTGTTGCTATGGTATTCTATTGTTTTCTCCTAAGAATTACACAATAAATTACAACCACAACTAGGGTTGTGGTATACCCATGGGTATTCACTACTGAAGGTCTTACTTTTTTTTACATCTGCCTTAAGTAGTTTCATAGCTTACGTCTAAACCAACCCCTTTTTTCCTGTATATTATATAGCTTTGTTAATTTGCTTGGCCAGATTTACTAATTCTGATCGTGTAGTATCATTTAAATGATCTCCTTTAACTAACCTAGAATGAATTATTTTTCACTTTAAATAACTCCCTTTTTTTAGTTATAAGGCTATATTCATCAAAATAAGGAAATAAACCAAGGCAAATTTTTACACCATTTACCCTAAGCTCTCATACACCAGGAGCAGAATGAGGTACTACACAACCTTTAGTTAAAAATCCATCCTTGCTTCCGAAAGGCCTACCTGCAGAGGGAAAACCAGATTCATAATATATTCTAAAACATGTTTATTAGCCTCTCATTTTTGAGTCAAGATATATCTAAATCTATATGCAGAACTATTAGATAGTAGAGAACAAGTAAAGCAACCTTCACCGTCTGTTATACCTGAGATTCAACCATCATTTAAGGAAGGAGTAACATAAGTATCTAAAGGAAATATGGTAGTAAGATTTTTTTTTAAAAGCTTTTCATTAAAAGATGAAAGAAAAGTTAAGAATCTCGCTTTTCTGGTCGGAAATACTATATTCCCGTTAAACAGTAAACAAGGGAGTCCCTGGTGCGAAGCACCCAGTAATAGAAACAGCAACAGGGGGAAACTGAATAAATAGCCTGACAAATACCCGGGCCTTTACCCGGGGCACTCATCTACCCTCCCCTTCTTATATTTCCCCCTGCATACTTCGTCAGCAAAGAAATTAGGCACAATGTCAAGCTTAAATATCCTTGTACTTTAAATTTGACATAAACTTAAACTAACACGAATAAATATCTATCTTTATACGGTTTATTCGATTTTAAGTAATTTCTGATTGTAGTATGATTAGTCTCCAACGCTAATGCTGCTTTACGTAAAGATTCATAGACTACTGTTTCATTTGTGTTAAGATCTGTTACAGATAACTTAGATCCTGGAACGGGTTGTTTAATTCTTGTTGATTGGTATTTTTTCATTTTATCTATAGTCTCTTGCGGTAATTTAAGACCTAATTTAGCCGCAGATATCTTAGATATAGCTTCTAATGTCAACTTTTTACCTTGGTGGGCAAGACTAAGTCTTTTTCTAGTTATCTCAGAAAAAACTCTACCCTTGGCTATTTCAGACATTAGAGCCTTAGTTTCTTTGGAATGTGTAGAACCTAACTTAAGTTTAGCCATTTTAATTTTAACTTCTAAAGGTAACCTACGACCTAAAGGTGAACCTGCTACGGTTAATATATTATAAGTAGGCTTAAATAAATCGAAATAATACTGTTCTCTTTGTATAGTTTCATTTTTACCACAGTATTCGAGGATTTCTAAAGTAAAATTTTCATGTTCATGCTTTAAGATAGCTCGGCATATTAAACTATTATTACTATTATTTACTAAGCTTTTACCATAGTATTGTAGAAGTCTAGGGCCAAGATTTATACTACTTCCAATATAAGTCTTTCCAGTTACTTTGTTAGTTCAACGATAGACCCCGGCTTTCAATTTATTATCCTGAAGAATAGACTGTTTGGCTTTAGCGGGATCTGTATAAGTAACCGCAGCACTTAATGACGTAGAATAATTACGATTAGTTATATAAGAAGAACTACAGTTAGCCTTATAAGAAAAATAATTAGGGTTAGTAATATAAGAAAAATGATCAAAAAATCTCCGTGTGTTTTTAGTGTCTTGAATAACAAACCTATGTGTATTTTGTTTTATAGATTGTTTAATTACTTTTCCAAAACCAAGATTATCCTTAATATAATTTAAACTTTGTATATCTGTAGTAGATTGAGTAACCACAAACGATAAGTCTCCTCTTTTAGCTAAAATGAAACTACCTTCTCCTTCTGAAAATCCGATAAACCACTCCAAAAATTTGTTTGTAGGTTGTTTTAAACCAGGGTAGTTCTCGCTAAATTTAGAATAAAAAGCTGTAAAATCGAAAGTTTTGCCTCCTCGGCTCACTGTTGAGATAAGTGGTGCTAAACAAGAGCATATATAATTTTTTTCTTTTAAGAAAAGATGTTGATATAATATAGGGTCACCACCTCCTGCAGCTTCAAAGAATGATGTATTAAAGTTTCTATCCGTTAAAACCATTGTAATTGCACCGGCTAATACTGGTAATGATAATAATAACAATACTGCTGTAACAACTACGGCTCATCCAAATAAAGCCAATTTGTGTAGCCTGATACCGGGACTTCGCATATTTAGAACAGTAGTAATGACGCACTTAACGGTTGTTGTTTTTTTTTCTTCGAAAACAGTAACAATTAAGGTGGACTATATCTTCAGCCTATCTATTAAATGTTGTTTGCCTGTTATAAGAAAGTATTACTTTGCAAACAAGCAGCCCAACTAGCTCCTGCTTTACGAGCCAGCCTGCGACTAGCTATTTTACTATCCTTTCCCCCTAAAAGGGACGAGGATGAGCGTGCAGCTTCGCAGCCAAGGACGGGTCCTACGAACAACAAACTATATAGATACGGTGTCTAACGTGTAGTCTCTGAGGATCCTACTTAGAAGGTCTCTCCTCTCTTTTTTGCAAAAAAAAAACCAAAAGGGGAGAGACACTATCTGTTGGTTTCCTGCTGATTGGGCACTATTTACACGATTTACTTTATAATTATGTATATATATTAATGCAGTTCCAGCATATAGTTAGAAATTTATATATAAACCCCATTGTTGTTACTATTCATCTTAGGCATAATTATGGTTTGTTATCCACGAATTTACAAATATATCCGTGGTAAGCTATGTTAGTATTTAAGTATTTAACAAGTGTTTTTTGGCTGGCTGGTAGATTTTTACTCTTAATATAGTTTATACATTTCCCTATGCTTTCACATAAGATTTCCTCTTTAGTATGGATATCTATTAATAGCACAGCTTTAGTTAAACTATCCAGAGGTTTATTTTTATTAAACTTAACTCTATCTTTTTGTAACATTAAGGCTATATCTGGTAAAGACATATTTATAGCCTCGGCTGTTTTTACTTTTTCTCTTAAAAATAAGTATTTACCTAGGTAGTAAGTACCCTTCTCAAGGTGTTTAGTAAATGTGAAGTGACTAATATTAAGTTTAGTTATAAAATCTCTTTGTTGTAAAGTAAAGTATAGACAATTGGACCTTTCCTGCCTTCGGAAGAGGCCTCTTTTACCACCCTAGTCTTCAGAAACCGTTTCCTGAGAATTAGATACCTTTACATCTTTATTGTAAAGACTTAACTTTAACTCCTTTATTTGGTCTAAGCCTTCGCTTGTTAAATGTGCCTTAGATTCCACAAGTCTTAGAATTTTTGACCATACTATGTAATTAGGTAATTTATTTCCAGCCAATTGAAACTTATCAAAATGAGGTAAGATATAATTTACTAAATCTGAAGTACCTGAAACATGGTAACGTGCTATTGAACGAGCTGGGTATGCATTAACATTACCAACGCCACCGAAAAATTCTTTAAATTTATATAATAAAGAAACTTCCCGGATGTGTAGTTCTACATTAAATATTAATGTAACCCGTTTCTCGTTAAATATTTGTACATAAAATGAAGAATCACCCTCAGAAAACCCACTAACTCAATAAGGATCTAAAGCGAATTTTGATGCCTCAAAGACAGGTCTAACTAAGGGCTTAACGCTAGGGAATAGCGCTTTAATTTTTACAGGTAAACCTCAATTAAGTACAGATTTTAATGAAAGTATTTCATTAAATCCGCTATCAGTAAGATGTTGTTTATTTCTCATCATTTCTATACATTGGGCTCATAGTTGGAAATCGAGAGATTTTGCACTTCTTAGAGGATAATTCTTAAAATGAGGTACAACAATATTTACAAGATCACTTAGTTTAGTTATAGTATAATGCACTACATTAGCCTCTGCATTATATCTAAAAGAACCTGCACCTTTAAAATATCGTTGAACAAGAACTAGTAAAGCGGAATCCCTAGAATTCATCCTAACCTGGAGAGAAGCTTGCACGATTCAACTATCTTTTAACTTAGACCTTCGTACAACTGAAATAATAAAGGAACCCTCCGCGTCAAGAAGTCCAGAGATAAAATTCGGATCGAGGTTTTCGGTAGGTTCACCCATGTTTGGCTGTTTATCTGACTTTATCCCACTTGCAGAATGAAACAGGGCGAGAAGTCGAAGGTTTTCCTTACCTAATCTATTATTACTTAGGTGGAAGGGGCATGTGGTGTTTAAAGATAGGTTGCTTTTAAAAATTTTCATTTTTAAATAAAATATTGTATATTATTTTTTTCTAGAAGTCACATTGGAAAAAGCAGGAAGTTGCCCCCTTTTTTAAACCAGCTAGAGTAAAAGGTTCTTTTAATTTCCATCTCAGTGATTTTTCTTAAACTTCGCTCTATCTTTATCCAGCTTTGCTTTTACATCTTTTAAGGACATATTTTTATATATAACAGTTGATGCGCTTTGAGAGGGTGGCGTCATAGTAAAAAAATATTTGTCGTAATAATATAAACCTTTTTCCAACTTTTTCTCCAGGGTAGCATAATGAATACCTAACTCCAAAACGTAATCTCTTTTTTTTGAAACGAAGTACAAGACAGACTTGTCACGGCTATACATATAAATATTCCTATTGTCTATATTATATCTGTTGTACATATATAAAGGTTTAGAGGTAGAACCACTAGGGTTATTTGATACCTTTATAGTATTTAGATTGAAGGATGGATCCAACAAAAAATACTGTTCTAAAACTATTTCTGGCCTAAATTCAGGATAATCTGGTAAACATATTACTTCTAATTTAAAGCTAGCTAAAGATTTGGCTTTTATTAGGGGTATTAATTTACCAGAGCTCTTGTGTGTCTGATTTAAATAACCTCTTAATCTAAGAGCTAACTGTGAAGATGAACCAACATATTTTTCATTAGTGTCTATGCAAGTAAATATATATACACCACGTGCTTGTGTTTTACTATGCGGTAAACCTAACTTATCCTGAATTAAACATCTAGTTTCTATTTTATCTAAGTTGGTAAAAACAAACCTAGGCATGGTAACTAAAGAATTTAATGTATCTTCACTTACTAAAATATTAGAGTAAGCCAATATCTCATTTAACACCCCTAGTGTTATGGCTTTACCACTTTTAATTTGAGTATCCGCTAATTGATGGGCATATAGATTTGGACCCTTTCGACCTAAAATGGTAGCTCAAGAGTTGTTTTTCAATTTGAAATCTGTAGCATGCCGGGTTTTCTCTGTAAGTTCATCCTTTTTTGGTTTTTTTGGATGTTTATCTGGCTCCATATTAGGCTCTAACCTAGTACCATCTTCAGAGGAGTTAGTACGGTTATTAGCCTTTAAGTCTGGTGTAGACTTAAACAATCCAAAGTTAGACTTGTTAAATTTATTTTGATAGCTTGCATAATTAATGTGTAAAAAAAATAGGTATAAAACAAACCCCGAGTTTATAGCTCCAAGTAAACTACTTATACCACTTAAATGTAATCCAAATATAGCTAAATCAATACTAGGCCCACTGTGACTCTGTACTCCACTTAGTGGAGGATAACAATTTTGTTGGTAACTTCATTTAAAAAAACTATCGTTACACGCAATAAATCTCTTTATTGTTCGGACCATACCATTATCTACTTTTCCTTCCTATTGCTTACTAAAAATAAACAACCATAGCTGTGTTTTCCCTCTTACTTTTTAAAAAAGGAAAAAACAAAAGGAAAGAAAAAAAAATAAGAAAATTTGAAAAGAATTTGATTTTTTGTGCTACGCCAAGACTATTTGATGATTGCTACTAATTTAGTTCTAAGCTTTCTGACAATATTTCTTGCTTTAGATAATTCAAAATAATTTCCTTTATGTTTAATATACGATCTTGCCCATATTCTATGTTCTACAGATTTCATCCCTTTCATTGTGTCTTTAAAATATTTTATGATGTTTTCAATTGCTCTTGAATTAGTAGTGTCTAATATATAGTGGTTATAATTTGACTTAAATTTTACTGTTGTAGGTATATGTAATATTAAACCTATGGCCTGTAAAACTATACTATCTAGTTTTTGTGTAAGCCCAAAACCATGAACAATTCTACTTGAATCTTTTGAAACTAAATAAAAACTACCTTCAGCTTCAATAAATCCAACTAATCATGGTT
>Ga0302162_10000231_pt1 | contig 16536 bp, 12 predicted proteins | sample I_Fen_E2_2_FD_193501 | JGI IMG/M metagenome (GOLD analysis project Ga0302162, IMG submission 193501) | Peat permafrost microbial communities from Stordalen Mire near Abisko, Sweden - I_Fen_E2_2 | ecosystem: Environmental > Terrestrial > Soil > Wetlands > Permafrost | place: Sweden: Abisko...
CAAACCGACGGAAATTGTGGAAATACGAAAAGTACGTTGCCGCACCATTGGGGATATAACCTGTACCGGACTTACACTTTCATCAGCCGATTCACTGGAAGAGATTATAGACGAAATTGCCAGTTCCCGTATTACAGAACGTGGAGGCCGCTCGGATGATAAACGCTCTGAAGCAGCTATGGAAGATAGGAAAAAAGCAGGGTATTTTTAACCCCTAACCCCTCCCGATAAATCGGGATAAATTGCGGGGAATAAGATTGATAGCATAGAATTTCTGCATCATACAGAAACATACAAAAAAATACATAAAGACAAAACATAACTAACCCAATTCCCTTTCGGGGGGCCAGGGGTCAATTAATTTATATGAAAGATACAACCGGATATTTAGATATGGAACTGCTTCGCTTTAGTACGGCAGGGAGCGTGGATGATGGGAAAAGTACCTTGATCGGACGATTGTTGTATGACAGCAAATCCATTTTTGAGGATCAACTGCAAGCAGTTAAAGATGCCAGCAAACGGCTGGGTGGGGGAGAGGAAGTGAACCTGGCCTTGCTAACCGACGGATTGCGTGCGGAACGGGAGCAGGGAATAACCATTGATGTGGCCTACCGGTATTTTGCCACCCCAAAACGTAAATTTATTATTGCCGATACCCCAGGGCATATCGAATATACCCGGAATATGGTTACCGGAGCTTCCACGGCGGATGTAGCCATTATTTTAATTGATGCCCGCAATGGAATCATCGAACAAAGTAAACGACATTCCTATATTGCTTCCTTGCTGCAAATTCCAAATGTGATTGTAGCAGTGAATAAAATGGACCTGGTGGATTTCTCCGAGAAGGTTTATAACGATATTAAAAAAGAATATGAAAGTATTGCGGCAACTCTGAAGCTTAAAAATGTACTCTTTATTCCTATTTCTGCCAGGGATGGGGACAATGTGGTGGATGCTTCGGTGCATACCCCCTGGTATAAAGGGGAAACCTTGTTGCATCTACTCGAAACTTTACCGGTACGTAAAGACGAAACTAAACTACCGGCCCGCTTTCCTGTACAGTACATTATCCGTCCGCATAGTGATGAATTTCATGATTACCGAGGATATGCAGGTCGTATCTCAGGTGGCAGCTTCAAGGTCGGCGACGAAGTGATTGTTTTACCATCGAACACTCAATCCAAAATTGTTGCCATCGATGAAGGAACTAAATCTCTGGAAGAGGCTTTTACACCCCAATCGGTTACTATTCGCCTGGCAGATAATATCGACATCAGCCGTGGGGATCTTCTGGTGAAAAAAGAAGAAACAAAACCTACAGTAAGTGCCAATGTCTCTCTTTTGGTTTGCTGGCTTAACCACCGTCCCCTGAATGAAGGCGGGAAATATATTATCCGTCATGCAACGGAAGAAACACGGGCTATAATCAAAGAAGTGCACTTTAAGGTGAATATCAATACCCTTGAAAATATACTGGATGATAAAACCGTAAAAATGAATGATATTGCCCATATTTCCATCAAGACACTGAAACCCCTAAAATATGATTCCTACGGAGAAAACCGTATTACAGGAAGCCTGATATTAATTGATGAAAATACCTATGAAACGGTTGGTGCAGGAATGATTGTACACAATCTGGAAGATGAAACATTTACCATTTAAAAAAGGAAGATCCCAAACCCCTAAAGGGGCTTAAAATATATCATAATCCCAATCTCTAAGCCCCTTTAGGGGTTTGGGGTTATTTATTATTAATTAGTATGAAAGAAAAAATAGAACAACTTAACCAACAGCTGGAAGGGAAGTCCCCCGAAGAGGTCCTTCATTATTTTTTAGCTGAATATAAGGGGAAAATAGCCCTGTCATCGAGTCTGAGTATAGAGGACCAGGTGTTGACGGATCTGATCGTGAAAGCAGATCCTTCGACCCGTATTTTTACACTGGATACCGGACGCCTGTTCCCCGAAACATATAGCCTGATTGATAAAACCAATCTTAAGTACAATATCCATCTGGAAGTTATGTTTCCCGACCATACAGAGGTGGAAGAGCTTGTCAAAAAAGAAGGGATCAACCTGTTTTATAATGGGATTGATCAACGCAAAGCCTGTTGCAGGGTGCGGAAACTCAATCCGTTGAAACGAGCGTTCGAAGGACTGGAAGTCTGGATTTGCGGCCTACGGAATGAACAGTCCATTACCCGTCAGGGGGTGCAACTGGTGGAGTGGGACGAAGGGAATCAACTGATAAAACTCAATCCGCTTATCCATTTTACAGAAGCGGAAGTATGGGAATACATTAAAAAGAATCATGTGCCATACAACAAACTTCATGACCAGGGATTCCCGAGTATTGGTTGTCAACCATGTACACGTGCTGTCAAACCGGGGGAAGATATCCGGGCAGGTCGTTGGTGGTGGGAAAATCCCGACCAGAAGGAATGCGGATTACACCGTAGATAAAAATGCCTATCTTTGGATTGGTAAAAATATTGTTTTTTAAGTTATAATACTCTCAACACTCTCAATACTTTTTTTGGGGAGGGTGAAAACCATTTTATATTCATTGTTTATGTATAAATTACCAGATTCTCTTACCTCGGATATTGCTTATTTTGGAACGTTGATTGATGATTTCCATGCTGGGAAGATAGAACCCGTGAAATTTAAAGGAACCCGCGTGCCCATGGGTATTTACGAACAACGCAAAGATGGTACCTATATGGTTCGTGTACGATGCACGGGAGGATATGTCAGTCCGGTGCAATTAAAGCAAATAGCATGGACTGCACAGAGCCACAACTCTACTTTGTTGCATATCACTTCCCGTCAGGAAATTCAGATTCATAATATCAGCATTGACCAGGTAAAAACCATTTTACCCGAACTGCAACAAGTAGAACTGTCGTCGAAAGGCGGTGGCGGTAATACAGTCCGTAATTTTCTGGTGGATATAAATAGCGGTATTTCTACGGATGAAGTATTTGATGTATTGCCATATGCAGTTGATTTAACCACATGGTTGATTGCCGAAGCAGATTCATTTACCTTGCCACGTAAACTTAAAATAGCCTTTTCAATAAGTGAGGCAAATGCAGATTTTGCATTAATCAATGACCTTGGTTTCATTGCGAAAATCAAAGATGGCAAACGAGGTTTCAAAGTATACCTGGGCGGTTCGGTGGCTTCCAACCCTACGCTTGGTTGGGAACTCTTTGACTTTGCACAGGAAGAAGAACTGATAAATATAGCACTTGCGGCAAAGAAATTTTTTAATAATCACGGTAACCGGAAGAACAAACACAAAGCCCGTATCCGCTACATTTTTTATAAAGAGGGAGCTGAAAAAACCAGGGAATTATTCTTTCAGTATTACCATGAGATAAAGGCTGACGGGAATATCGTTTATACTCCCGGAAAGTTGAATTTTGCTTACAAAACACCCGCTTTCGAAGCAGTGAAATTATATTCTGACGAGTTCGAAGCCTGGAAGAAAAGGTATGTTACAACACAAAAACAGGCTGGTCTTTATTCTACAATTATTCCGTTTGTAAATGGGAATACCGATAGTGAAACCCTGTTGAAAATTGCTGAATTTGCAGAAGCTTTCGGAAATGATGTATTCCGCTTTACAGCCCGTCAGCAATTGCAATTGCGCAATATCCCCGAAAAGTATCTGAGTAATGTATACCTTTTGCTTAAAGATTTGAATATTGGTGTAGAGCTTCCTCGGATTATAAATAATATCGTTTCATGCACCGGAGCCGACACATGCCGTCTTGGAATCTGTTATTCCAAAGGTGCCTCGCTGGCATTGCGGAAAAAGCTAACCAAAAGCAACCTTGCACTTGATGAAGCAACTGATTTGCAAATCAATATTTCCGGCTGCCCAAATTCCTGTGCACAGCAAATATGGACGGACATAGGCTTTTCCGGCAGGGTAGGACGAAACGAACGTATGTACGCTGCCTACAACGTGTATGTAGGGGCAACAAAAGGTGAAAACGCACAATTGGGGGAACTCTCCGGTACGGTGAGCGCTAAAGATTTACCGCAATTTACGGAGGATATTCTGGGTGCATATATTCGGGTAAAAAACGACTATGCCTCCTTCCGGAGTTACCTGGATGCAGCCGGGAAAGCAAATATCAAAGAATTGATTGAGAAATATAAAGATGTTCCTGGTTTTGATGAAGATAAAAACTACTACTACGACTGGGGCAGTGAGGAACTCTTTTCGGTAGCGAACAAGGGGCCTGCAGAATGTTCCGCAGGATTGTTTGATATGATCGATGTGGACCTGAACTATATGAATCAGGCAATCAAAGAGCTGGAAATAGAAAAAGACGCAGGAAAGATTAAACAAACCTTGCAGGATCTTATTTTCTCCTCTTCACGCATGCTCCTGGTAACAAAAGGGGCAGAGCCAAAAACCACTGCTGAGGCATTTGACCTTTTCATAGAGAAGTTTATTAAGGAAGGTTTGGTCAGTGACTCCTTTAAAGACCTTGTAAAAACCGCAGGTGCATATCCCGGCACTGATTTTACAGATAGAAAAGCGGAAGTTATTGAACTTGCCAATACCGTCATTAAATTATACGAGGGCATGGACGATTCCCTTCAATTTAAAACTCTCGGCACTGTAACTCAAAAGCAAGAAGAAAAGGTAACAAAAGCAGAAGCAATATCAGTGGCCACTGAAAATAAGCAGGATGTTCGTATAAAAGATTTCAGGGGTGTAGCCTGTCCCATGAATTTCGTAAAAACGAAGATTGAACTATCCTCCCTCAAATCCGGAGACTTGCTTGAAGTATGGCTCGATGACGGACAGCCTATTCAAAATGTTCCGGGCTCGGTTCGCAATGAAGGGCATGAAGTGGTTTCGGCAACCCAGGTGGAAGATTACTGGAAAGTATTAATCAAAAAGCAATGATTTATGAACCTACAACCCTTTGAAAAGAAGATAAATCATTAAAAAGAGGTTTTTTTTCTGATACTTTAATACAATATATTGTAATAAATACAAATAAACAACGAATGCAGTAAGTACTAACTACTACATAATTAGTACTCTGCAATTGTTGTACCATCAATAGGGTATGAATTTACCACTATAGAGGTATAGTAGGGCTGATGCCTTTAGTTTAATTTTGTCCTGACAAAGAAAATAAATACAACAAACCCATTGAAAGATAAAAATACTAAAATTCATTTTCTGGCGGATTACAGGAACCATTGACACATTTGTTATTTCATATATCATAACGGGGAAATTCACTCTGGCAATTTCAATCAGTGGCGTGGAGATACTCACAAAGTTCACGCTGTATTATTTTCACCAACGGGCTTGGAATAAAATCAGTTTGGGCCGGGAAAAGAAGAATCAACCGGAATATGAGATTTAAATTTTTAGAAGTCTATACCTTTTAATTGCTAACAAATGAGTTTATCTATAAACGGAATATTATCTGCAGAACAATCCGAACTTTTTACAAAATTCACAGGATCTCTCACCAGGGATCAAATGCTTTGGGCAACAGGCTATCTTGCCGGATTGTTGGCTCATTCTGATGAAACCCCAGTCTCTGAAATAACAGCATTGGATGCTCCTACTACTACACAGACGGGGTTGACTGTTTTATACGGTTCACGCACCGGAAACGGTGAAGGGCTTGCAAAGAAGGCACAGGAGATAGCCAGTGCCCAGGGGTTGGCTGTGAGCGTAAAGAGCATGGCTGATTATAAATTCCATGACTTGCCTGCAGAGAAGAACCTGATCGTGATTGTATCCACCCATGGCGAAGGGGAACCGCCCCTTGCTGCTAAAAGTTTGCACGAGCATATTTTCAGTAAACGGGCTCCTAAACTGGAAGGCGTACATTATGCCGTACTTGCTTTGGGGGATTCATCCTACTTCCAGTTCTGCAAGACGGGAAAAGATTTTGATACCCAGTTGGAGAAATTAGGTGCCACGAAACAGGTGCCTCTGATAGCGTGTGACGTTGATTTCGAAGAACCTGCTGAACAATGGTTGACTGAAACCATTAAAAGCTTTGTAACGAATGGAGTGGTGAAATCCTCGAATGCTACCCGTACTTTTCGGGTGGATCCGTCCGGTAAGAAAGCAACCACGGGAAAAGTAGTTTCTTTTTCCAAGAAGAATCCATTTCTGGCACCGGTACTTGAAAAAATAAGTCTGCATGGAAAGGGATCCGACCGGCAAACAATACATCTGGAACTGAATACGGAAGAAGCAAAGGAACTGGTGTTTGAACCGGGTGATGCTGCCGGGATCCTCCCTCTGAATACGGTTGCACTGATAAATGAAGTGTTAAAGGTGACCGAACTATCGGCTTTCACCGAAGTGGATGTGAAAGGAAATAAGACCACACTCTATGACGCCCTCTACCGGAATTTCGAACTTTCGAAAATTACCACCGATGTAATAGGAAGATACCTGATTCTAAGGCCAAACTCTGAACTTCAGAAATTGGTGGAGAAACCAGAAAAATACAAAGAATACCTTAAGGGCAGGGATATCGTGGATTTATTCCAGGATTATCCGGCAAAGCTGCAGGCACAGGATCTGGTTCATTTGCTCCGGCCACTGCAGGCAAGGTATTACTCCATTTCGTCCAGTCCAAAAGCTTATCCGGGTGAATTGCACCTGACAGTAGGAGTTGTGGAATTTGAAGACAACGGACGTTTAAAACACGGGACGTGCTCCAATTATTTATCGGACGTAAATATTGAAAATGAAACCGTACAGCTTTTTATAGAATCGAATCCTGCATTCCGGTTGCCCGAGAACGAAGAAACACCCATTATTATGGTTGGTGCCGGAACAGGGATAGCACCTTTCCGAGCCTTTGTACAACACCGGGAATTATCGGAGAAACGTGGAAAGAGCTGGTTGTTCTTCGGGAACCGGAACTTTGAATCGGAGTTTCTTTACCAGACCGAATGGCTGGGATACCTGAAATCCGGAGCCTTAACCAATATGTCGGTTGCATTCTCCAGGGATAGTCCACAAAAGGAGTATGTACAGCACCGCTTGCTGGAGAATGCCCCTGAAATTTATAAATGGGTGGAAGAGGGTGCGCATATTTATATCTGCGGCGACATGAAAAAGCTGGCTGTGGATGTACAGGCTGCATTCGTTAAGATAATAGAGAAACAGGGCGTGATGAAAAAAGAACAAGCACAGGAATACGTTGATAATTTACAAAAAGAAAAGCGTTACCAACTGGATGTCTATTGAAGAATTTACAAGTTAATCAGTTACAATTTACTATTTAAGAAGAAAGCCAAATGGACGACACTATAAATACCCCCAAACCTTCCCCACTAGAAACCATAAAGGAGAAAAGCAATTACCTGCGGGGAACTCTCAACGAAAGCCTGAGCGATCCATTAACAGGTGCCATACGTTCGGATGACCAGGTCTTGATAAAGTTTCATGGTACCTACCAGCAGCAGGACCGTGATTTGGACAGTGAACGCAAACGTCAGAAGCTGGAACCACTTTATAGTTTCCTGATCCGGATACGCGTGCCGGGAGGAGTGGCAACACCGGAACAATGGCTTGCAATGGATGCTTTGTCTGAAAAATATGGCGATCACACCTTGAAATTTACCACCCGACAAGCCTTTCAATTTCATGGGGTCCTGAAACGAAATTTAAAAACTACCATAAAGGGAATCAATAAATCGCTGCTCGATACGATTGCTGCTTGCGGAGATGTGAACCGGAATGTGATGTGTTCGGCCAATCCGTTTGAATCTCCCATACATGCTGAAGTAGCGGAAGATGCTAAACGGATATCCGCGCATCTTACCCCGCAGACCAATGCCTATCATGAAATATGGCTGGACGGCAAATTGATAGAAGGTGGCGAAAAGGAAGAAGAACCTTTGTATGGCAAAACCTACTTGCCGCGTAAATTTAAAATAGCCATAGCAGTTCCGCCAAGGAACGACACCGATGTGCTGTCCAATGACCTTGGATTTATTGCCATTGTTGAAAATGGGATATTGACCGGGTACAACGTCTCGGTAGGCGGTGGCATGGCCTATACTTTTGGGAATAAAAATACGTATCCACGTATCGGCGATATCGTAGGATATGTCCCAAAAGAGAAAGTAGTGGAAGCAGCAGAAGCAGTCCTGATCTTTCAACGGGATCATGGCAATCGCTCCGAAAGAAAGAATGCCCGGCTTAAGTATACCATTGACCGTTTAGGACTTGATTTCTTCCGGTCTGAAATAGAACGTGTCTCAGGTATTATCATGGAACCTGCAAGAGAGTACAAATTTATCACCATGGGGGATAAGTATGGCTGGACAAAGAGCCACGATGGCTTCTGGCACTACACGGTATTTGTGGAAGGTGGAAAGTTGGTCGATCGGGACGGGTATCTTGCCAAGACAGCCATACGTGAAATTGCTGCGGTTCATACCGGTTTATTTATCCTTACCGGGAATCAGAATGTGGTGATAGCACGTGTTTCGGAATCCCAAAAACAGGAAATTAATGCTCTGCTTCTTAAACATCACATCATACAGGCTGACAGCATATCGAAACTACGCCAGAACTCGATTGCCTGTGCTGCCTTGCCTTATTGCGGACTGGCATTTGCAGAAGCCGAACGGTACCTTCCCTCCCTCATAACCAAAATAGACAAAGTACTGGAAGCAAACGGTATCCTGCAGGTACCTATCAGTATCCGCATGACAGGGTGTCCCAATGGTTGCGGCAGGCCGTATCTGGCAGAGATTGGATTTGTTGGCAGGGCTCCCGGAAAATACAATATTTATCTGGGTGCAGGCTTTACCGGGGAAAGGCTGAATAAACTGTATAAAGAAATGCTGACCGAAGAAGAAATCATCGATGCCCTGGCACCCATACTGCAGGACTTTGCTCAAAACAGGCAGGCAGAGGAGCATTTCGGGGATTTTGTTATAAGAAAGGAATACATAAAACCAACTACTGCGGGATTAAACTTCCATGAATAATAAACTGAACAATCAACCAATTAACTAATCAATCATTCTCCAATGAAAAGAGAAGATCTTCAATTTCTACCGATATCTATCAATGTAACCAATAAGAAAATCCTGCTTATTGGTGGTGGAAAAGTGGCTACGCATAAAGGAACCATTATGGCCCGCTTTGTGAACCAGGTGACTGTGATTGCACCTGAATTTACACCTGAAATAAAGAAATTACCTTTTACGTTTATTGAAAAGGAATATGAAATAAGCGATCTGGAAGGTTACTTTCTGGTGTATGTCTGTACCGGCAACCACGAACTAAACCGTCAGATAAAACAAGATGCAGAGACATTCGGCATCTTAACCAGTGTGTGCGATGCTCCCATGCTGTGTGATTTTGTATCACCGGCTATCCATAAGGAAGGAGATATTACCATTGCCGTTGGCTCCAATGCTCAAAATGTTTTTCAGTCGGTAGATATCCGGAATCAAATTAAAGAATTAATAGAGAATGGTCAAGTACATATCCAGTAGTCAGAAAACAAGCTCCCTGGCTGAGCGTGAACAATTTTTCAGAGATCTTCAGTTGCCGGAGGATACACCTCACGTATTGTTGCAGACCTGCGACCGTATTGAGTTGTACTGGGGCGAAGGAAGTGTCCCTGCCCACATAGCACATCACCTTTTTAGCGTAGTTTCGGGTTTGGACTCTTCGCTGATTGGTGAATGTGCTATTCAGGGTCAGGTGAAGAATTGCTATCAGGCTTCGAGTGAGAAATTCGCATTGTCTTCTTCAATCCACCGCTTGTTCCAAACGGCATTGAGTGTAGGGAAAAGAGTTCGTACCGAATCCTCTATTTCGCACGGTGCAGTTTCCCATAGCCAGGCTGTGATTGAGTGCCTGGTACAGGAAAAGATTCCACTTAAAAATGCCCTGATAACCCTACTTGGGGTGAATAAACTAAATGAAGATATTATTAAGTTCCTTCAATCAAAAGGTGCATACTCCATTTTCTTGGGAAACCGTTATTTAGAGAAAGCGGAGTTACTGGCTGAAAAGTATGATTGTAAGGCCTTCCCACTGGATCAAATGCAACCCTTCCTGGATTTTACGGATGTGCTGATTACCGCCACTTCCGCACCTCACCTGATTGTTAGACCGGAACACATATCACCCAATCAAAAGATCCTGATACTCGATCTTGCTTTCCCAAGGGATGTAGATGAAAGTATCGGGCTGTTACCCAATGTAACGCTTTACAACCTGGAAGATATTAAACAACGGGTCAATCAAAATAAAGAAGCCAGGGTTAAAGAGGTGGAGCTGGCATTGGATATTATCGGGGAGGAAGTGGATAAGTTCTGTGTAAAAACCAATAAAGTCAAGATTGTAGCGGAAAAGAAATGAATACGTACTGATCGATACAGTTTCCTACCCTGATACAGGTATAAAATTACCATCATCGTGCTATTGTAGCAATGCTCAAAAATTCGGAATTTTGCATTATCAATTACTGACCTCCCAATCCCTATAAAGGCATGGATTGTTTAGTAAGTTGATAGTTGACATGAACCAGTAATTTTAGACATATGACAAATTATTTTATCGTTCCGGGTCTTGGTGGATCGGATGACAATCATTGGCAAACTCAGTTTGAAAAGACACAACCCAATTTCAAACAGATCCAGCAAAAGGACTGGGATCATCCGGATATTGAGGAATGGGCCGGTAACGTTGAAAAAGCCATTGCCGGATACGACCCTGAAACAGTTGTCCTGGTAGCACACAGTCTGGGTTGCCTGACCGTGGTGGAATGGGCAAGACACTATCAGGGTAAAATAAAAGCAGCCATGCTGGTAGCACCCCCGGATGCAGCATTGGTTGAACGGAAAATAAAACAAAAACTGGTTGTTACTTCTCCTGCCTCTAAAGTTTTGTTCCCCACTATCGTAGTTGCCAGTTCCAACGACCCCTGGATATCTGTTGAGAATTCCCTTCTTTATGCTGAAATGTGGGGAAGTAAGTATGTAAACATAGGGGAAGCCGGACATATAAACAATCTGTCAGGTCTTGGAAAATGGGAGGAAGGGTTGGCAATATTAAAAACATTGGGATAACCTAAAGAAAATAAACATGAGCATTTTAAAAGTCATTAGCCGGAAAAGTCCCCTTGCTTTATTGCAGGTAAAGGAGTTTTTTGGCTTTTTTCCGGAATTGAAGTATGAATTGATCGTTCTTGAATCCTACGGCGATACCCACAAAGAAATCTCCCTGCTGGAGAATCCTCCGACCGACTTGTTTACCCGTGAACTGGATCTTGCAATTCTGGATGGGTCTGCCGACTTAGCGGTTCATTCTGCCAAGGATTTACCCTATCCGCTTTCTTCCGGGTTGGAAGTAATAGTTTTGTCAGAAGCTTTCGATCAAACCGATTCGTTGGTGAGCAAGAATGACATCCCCCTCAAAGATCTGCCTGCAGGATCTAAAGTCGGTACCAGCTCGCCAACACGTCGGAATGAATTGCTGGCCATACGTCCCGATGTGGAGGTCGTAAGTATCCGTGGAACTATTGAAGAACGCATTTTATTGGTGGATTCGGGTAAGATTGATGCCCTGATTGTAGCTTCCTGTGCTTTGCAACGTCTGGGGTTGTCCGGTAGGGCAGCAGAAGAGTTGCCGTTTGCCACCCATCCGTTACAGGGTAACCTGGCTATTGTTGCCCGGAGTGGAAATGCCGAACTAAAAACGCTTTTTAAAGAGAAAGATATTCGTCGGAGCTATGGAAAAGTTACCCTGGTTGGTTTTGGTCCGGGAAATCCGGATCTGTTGACTATTGGAGGAGACAAAGCACTTACGGCTGCGGATATTGTTTTTCACGATGATCTGTTGGACATACAGTACCTGCAAAAATATGCTGCCGAAAAGGTCTATGTCGGGAAACGCAAGGACCGCCATAGTTTTGAACAGAAAGATATAAACAGGCTTATGCTGGAGGCAGCAAAAGCAGGGAAACAGACCGTAAGGCTGAAAGGTGGTGATCCCATGGTGTTCGCCCATGGCGGGGAGGAGATAGAGTATCTGCAAAGTAATTTTGTAGAGGTGGATGTTATTCCCGGTGTATCATCCGGTATTGCAGTCTCGGCATTAACCAAGGTGCCCTTAACCCATCGTGGTATTGCTTCGTCCGTAGCATTTATTTCCGGACACTCTCATACTGTCACTATTCCGCAAACGGACACGCTGGTATATTATATGGGTGGTTCCAATATCCGGTCGATTGTCCAAAAGATTATTGCTACAGGCAAGGATCCAAAGACACCGGTAATGCTTACTTACAACGTCTCCATGCCAGATCAGCAAGAGTTTTTCTCTACGTTGGAAGATCTGGTGCTAAATGAAACTAAATTTCCGACTCCGGTCATAATTGTGATTGGAGATGTCGTATCTTTGAGGGATAAATCCGAAGCACAGGTTTTAAAGCCTCTTATCCTTGTTACCGGAACCCGGACAGAGCATTATGGTCAGATTGGAAGAGTGATTCACCAACCACTCATACACATTGAGAAAATTGATCCTAACCCATTATTGGAGGATACTCTAAGCAGTTTGGATCAATTCGACTGGCTGTTTTTTACCAGCCGGTATGCTGTAAACTTCTTTTTTGAAGCATTGGAAAAACACGGAAAGGACAGCAGGATATTAAGTGGACTCCGGATTGCTTCCGTTGGAAATATGACTTCGCAGGCATTGCGCCTGTTCGGTATTGTTCCGGATCTGCAGGCTTTGGAAGAGTCTTCGGAAGGGCTGCTGAAAATTATTCGTGCAGAAGGCATTCCTCCGGGTAAAGTACTTATTCCTCGTTCCGATCTTGGACTCCCTGTTTTGCCCGATGGGTTGACGCAATCCGGATGGGATGTACAGGTTGTGCCCATATACCGGAATACCATTCCAAAAGATGTGAAACCGTTGGATTTGTGGGAGGTACAAATCATTGTCTTTTCGTCACCCTCTTGTGTGACAAATTTTATAAAGGTGTACGGACATTTTCCGAAAGGGAAACAATATATTTTCAGAGGAAAGGAAACGGAGAAAAGATATGCAGAATTAAAGGAAAAATAACCCACAACCCTTAAAGGGGAGTAGGAAGTAGAGAATTCGATAACAGGATAGTATTTTTTAAGGAAATAATAAAAGATAAAAGTATTTGTAATGGAAAAAAACAACACAAACAACCAGTTGGTGAAACAGGGTCAATTCTCTCGTTTCAGGCCTTACCGGTTGGATGTAGCCACGCGTAACCGGTATGCCGATGTACGGGTGTCTGTGAAAGATTTTATTTACCCCTATTTTATAGTGGATGGTGACAATGAAGTTCAACCCATACCTTCCTTACCGGGTATTTCCCGCTTCTCGCCGGACGAGTTGGTGAAAGATCTGGAAGATACCGTATCTCTTGGAATAAACAAGATACTCTTGTTTGGAGTAATCAGTAATGAACATAAGGATGAGACAGGCAGTGCCGGGTATGCGCCCGATTCTTTGGTTTGCAGAACCATACGACTTATCAAACAACATTTCCCTCAGGTATTAATCTTTACCGATGTATGTCTTTGCGAATATACTTCCCACGGCCATTGCGGCCTGCTATTGGGCGAAACAGTGGATAACGACAGTACCTTGCCTTTATTGGCACAGATGGCACTGGTTCATGCACAGGCAGGTGCAGATTTTGTTGCTCCCTCTGCCATGATGGATGGTCAGGTGCAGGCAATAAAGAATAAATTGAAAGAATATGGCCAGGCAGCTAAGGTATTAGCTTATTCTGCCAAGTATTCCTCTGCTTTCTACGGTCCGTTCCGGGATGCGGCAGGTTCGGCACCTTCCTTTGGGGATCGTAAAACTTACCAAATGGACTACCGTACAAAGAACCAGGGATTGGAAGAAATTGCTGCGGATGTGAAAGAAGGAGCTGACTGGATTATGGTGAAACCTGCCCAGACGTATCTGGATATCATCCAACGGGCCAGTGTGGCATACCCGGAAATACCGCTGGCAGCTTACCAGGTGTCGGGTGAATTTGCTATGCTGAAAGCTGCTGCGGATGCAGGATTGTTGAATGAAGAATCAGGTTTTCTGGAATCGCTTACGGCTATTAAACGTGCCGGGGCAAATTATATCATTACATACTATGCAAAGGAGTTTGTCAGAAAAGGCCTATAAAGAGGCTGTCCGGTATATCCCGGGAGGTGTAAACAGTCCGGTGCGTGCACTCAAGAGTGTCGGTGAAGTGCCTCTCTTTGTCACAAAGGCCAATGGAGTGACCCTGACCGATGTGGACGGGAATGAGTTTACGGATTTCTGCCTGTCCTGGGGTGTGTTCATTCTGGGACATAATCGCAAAGAGGTAAATGAGGCAGTGAAGAAAGCTGTAGACCTGGGTACTAGTTATGGCATCCCCACTTTACAGGAAACACAATTGGCTAAATTGCTGGTCGAATCGGTTCCTTCGTTTGAAAAAGTCCGTTTTGTCAGCTCAGGCACCGAAGCAGTGATGAGTGCTATCCGGGTAGCACGTGGTTTTACGAAGCGTAATATCATTGTCAAATTTGATGGGTGCTACCATGGGCATGCCGATCATTTGCTGGTATCGGCAGGATCCGGGGTGGCACAGCTGAATGCCAGTTCCTCCAGCGGAATCCCGGAAGACTTTACAAAATATACTTTCAGCCTTCCCTTTAATGACCTGGAATCGGTGAAAGCAGTTTTCGATATACACGGGCAGGATATTGCAGCGGTGATTATTGAGCCGGTTGCTGCCAACATGGGGGTGATTGTGCCCGATGCCGGCTTCCTGAACGAATTACGTGTTATTACTAAACAGTATGGAGCCTTATTGATTTTCGATGAGGTAATCACCGGTTTCCGCCTGGCATTAGGCGGTGCTCAACAGCGTTTTGGGATAACTCCCGATTTATCTACATTCGGTAAGATCATTGGAGGTGGATTTCCCGCTGCGGCATTTGGCGGAAGAGGGGATATCATGGATGTGCTGGCTCCCGATGGACCCGTATACCAGGCAGGTACCCTCTCGGGGAACCCTATTGCCATGGCTTCCGGTATCCGTACCCTGCAATTGCTGCAACAGACTGACTTTTATACCAACCTGGAAACGAAGAGCAACCTGTTTATCACAGAACTGAAGGAAATTATCAAAGGGAAAGCCATCGTTCTTAACCACATAGGATCTATGTTTACCCTGTTCTTCTCCGATCATGAAATACGTAATTTTGAGGATGTAAAGAATAGTGATACCGCCCGCTTTGCTCAGTTTTTCAGGGCTTTGCTTCAGGAGAATATCTATTTCTCCCCATCTGCCTTCGAAACCAGTTTTATTTCCGATGCCCATACTACCCTGGAGTTGGAAAAAACACTCGGCACCATTAAGAAAGTCCTTTCTGCTTTCTAAGAATTCTGTTTTAAAATATAATTAAAAAAGCCCTCTGTTCCACTTGCTAACCCGGTAAGTGGATTTGGGTTGTTAAGTAATGGTCAAAATACGACATCGTATTTTGACCATTATTTATTGTATTCAATGAAATTTCTCAATTTTCACGAAGAAGTAGTACTCATTTCCTTTTGCTGTCAGGTATTAATTTCCCTACCCGACGGTATGACCTGGTAATGCCTTTGATATACCTTTGGCATTAGATAATATATAGATAAAATATACATAATATATAGATAAAATATAGATAACATATATTTATATAGGTATATATTATGTATATTTTACCTGTATAATAGCAATGTATTTCGTATAATTTCAGTCATTCCAAAGGTATTTCAAAGGCATTAGGAATTGGGAAAGAATGGGGAGCGGATAGAATTAGAAATGGGAGGGAAACCCCAGAAAAAAAGGTTGATGACCTGTTGCTTCATATAGGTACAAAAGAACTGAGCGCTGATCAATGATGTCGACTTGTTACCATCATTGATCAGTGCTCAGTTCTTTTTTGTTTTAAATGCGAAATGATGTTGTTCCCCGTACTTATTTCCCATTAAAAGGAATTAAGTACGTTTTTTTATAAAACAGGGTGAATTTTGAGATTGCATTTTAAAATCATGCAAATTCAGGTTTCTGTTTTTCCATTTCTTTTATACTGTAAACTAAGGGGTATTTAGCATTCCTCGTTTATTGACGAACATTGTATCCTAAAACTGAAAATATTTATCGATGTTGCTGATTAACGTGAGTTGGATATAAACATATGCCGGGCATTCATCCCGCTATTTTCTTTTTTAATAATCGAAATGGAGTTCGGGAGGTAAAATGAAAGGAAACATGTATTTTCAAGTTCTCTGTAATCCTGAATTTAGCCGGATGAATTAAAATAAAATTAAGCAGTCTCCCTTCCTTTTACGTGATAAACAAAGTATAATAACTAATTTCTGCCCCCATTTTTCGACCAAATTCAATAAAAAACAAAAATAATAGCCTGAAAATTTGGCTGGTACCAACTTGTTTTTGTTATT
>Ga0302162_10000233_pt1 | contig 16453 bp, 13 predicted proteins | sample I_Fen_E2_2_FD_193501 | JGI IMG/M metagenome (GOLD analysis project Ga0302162, IMG submission 193501) | Peat permafrost microbial communities from Stordalen Mire near Abisko, Sweden - I_Fen_E2_2 | ecosystem: Environmental > Terrestrial > Soil > Wetlands > Permafrost | place: Sweden: Abisko...
ATGAAACATTGGTCGCAGATATGGATAAGCATAAATGTGCAGAGTATCATAAAAATTTAAAAGATGAATTTAGATATCCTTGTGGTGTATGTATTAAAGTATGTCCTATTGGAGAAGACAGAAAATTATATGGGAAATCATCAATAACGCAAGAAGGAATAGAACATTGTAGAAACCATGGTTCTAAGAATGCTACTAAAGATTTGGTGGAATGAAAATTTATACAAATTAAAAGGAGAAAATGATAATGAATGAAAAAGGATTAGCTACAAAACTAACTCAGATAGGAGGCGGAGAAAATAATAAAAAATTACTACAAACTGCATCAGTGCCAGAAGTAATGCCGATTTATATGACATCTGTATTTGCATTTGATGATGTGCCATCAGTAGATGCAATTTACGAAAAGAAATCAGATGGATATGTATATTCGAGAATGAGTAATCCAAGTACAGACAATGTTGCTAAAATATTAGCAGCGGCAGAAGATGGTGAAGATGCATTACTTTTTTCATCTGGAATGGCAGCTATAATAGCTACTATTTTAGCTAATGTTAAAGCTGGAGATCATATAATTGCTTCATCAGTATTATATGGTGGTGTGTATGATTTCTTTTCAAATGAGTTAAAGCGTTTTAATGTAGAAGTCACTTTTGTAAATTTTATTAATGACGATTTTGAGAAATATATTAGACCAAATACAAAAATTATTTATACAGAAACAATTTCTAACCCATTAATGGAGGTTGTAGATATTCCTAAAATAGCAGAAATTACTCATAAGCATAACTTAAAGTTAATTGTTGATAATACATTTGCAACACCGATAATAGCAAAAGTATTACCATTAGGAGCAGATATAGTAGTTTATAGTGTAACAAAATATATGGGCGGACATAGTGATATTGTTGGTGGAGCGGTTATTTCTAATGAGGAAAATATAAATCAAATAAAAAGGGTGCAAGTATTGTATGGTGCAATTATGAGTCCTTTTGATAGTTGGCTTTTAGCAAGAAGCTTAAGAACACTTGAACTTAGGGTAGAAAAACATTCAAAAAATGCTATTAAAGTCGCAAAATTCCTTGAAAGTCATTCTAAGATTGAAAAAGTTTTTTATCCAGGACTTGAATCATCACCTTCACATTATACCGCAAAGAAATTATTCCCAAATGGTTACTTTGGAGGGATGCTAAGTGCTAATTTAATTGGAGGAGAAAAGGAAGCTTCCACATTAATTGAAAAATGTAAAAATATTAAATTTGTTCCTAGTTTAGCAGGTGTAGTTACAAGTATTTCGTATGCAGCAAAAACATCACATAGATCTTATAGTAAAGAGGAAATGGACAAGGCTGGCATAACAATGGGACAACTTAGGTTTTCAATTGGATTAGAAGATTTAGATGATATTATAAAGGAATTATCTAATGCATTAGATTGTATTTAAAGCAAATACATTATTTATAAAAGTAGAAAATTATTTAGCTAAAGAAAAGGAGGGAAAGCGTGATCGAACTAAAAAATATATCTAAAACATTTATAAATGAAAAAAGAAAAGTAGATGCAGTTAAAGATGTTAATCTAACAATTGAAGATGGAGAAATATTTGGAATAATTGGTTTTAGCGGAGCGGGTAAATCTACTCTTGTAAGATGCATTAATCTTTTAGAAAGACCTACAAGTGGAAGCGTAATTGTAAATGATAAAGATTTAATGAATTTGTCAGAAAGAGAATTAAGAAATGTGAGAAAGAAAATAGGAATGATTTTTCAACATTTTAACTTAATGAAATATAGAACAACATGGGAAAATATAGCATATCCATTAAAGAAAACAGGCATTTCAAAGGAAAAAATTAATGAAAAAGTAAGTTCATTATTAAAATTAGTTGATCTTGAAGAAGAGAGGAATTCATATCCCTCACAGCTAAGTGGAGGACAAAAACAAAGAGTTGGAATAGCAAGAGCTTTGGCTAATGATCCAAAGGTATTACTTTGTGATGAAGCAACTAGTGCCCTTGATCCACAAACCACACGCTCAATATTGAAACTTCTAAAAGAAGTAAATAATAAATTTGGAATTACAATTGTTGTTATAACCCATGAGATGAATGTAATTAAAGAAATATGCGATAGAGTTGCTGTTATGGAAAATGGTGCAGTTGTAGAGGATGGAGATGTTTTTGACGTATTCTCTTCACCTAAAAAAGAAATAACTAATAATTTCATTAATACAACAACATCACTTCAAAATATTTATAATTTGATTGAAGAAAAATCATCTTTAGTAGATTTAAAAGAAAATGAAAAAATTCTAAAACTTAAGTATTTGGAAAAAAGTACTTCAGAAGCTCTTATTTCAACTATATCCAGAAATTATAATATCGATGCTAATATCATATTTGGAAATATAGAGATAATAAACGATACACCTTTAGGTGGATTAATAATTATTATAAGCGGGGAAGAAAAAGATATTGAGAATGCTATACAATATCTCTTAAATAAAAGAGTACAGGTGGAGGTGATAAAAGATGGTAGAATTACTAAATAATCTATTGCCAAATGTAATGAGGAAATTGCCGGAATTAATAGAATCAATTATTCAGACATCTGTTATGATAGGAATTTCAGGAGTTATATCTTTTGTTTTTGGTTCTATATTGGGAATTATTTTAGTTGTTACAAAGAAAGGTAATATACTTGAAAATAGAGTCATTTTTACAATCCTAGATAAAGTGATTAATATATTTAGGTCAATACCATTTATTATTCTTTTAGCAGCGGTTATTCCACTTACAAGATTAATTGTTGGAACAGCTATTGGAACAAAAGGAGCTTTAGTACCATTAGTTCTTGGAACAGTACCATTCTTTTCAAGGCAGATTGAAAGTGCCTTATCGGAATTAGATCAGGGACTTGTTGAAGCAGCTCAGTCTATGGGTTCAAGTCCAATTGAAATAATATTTAGAGTGTATTTAAAGGAAAGTATACCTAATATGGTGAGAGCTACAACAATTACCTTCATAAGTTTAGTAGGCCTTACAGCAATGGCAGGTTCTATTGGAGGCGGAGGTCTTGGAGATTTGGCAATAAGATACGGTTATCAAAGATATCAGACAGACGTAATGCTTGTTACTATACTTATTTTGCTTATTATAGTAAACATTATTCAAAGTATAGGTGACATTATTATTAAGAAAACAACACATTAAAATAAGAGAATGACATGTTAAAAATTTGGAGAATACCATGTTAAATTTAGAAGATATATTAAATAAAGTATTAGTGTAAAAATTAATAATTAGAGGGGGAATAGAACTCAAAAAATTAAAGAAATTAGTAAGCTTATTAGTAGTAAGTGTAACAGTATTTGCATTAGCAGGATGCTCAGGTGCTACAAAAGAAAATACTTCTTCAAAGGATGTAAATACTACAATTAAACTTGGAGTAGTTGGAGAAAACAATGAACAATGGACCCCAGTAATAGAGAATTTAAAGAAAGAAGGAATCATATTAGAATTAGTTAAATTCTCAGATTATTCACAACCAAATCAAGCGTTAGATTCTGGAGAAATTGATTTGAATTCATTCCAACATTATGCATATTTAAATAAAGAAGTTGAAGATAAAGGATTTAAAATAGAAGCAATAGGTGAAACACTTATTGCACCACTTGGTTTATATTCTAAAAAAGTTAAAGATGTAAAGGAAATTAAAAATGAAGCAACAATTGCAATTCCTAATGATGCTACTAACGAAGGAAGAACATTAAAAGTATTAGAAGCTGCTGGATTAATAAAGGTAGATGAAAAAGCTGGATATCAACCATCATTAAAAGATATAACAGAAAATAAACTTAATATAAAATTTTTAGAAGTTGACGCGGCTCAAACGCCAAGAACATTAGAAGATGTAGATGCAGCAATAATTAATGGGGGATATGCAATAGATGCAGGACTATATCCTCAAACTGATTCAATTTATTTAGAAAGTGTAAATAAAGGAAGTAAAAATCCATATATTAACGTTATTGCTTCAAGAAGTGATGAAAAAGATAATGAAAATTACAAAAAAGTGGTAGAAGCATTTAGAACAGATGAAGTAGTAAAAGTAATAAAGGAAACTTATAAAGGATCATATATACCTGCATGGAAATAATTTATTTCAATTGTGTAAAAGCAAATTAATTAAAAAATAAGTATAGGCAACTGGAGGTGATTAAATATGAAGATTAGTGATTATGTTGAAAAAGAGAAAGACTATATTGTTTCTTTAAGAAGATATTTCCATAGCCATCCAGAAGAAAGTTTAAAGGAATTTAATACTGCAAAGAAAATTGAAGAAGAATTAGAGAAACTAAATATTGAGCATAGAAGAGTTGGAGAAACTGGGGTAATTGGAATAATAAAAGGTAAGATACCATCTAAAAGAGTTATTGCAATAAGAGCTGATATTGATGGGTTAAAAATTACTGATTTAAAAAAAGAAGATTATAAATCTAAAGAAGAAGGATATATGCATGCATGTGGACATGATGGACATACAGCTAGTTTACTTGGAACAGCAAAAATATTAAAGGAAAAGGAAAATATTCTAGCAGGAGAAGTAAGATTATTTTTTCAACAGGCAGAAGAAATAGGAAAAGGTGCAAAAATATTTATAAAAGAAGGATATCTTGAAGGCGTAGAAAGCATTTTAGGGATTCATGTAGCCTCTGACATTGATGTTGGTAAAGCAGCTATATTAAGTGGACCAAGATTTGCAGCTTGTGATTACTTTAAAATAAAAATAAAAGGTAGAAGTGCACATGTATCCAATCCACATCTTTCAGTAGATGCATTGTATATTGCCTGTCAAATTGTTGTTAATTTGCAGTCAATCGTAAGTAGACAAACCAATCCTATAGATACTGTGGTTGTTGGTATAGGAACTATGAAAGCAGGAACTATATATAATGCAGTTGCGGGTGAAGCTGTTTTTGAAGGAACAAGTCGTACTTTTTCGACAAAATCAAGAGAACATACAAATAAATCTATAAGAGATATTGCTGAAAACATTGGAAAAATGTATAATGCAGAAATTGAAGTTGAGTTTGAAGACAATGCATCTGCATTGGTGAACGATGAAAAAGTTACTGCAGAGTTAGTTGAAATAGCAAAAGAAGTAATTGGAATAGAAGAAATTATAACTAATAATTACCCTAAAAAATTATCAGCAGATGATTTTGCAGATTATGTACTTAAAATTCCTGGTGCATATATTGAAGTTGGAAGTGGAAATTTTAAAAACTATAATACTTGTGTTCCACACCATAATGAATTATTTGATATAGATGAAGAAGCACTTTTAATTGCCACTAATTTAGAAGTTAATTATGCGTTAAGTAAGCTAACACATAACTGATAGTGATTTATCTACCAATATTTCAATCATATAAATTTATTAGAAAAAATTCATATGATAGCTATTAGTGAAAGTACGTACGTATTAGTAAACAAAGTAAAAAATCAAAGATAAGAAAATGCTATTGAATAAAATATATTTAATAAGTTGTAGAACAATTGGATTTTATAAAGCATAGATTGCGTATTAAATCCAATTGTTTTACAACTTCTTTATTTTATATTCATGTGCACTATATTTGGATTAATATTGTGGAAACAAGGTAATAAATTATTTTAGATATGTCAATACTAATAATATAAAAAGATAAAATCTATGTTGTAGAACATTAATGTGGTAGTATATAGATATAAAGGAATAATACATAGTAAATTGTATAGTGGAGGTAATTGTCATGGGAATTAAGCAAACATTAGTAAGTTTTATGAAAGAATCTGCGTATAAACCAATGGATATTGAAGAATTGGTTGCTGTATTTAATATAAAGAAAAATGAATATAATGCTTTTAAAAAGACTTTAAAAATAATGGAAGATGAAGGCTTTATTATGAGAACTAAAAAAAATAAATATATGATAGCTGAGAGCAGTAAGGAAGAAGAAGGATTAGTTATAGGAAAGCTTCAATCACATGCAAAGGGATTTGGATTTTTAATTCCAGATGAAGAAGGGCAAAAGGATGTATTTATTCAAAGTACTTCTATGAATGGCGCTATGAATGGGGATAAGATATCTGTTAAAGTAACTAGGGAAGATACAAATACTAAGAAAAGAGAAGGCGAAGTAGTTGAAATTCTTGAGCGAAATACAACTAATATAGTAGGTATATATGAAGATTGCAAGAATTTTGGATTTGTAGTTTCAGAAGATACTAGAATATCTAAAGATGTTTTTATTTCAAAGAAGGATAGAAATGGTGCTAAAGATGGGGATGTTGTTACAGTTAAACTTACCAAATGGCCAGATGAAAAAAGAAAGGCAGAGGGTGTTGTAACAGAAGTTTTAGGTAGAAAAGGCGATAGAGGAATAGATATTTTAATGATTATAAAAAAACTTGGGCTTCCTGAAGAATTTAGTGATAAAGTGTTGAATTTCGCTGACAGTATTTCCGAGGAAATAGATGAAAAAGAATATAAAGGAAGACGAGATTTAAGAGATTTAAAGATGGTTACAATAGATGGAGAAGATGCCAAGGATTTAGATGATGCTGTATCTATTGAAAAATTAGGTAATGGAAACTTTAAACTAGGAGTTCACATTGCTGATGTAACTCACTATGTAAAAGAAAATAACCCTTTAGACAAAGAAGCATTAAAAAGAGCAACTTCAGTTTATTTAATAGATAGGGTTGTCCCAATGCTACCTAGAAAATTATCTAATGGTATATGTTCTTTGAATCCTAAAGTGGACAGATTGACATTAACTTGTTTTATGGAAATAGATCATAAAGGAAAAGTAGTAAATCATGAAATAGTAGAATCTGTTATTAAAACTAATGAAAGAATGACATATACAGACGTTACAAAGATTTTAAAAGATCATGATGAAGAATTAATAAAGAGATATGATTATCTTTATGAAGACTTTAAGAGTATGGAAGAGCTTTGCAAGATATTAAGATCAAAGAGAACTAAAAGAGGAGCTATTGATTTTGAAATCGCAGAAGCTAAAATTACATTAAATGAGCTTGGAAAACCAATTGAAATTAAACCTTATGATCGTGAAATATCTAATAGAATGGTAGAAGAATTTATGTTAGCTGCTAATGAAACAGTTGCGGAGCATATGTTTGAGACTCATTTACCTTTTGTATATAGAATTCATGAGAATCCAAATGAGGAGAAGTTAGCTAAATTTAAAGAATTTGTTTATAATTTAGGATATACAGTTCAATGGACAGAGGAAATACGTCCAAAGAGTTTCCAAGATGTTCTAGAAAAAGTTAAAGGAAAAAATGAAGAAACTGTTGTAAGTACTTTATTACTACGTTCTATGATGCAAGCAAGGTATGCACCAGAATGCACTGGTCATTTTGGACTTGCAGCAGAGTATTATTGTCACTTTACTTCTCCAATAAGAAGATATCCAGACTTACAAATTCATAGAATTATTAAAGAATATCTGCATGGAGAAGTGGATGAAAAGAGAATAAATAAATTAAAAAATATAGTAGGATATGCAGCTAAGCAATCATCAGAAATGGAAAGAAAAGCACAAGATGCAGAAAGAGAAGTTGATGATCTTAAAAAAGCTGAATATATGGAAGACAAAATTGGAGAAGAGTTTGATGGGGTTATATCTTCAGTTACAACTTTTGGGTTGTTTGTGGAACTAGCAAACACAATTGAAGGTTTAGTTCATATTACTGATTTAGATGATGATTATTATATATTTAATGAAGCACATCTTAGTTTAATGGGTGAGAGAACTAAGAAGATTTACAAACTTGGAGAGAAAGTAAAAGTAAAATGTATAAATGTAGATATAGCAAATAGAGAAGTATTTTTTAAAATTACACAAGAACCTAAAAGAGAAGAAACAGAAGAATTAAAGATACCCCAAAATAGTACAGAAGGATTAAAGAATGAAATAGACGAAGTAGAATAATAAAGTGAAGCTTTTAGGTGGAGATTTATGCTCCACCTAAATTTTGTTGATTTACAAACATATGTATAATATAATTTTATTAAGAAACTGTTAATTGTTAATTGTTAATTGTTAACTGTTAACTGAATTAAGTGGGTGATAAAAATGGCAAGAAAAAAGAATGAGAATTCCTTAGCAGAAAATAGAAAAGCAAGACATGATTATTTTGTGGAAGAAGCAATGGAAACTGGGTTAGTATTAGTTGGAACAGAAGTTAAATCCATAAGAAAGGGTAGGGTTAATCTTAAAGAATGTTATGCTGATATTTCTAATGGGGAAATATTTATAAAAGGTATGCATATAAGTCCTTATGAACAAGGAAATATATTTAATGTTGATCCTATAAGAGAAAGAAAATTACTACTTCATAAAGATCAAATAAAGAGACTTGATGGGTTGGTGTCTCAAGATGGATATACTTTAATACCGCTATCGCTTTACTTAAAAGAAGGTAAGGTTAAAGTTGCACTAGGAGTATGTAAAGGTAAGAAAAACTATGATAAGAGAGATTCTATGTTAGAAAAAGATCATAAGAGAGATATAGATAGAGCAATGAAAGAAAAATATAAATAAATCCATAAAAGAATATATAGATATTAAAAAGTATGCCTTGGGAATTTTCTCTTAGGCATGCTTTTTTATTTATAAGAATCATAAGCTAAATCTACAAATTCTTATTAATGTGGATATATAATTAATAAATTAATAGAAAAATACTTGCAATATTAAGAATATGCATATATAATAAAAGTAATCCGATGATAATAGTATGGATTTAAAATGATTATTTTTTAGATATTGACAAATAAAAAAAATGCCTATATAATCATGTCAGAAACTAAATTAAATAATCGGATATCTTATCAAGAGTGGTGGAGGGACTGGCCCTGTGAAACCCGGCAACCGAAATATTGTTTTTTATCAATATTTTTATGGTGCTAATTCCAGCAGCTTTTAGCTGATAGATGAGAGGATAAATTTGGATGGTGTTGTATGCGCTAGAGATTTATTCTCTGGCGCTTTTGTTTTTGTTATCCGAAAACTAAGAAAAACAAAATCAGAGGAGGAAATGTGTTTTGATAGAAATTAAAAATGTAATTAAAAGTTTTGGGGAAACACAAGTTATTAAAGATGTATCAATAAGTATTAAAGAAGGCGAAATTTATGGGATAATAGGACATAGTGGAGCTGGAAAATCTACATTACTTAGATGTATAAACGGGCTTGAATCATATAATGGAGGATCCATTAATGTAATGGGGAAAGAAGTTTCTTCATTAAAAAGTATAAGTCTTAGAGAATTTAGAAAAGATTTAGGTATGATTTTTCAAAACTTTAATCTTATGGCAAGAAAAAATGTTTTTGATAATATTGCACTTCCCCTTGAAGTGTGGGGCTACAATAAGAGTGAAATAAAAGATAAAGTATTAGAATTACTTAAGTTAGTTGGATTAGAAGATAAAAGACTAAGTAAACCATCAGAACTTAGTGGTGGGCAAAAACAAAGAGTAGCCATAGCAAGAGCATTGGCATTAAACCCCAAAATATTACTTTGTGATGAAGCAACATCAGCTTTGGATCCTAAAATTACAAAAGATATTTTATCGTTGCTTTCTAAAATTAATAAAGAACTAGGGATAACAATAGTAATAGTTACTCATCAAATGGAAGTTATCAAAGAAGTATGTGAAAAAGTTGCTTTATTAGATGGAGGAGAAATAAAGGCAGAAGGAAAAGCAGAAGATTTATTCCTAAAACCTGGAACATCATTAAAGAAATTTTTGGGTGAAGAAGATGATGAACTTTTACCAAGTGATGGAATTAATATTAAATTATTTTTTCCAAGCAATTCTTCAGAAAATGCACTCATAACTAAAATGGCTAGAGAACTGAGCATAGATTTTTCAATAGTTTGGGGTAAGCTTGAAAAGTTTAGGGATGACGTATTAGGGGGCCTTGTAATAAATATAAAAGAAGAAGATAAAGATAAAGTTATGAAATACCTTGAAAATAAAGATATTCTACTGGAGGTGATTGAATAATGAATGAAATAATAGGAAAAGCTTTAATAGAAACATTAGAAATGGTTTTTATATCAACTACCTTTTCAGTTATATTAGGATTTATACCTGCAATTATATTAACAGTTACAGCTAATGATGGATTAAAACCTAATAAAATGATTTATACTATTTTAGATTTAATAGTTAATATATTAAGAAGTTTTCCATTCATTATATTAATGGTAATAATTATACCACTAACAAGAGTAATTGTTGGTAAATCTATAGGTACAGAAGCCGCTATGGTTCCACTTACAATTGCAGCAGCACCTTTCGTTTCAAGAGTTATAGAATCATCATTAAGGGAAGTTGACAAAGGAGTAATTGAAGCAGCAAAATCGTTTGGAGCTTCAAACACTCAAATTATATTTAAGGTTATGCTTAAAGAAGCAGTTCCTTCAATAATGTCAGGAATAACTCTTACGATAATAAGTATTGTTGGATATTCTGCAATGGCAGGTGCTATTGGAGGTGGAGGACTTGGAGATGTAGCAATAAGATATGGATATCAAAGATTTGAAACTGATGTAATGATTATTACATGTGTAATTTTAATTGTAGTAGTACAATTCCTACAACTTTTAGGAAATTACTTATATAATAAATTGTCAAAATAACAAATCAAAAATAGGGGGAATAAAAATGAAAAAGAAATCAATTTTATCAGTAGTATTGGCAGGGGTACTTGCATTAGGGCTAGTAGGTTGTGGAGGAACAAGCAATAGTACAGCAAAGGAAACTTCAAAAGAAGATAAAATAATAAAGGTTGGAGTAACTCCAGTACCACATAAAGAAATCTTAGATGTAGCCATTCCATTACTTGAAAAAGAAGGATATAAAGTAGAAGTAACTGAATTCAATGATTATGTTCAACCTAATACAGCACTTTCAGATGGAGATTTAGATGCAAACTATTTCCAAACGTTACCTTATTTAGAAGAACAAAATAAATCAAGAGGATTAGATTTAGTTTCAGTTGCACAAATTCACTTAGAACCAATGGGATTATATTCTAAAAAAATTAAGAGCTTATCTGAAATTAAAGATGGAGCTACAATTGCAATACCTAACGATGGTTCAAATGAATCTAGAGCGTTAAGAGTATTATCAGCAGCTGGATTAATTAAAATAAAGGATGGCGAAACAATAACACCTAAAGATATAACAGAAAATCCAAAAAAATTAAAATTCAGTGAATTAGAAGCAGCTAGTATACCAAGAGCTTTAGAAGATGTTGATGCAGCTGTAATAAATGGTAATTATGCTATTGGTGCAGGTTTTAATCCTTCAAAAGATGCTCTTACAATTGAAGATAAAAATCTAGAAGCAGCTAAACCTTATGGAAATGCTATTGTTGTAAAAAAAGGTAATGAAAATACTGAAAAAACTCAAGCATTAAAGAAAGCATTAACTTCTGCTGAAGTGAAGAAATTCATCGAAGAAAAATATAATGGATCAGTAATTCCAGTATTTTAATAGGATTTATATAGAAGTAAATATGAGGATGAGCAAAATGCTTATCCTCTTTTTAATGTATTGAAAAATTAAAAATTCTTAAGATATTAAAACAGCTAGTAAAATTTAATTAATATTTATATTACCTAAAGATAGTAAGATAATAGTTATATTATATGACAGTAAAGAATATTCAAGTATAATTAATATTATTTTTTAAATAATTTATTCAAGTTATATTATATAAAAGATTTATGAAAGGAAATATAAAGGATGCGAATGAGAGAAATAGAAAATAAAATTCATTTAAAAATATGGGTTTATAATTATTTTTCAATAAATTTATTGAGAATGCCATCAAAAGAAGCTTTGGAAAGTCTTTTAGAAGATAAGAGAATCCAAGAACCTAAAGAAATTCAAACAAAAGAAGTACAGATATTTATTAGAGAATTGGAAAAAATAAAGGATTATAAAAGTGAAGAATGGATTAAGTTGCAAGAAGAATATTCTGCTTTATTTGAAGGAACCAGAGGATTTAACCTTCCGTTATGGGAATCTGTATACAAAGGAAGCGAAAATATTTTATTAGATGAAAATACTTTTAAAGTTCAACAGTATTACAAAGCATGGGGAATTGGAGTAACGAAAGACATAAAACAACCTTGTGACCATATTGGGCTAGAATTTAGTTTTTTAGCTTGGATTAACAAATCTATGTTAAAAACTTTAAAGGAAAATAATATTGATGAATTTAAAAATCACATAGAAGGACAATTAGAATTTTTGAATAAACATGTTTTAACGTTTTTACCATTATTTTGTGAAAGGCTAAGAGAAAAAGCAAGTCATGATTTTTATAAAAAAATGTCACAACTTTTATTAGAGTATGTTGAAAAAGAAATAAATTCATTATCAGAAATGAAAGCTATAGAACAGTTCGATAGTGATGCTGATTCTATACATATGGAAAGCAGTGTGGAAAATAAAAAACCAATAGGATTGTATGAATTAGATGAATATGAAAGAAAATATGAAGAAAAAATGCAAATAGTTTCTACTTCTGGACGTAATAACTGTGGTGGCCGTTGTATAATAAAAGCTCATGTGAAGGGTGGAAATATAATTAAATTAACAACTGATACAGAGGAAGAAAGCGATAGGGGACCCCAAATTCGTGCCTGTGTTAGAGGGAGGGGGTATCGTAAAACTTTTCTAAGTCCAGATCGTTTGAGATATCCTATGAAGAGAATTGGAGAAAGAGGCGAAGGTATATTTAAAAGAATTTCATGGGAAGAAGCAGTAAATACAATAGCATCAGAATTTCAAAGAATAAAAAGAGAATATGGACCTGAATCTAGATATATTAATTACTCAACAGGAGTCAGTGCAGTTCTCAGAGGCGATAGATTAACAAGAAGATTACTAGCATTAGATGGAGGATATTTAGGTTATTATAATGATTATAGTACTGCATGCATTAAGTATACAACTCCATATACTTATGGAACAATTTATGCTGGAAATAGTACAAAGGATTTAGTAAATTCTAAATTGATTATACTTTGGGGACATAATCCAGCTGAAACAATTTTTGATCCATTAATGGGTTATTATTTAAAGAAGGCAAAAGAAGCTGGTGCAAAAGTTATAGTAGTTGATCCTCGTTATAGTGATACTGCAGCTGGATTTGGTGATACGTGGATAGGACTTAAACCAACTACAGATAGTGCACTTATGGATGCTATGGCATATGTAATTTTATCAGAAAACCTGCAAAATCAGGAGTTTATGGATAAATACTGCTTAGGATTTGACAAAGAGCACATGCCAGAGGGCTTTGATAAAGAAGAAAGCTATTATTCATATGTATTTGGAGAAAAAGATAAAATTCCCAAAACTCCAGAATGGGCTGAGAAAATTACAGGTGTAGATAAGAAGATGATTTATAATTTAGCTCGTGAATATGCTACAGCTAAGCCAGCAGCTATTGTTCAAGGATATGGGGCACAAAGAAATTCCAATGGAGAACAAACCATAAGAAGTTCCACTATGTTAGCTTGTTTAACAGGAAATGTTGGTATTAAAGGTGGAAGTGCCGCTGGAGCCAACTATGTGAAACAACATGAAGAACCAGAATTAGATGTTCTTGATAATCCATATAAAGGTAAAATACCAACTTTTTTATGGACAGATGCTATTATAAGAGGAACAGAGATGACTTCAAAAAATGATGGTATTCAAGGTGTTGATAAACTAAAAAGTAATATAAAAATGATAATAAATTTAGCGGGAAATACGCTTATTAATCAACATTCTAATATTAATAGAACAATAGAAATTTTAAAGGATACTTCTAAATGTGAGTTTATTGTTTGTTCAGATTTATTTATGACACCAAGTGCTAAGTTTGCAGATATTCTGCTTCCAGGAACATCAATGTTTGAAGGTGTGAATATTACAACTCCTTGGTCTCAAGGGGATTATATAATGTATAATAATCAAGCAATAGATCCACTTTTTGAAGGAAGATTTGAATATGATTGGTTAAAAGAAGTTGCAGAGAAAATGGGGCTTAAAGAAAAATTTACTGATGGACATGAAACTGTAGAAGAATGGATGAAAGCAATATATGATGAAACTAAAAAGAAGGAACTAGAACTACCAACATTTGAAGAGTTTACTAAAAGGGGAGTTTATAAATATAATCCAAGAGAGAGTTATATTGCATTTAAAGAGCAAATAGAAGACTCTGATAATAATCCATTTCCAACGCCATCAGGTAAGATAGAAATTTTTTCTAAGAGATTATATGATTTAAAAAATCCTAAAGAAATACCTGCAATTCCTAAATATACAGATGTTTTTGAAGGGTTAAGTGATCTTAAGAGAGAAATGTTTCCACTTCAAATGATAGGATGGCATACAAAACGAAGATGCCACTCCACTCATGATAATAATGATTGGATGGAGGAAATAGAACCACATAAAATGTGGATTAATCCGATTGATGCAAAATTACGAAATATACAAGAAGGTGATTTAGTTGAGATTTGGAACCATAGAGGAATAATACAAATTCCAGCTTATGTAACACAACGTATTGTAAAAGGAGTAGTTGCAGTAGCACAAGGAGCTTGGTATACACCTAATAAAAATGGAATTGATATTAGAGGAAGTATTAATACTATTACTATTTCAAGACCAACACCGCTTGCAAAGGGAAACCCTCAACATAGTAATTTAGTAGAGGTAAAATTGGTGGAGAAAGAAGGCTAAAAAGTGCAATCGAAATTTATACAAGAAAATGAATACTGTACTGGTTGTAAAACATGTCAACAAGCCTGCAAGGATAAACATTCTTTACAAGTAGGAATAAATTTAAGAAAAGTAATTGGCAAAGAAATTATAGATGATAATCAAAATATAAAAGTAAGTTATATAAGTACAACCTGTAATCATTGTAATAAGCCAATGTGTGTAGAAAAATGTCCTATAGGTGCAATAATAAAAAGAAAAGAAGATGGGATAGTTATTATAAATGAAGAGAAGTGTGTTGGATGCGGGGTATGTGTACGTTCCTGTCCTTATAAATCCATAGAATTACAACAAAAAACAAGAAAAGCTATAAAATGTGATATGTGCATTGAATTACTTAAACAAGGTAAAAATCCTATATGCGTTGATGCATGTCCATTGCATTTAATACATATAGAAAGTTTTGATTCATAATATTACCTTGATAAAGAAGTTTAGTCTAAAAGGAAAGCATATCTTTAATAATTCTTTGAATTATTGTATACTTTTAAGTGAAAATATAAATTCTATGTCTATATTCTTAGACTTAGGAATGTTAAAAAATAACAAGTCAGTATGGTAGTATATTTCGCGTCATACTCACCTAGCAGCCTACTATGAAGTAACATCTTTCCTTCTTGTCTGACGCAAAACATACCATTGAATCTTTGACTTGCTATTTTATTCTATACGTAGTATTAAGAGCAAATGAATATGAGATGAGTTTAATTAAAAGTAGAAATATACTCTATAAGGGGAATGAATTATGAACATATCAGAGGTTAAGGTTAAGTTACTTGGGCCGGACATATTAAGTATTATTAATGAGTTTGTTAAAATTCAAGGTTTGATTGTAAAAAGTGTGTCTATTGATGATGGAATAATATTAGAAGGAAGTTTAAAAAAAGGAATTAAGATAGATTTTTTTGTAAAAGTTGAATTAATACAATGTGTTCATAATAAAATTATTGCTAGAATAGTTAAAGTTAAAATTTTAAATCTTGGAATGTTTAGAATTATAAGAAGTTTTGCATTAAAAAAGTTAGCAAAAATATTTAAACAATATGGAATAGATAGTGAAAAGGATAAAGTAATAATTGATATAAATACATTACTGAATGATGTCCCTTATGTTGATTTGAAAATCAATGAAATTTTTATGAAAAGATCAGAGGTATGGATTGAAGCTAGTGATATTAATATTTCTATAGGCGGACAATTAATTAATAAGGTTGAAGCCGAAGAGGTTGAGGAAGAAAAAGAAGCTGATATAGTTACATTAGAATCTATAAGTAAGGTTGAGGATAATTATTCTAGGGGAAGAAAGATATTAGGGGAGAAACTGCCAGAAGTTGCAAAAGAATATATATTTATATTACCAGATATAGTTTCACTAATTTATAGATTGCTTAAGGATAAAAGAGTACCGATAAAAACTAAATTAATAATGTCAGCAGCTATTGCATATATAGCAATACCTACAGACATAATACCTAATAATATACCATTTATAGGTGTAATTGATGATATTGGAGTTGGATTCTTTGCTTTAAACAAAGTTATTAAAGATATACCATTATCTATAATAGTAGAAA
>Ga0302162_10000236_pt1 | contig 16250 bp, 10 predicted proteins | sample I_Fen_E2_2_FD_193501 | JGI IMG/M metagenome (GOLD analysis project Ga0302162, IMG submission 193501) | Peat permafrost microbial communities from Stordalen Mire near Abisko, Sweden - I_Fen_E2_2 | ecosystem: Environmental > Terrestrial > Soil > Wetlands > Permafrost | place: Sweden: Abisko...
GGTTCTTCGACCAACTTATGAAATTGAGCCTACAGGTGATCGGGACACTTTATACAACTCTATACCTCCAAATTTGGTTCAGGATGCTTGGTGTAAAGATGGGTAAACGGGTAGAGATATCTACTGTTGAGTTTATATCACCGGATCTTTTGGTTACCGGGGATGAATGTTTTCTGGCTGATTCGGTATCCATAGGGGCAAGTCATGTGCGTGACGGGTATATCTCCATTGCCAAGACATATATCGGCAACCGTACCTTTATTGGCAACAGTGCCGTGATAAGCCCGGATACACGGTTGGGAAATGATGTATTGGTAGGGGTGCTTTCGAAAATGAGCTCTGAAAACCTACCGGCTAAAGATGGCACATCATGGTTTGGTTCACCGGCAGTGTTCCTGCCAAAGCGGGATATTAATCATGACTTCTCGTCTGAACGCACCTATAAACCAACCCGGAAATTAATCACGTTGCGTTACTGCATTGAGTTTTTCAGGGTAACACTTCCAACAACATTCTTTATCCTGCTGGCCTCATTGATTACCAATGCTGTTTCGTACCTCCAGGTTGAAAGAGATCTGCTGGAGCTTCTCCTGGTATTTCCGATCCTGTATGTAGCTGCATCCGGAATAGCCGTACTGATTACAGTCCTTCTAAAATGGATCATTATCGGGAAGTACAAGCCCTCAAAAAAGCCCCTCTGGAGCAATTATGTATGGCGAAGTGAATTGATCACCGGAATCTATGAGAACTTTCTGGTATTGTTCTTTCTGAATATCCTTACCGGTACACCGTTTATTAAATATCCGTTGAGAATGCTGGGGTGTAAGATCGGGAAAAAGGTTTGCCTGTACACAACGCAGATAACAGAATTTGACCTGGTCAAAATAGGCGATAACTCAGCATTAAACGATAACTGCACCTTGCAGACCCACCTGTTTGAAGACCGTGTCATGAAAATGTCGTACGTCAATATAGGAAAACAATGCAGCGTGGGGGGCATGGCAGTTGTCTTGTATGACTCCATCATGGAAGATGGCTCATCGCTCGAACCGTTATCGGTACTAATGAAAAGTGAGACTCTGCCGGCAAACACCTGTTTTGTGGGAGCACCGGCTAAAATGACCTAACCGTAGCCCTGTCATCGTAACGAAGACATAAAGACTTTTACTCGAGTCACCCTCAATGGTTCCGCCAGCAGATTTGGAGTTTTCAAAGAACCTCTCAAAGGTGTTTTGGGCGTTCTGAGGTTCATATACTTTGAGGCTTGGTATGTTTTATTTTTACTTTCATTTTCAGTCAACTTTTAAAGTTGAGAAACTGTTGTATGAAAAGGAAGGAAATAACGGTTGAGAAAAGGATTGCTTACAATAACGAGTTTTGATTATTTAATCCTTGCTCTTTCGGCTTCCAATTGTGCCCTGGATTTACTCTGGGTAACAATATAAACTCCGGCAAAGACAAGAACTCCCGACAGAGCCTTTTCGATGCCGAATGTGTCAATACCAATGAAAACAGCCACAAGTGAAGCAACAACCGGTTGTACGTAATTGTACATACTCAGGGTTGTTGGCCGTAAAATTTTTTGACCAACAGGAATGAGTAAATAACCTAAAAACGTTGCAAACAACACGACATAACTTATCCGCCAGTAGGTTGCGGCAGTGAGCAATGTAAAGTCAGTTTGCATGAGTGGTTTATAACAGAAAGGGAAACAACAGATGGTACCAAACAGAAACATCCATTTCATAACAGTGACCGGGGAATAACGTGAAACAACGTCTTTGAAAACAGTGAGGTAAATTGCAAAGGAAGCAACTCCTCCGAACACAATCAGATTTCCCCAAAAATTGCTTTTTCCCAGATGAAGGGTATGACTGGTGAAAACCAACAATAATGCGCCTGATGCACCAACTAAGACTCCTATTGCTTTTACCAGAGTAATTGGTTCTTTAATAATTACGGCAGCAAGGATCATGGTCAGAATAGGCAACATGGTTACAACTATGGAAGCATCAATAGGTGAAGTCATCGACAATCCAACAAAATAAGGCAATTGATTAAAAGACAAAGCAAAGAAAGAGGCAAAAAACAACATTAAAAGATCTTTTGCGGGAACATGTTCTTTCTTCGTAAATAAGGAAACCAGCCAGAAAAGCAGGCAGGCACCTATCAGACGAAAGAAGGAGAGAGCGTATGGATTGAGTATTTCGGGCATTAAAGTCCTGGAAACAGGAGTGTTTAATCCAAAAATCAAATTCGCCGAAAACATGGCCATGTGCCCGTTAAGTTTATTTTTCTCCATATAGGGTGCAAAGATACGAAAAGTTTTAGTGTGTCATGGAAAGCAGAAAATAGGATACGAAACGTGGAACTTTCAAACTTTTCAACATTATTATCCCTGTAATTTGCTTGTTTCGAGAATAGTGCTTAGTTTTGTAGCCAACATAAAATTTTTTCAACTATGAAGCATAATCCTAAAGAACAACGAACACTTTTTCCTGAAGAGTGTCTGTTGCGTGAAATATCCCAACAACCCAGATTGTCCATTGGAATTCCGAAAGAGAACTCTGCTGTTGAAACCCGTCTGGCCCTTACCCCTGAAGGAGTAGCTATCGTTGTCGAGGAAGGCCATAGTATTTATGTTGAACGCGGGGCCGGCGTGCCTATGCAGTATTCAGACTTACAATACAGTGAGGCAGGCGCTTTTATGGTAGACAATGCCTCCGAAGTCTTTAGTGCTGATCTAGTATTAAAGATTGCTCCACCAACTATTGACGAATTAAATATGATGCACGACAGATCCACCATCATGTCGATGTTGCAACTGTCCAATTTATCGACAGAGTGTCTAAAGTTGATGATGACTAAAAAGATGAATGCCATTGCTTATGAATTGATAAAAGATGAACAAAAGCAATTCCCTGTTGTAAGTTCTATTTCCGAAATAGAAGGAAACACGGCTATTGCAGTTGCTGCCGAACTAATGAGCAATGAACGGGGGGGCAAAGGATTGTTATTAGGTGGAGTAGCCGGAATTTCACCTCCCGAAGTGCTTATTTTAGGAGCTGGCATTACAGGTTCTGTAGCTGCACACACAGCTTTGGCATTAGGTGCCTCTGTAAAGATTTTTGATCATGACATTAGTAAACTCCGCAAGATACAACATTACCTGGGTCAACAGGTATTTACGTCGGTTATCCATCCAACAGTTCTTTTCAAGGCCCTGTCAACAGCAGATGCTGTGATTGGAAACCTACGGTATATTAATGGTTTCGAACGATTCATGGTATCGGAAGAACTGGTAAAAACCATGAAGACAGGAGCCATTATCATTGATATGAGTGTGGACCAGGGTGGTTGCTTTGAAACTTCCGAATGCCGCACATTGCAGAATCCAGTCTATGAAAAGCATGGCATTATTCATTATTGCGTTCCCAACATATCAGCCCGGGTAGCACGCACTACGTCCATGGCATTAAGCAATATCTTTGCTCCTATTTTGCTCAAAATAGGAAACTCCGGCGGTGTAGATTCTGCCATTAACGAAAGTGCCGGGTTCAGGCATGGCGCTTACATCTATGGCGGTGTGCTTGTAAACAGGCTCTTCGGGAATTTCTATGGAATTACGGCTAATGATATTGGCTTATTGCTGGCAGGATACTAGACCGGGGCGGGTAACAATCAACTGCATTTTTGTTAATTGCAAACTAACTTGATTTTTTTATATCTTTGCAGTACTGTTCAATATTTTTCCTTTTCTTCATTATTAGAAAAAACAGCCCTTATTTATTCCCTGAAACGTAAAATGTTGACTAATGCCGGTTGACAACTAATTGATAACTGAAAATGTATGCTGCCCACACAACCTGAGACCTTAACCGAAGATGATCTGATTCAAAAAGAATTTGAAGCATTGCTTGATGATTATAGCAAAACGAGTCACCGGCAGAAAATTGAAATTATAACTAAAGCATTCAATTTTGCAAAGAATGCCCATAAAGGCATTAAACGCCGTTCCGGGGAACCCTATATAATGCATCCTCTGGCAGTGGCACGTATCGTGGTTCGCGAAATAGGCCTTGGCTCAACTTCTATTTGTTCGGCATTGCTTCATGATGTCGTGGAAGATACCGATTATACGGTTGAGGATATCGAAAACCTCTTTGGACCTAAGATTGCTCAGATTGTCGATGGCCTTACTAAAATATCAGGGGGTGTATTTGGAGAAAAGGCATCAGAGCAAGCTGAAAACTTCAGGAAACTGCTGATCACTATGTCGGAAGACATCCGGGTAATCCTTATTAAAATTTCCGACCGGCTTCACAATATGCGAACCCTGGGTTCTATGCCATTAGCCAAACAATATAAAATTGCCGGCGAAACACAATACATTTATGCCCCACTTGCCCACCGCTTGGGTTTATTCAAAATCAAAACAGAGCTTGAAGATCTCAGTTTCAAATTCGAACACCCTGATACCTATAAAGAAATAGAAACCAAGCTTGAAGTGGATAAAGAAGCCCGTAATCGGTTCTACAAAGAATTCTCCGATCCGATTGATAAGAAGCTGACTGAGCTGGGCTATAACTTCAGGCTTCTTGCCCGTATCAAATCGGTCTATTCCATCTGGCATAAAATGTCGACACGCAATATTCCTTTCGAAGAAGTCTACGACATCCTGGCTGAACGGATTATTTTCAAACCCCGCGAAGGAATGAATGAAAAAGAACAGTGCTGGATGCTTTATTCTGCTATTACTGCCCTGTATAAACCTCATCCAGAGCGGATACGCGACTGGGTGAGCACTCCAAAAGCCAATGGATATGAAGCCTTGCATGTTACAGTCATGGGACCCAGGGGACGGTGGGTGGAAGTACAGATTCGCAGCGAACGAATGAACGATATAGCCGAGCAAGGTCTTGCAGCACACTGGAAATATAAATCGGGCGAAGCCGATGAATCGGAACTGGACAAATGGTTGAAAACTATTAAAGATTTACTGGAACATCCCGAACCGAATGCTATCGATTTCATGGATACATTCAAACTGAATCTCTTTGCATCCGAGATATTCGTCTTTACACCAAAAGGTGAAATTAAAACCATAGCGCAGGGAGCCACCGCACTCGATTTCGCCTATTCACTACATACTGATCTGGGAAATCATTGTATCGGGGCTAAAGTGAATCACAAACTGGTACCACTTAGCTACAAACTTAATAGTGGGGACCAGATAGAAATCCTGACTTCCAAGAAACAAGCTCCACAACCAGAGTGGGTCGATTATGTAACTACTGCAAAAGCAAAAACCAAACTTCGGAACTTATTTAAAAAAGAAGAAAAAACATTTGTTATCGAGGGACAAAAGCGAATTGAACAAGCATTAGTCTCCGTTAATTTATTACCGGACAATGAAAACATAGTACGCATTCTCAACCATTACAATCTGACTCAACGTAACGAACTCTTTTTCCAGGCAGGCAAAGGACTATTGAAACTGGAAGATATTGGTAAAATTGTGTTTAAGCCAAAGAGTCAGAATGTCTTTGTAAAATACCTCAAAATGCCTTTTGGAGGTTCTTCTGACAACAATAAACAACCTGCACCAGTGCCTGTTGAAAGTAAAGTTGATCGAAAGAAATCAATTAAACTTACCGAAGAAAATGCAGGAAAGACTTACACATTGGCCGAATGCTGCCATCCTATTCCTGGTGATGATGTATTGGGGTATGTGGATGAAAAGGAGATGATCATTATCCACAAACGTCAATGCCCGGTAGCCGCTAAACTAAAAAGCAGTTTTGGTGAACGGATTGTTTCGGCTGACTGGGCCACCCATAAAGTACAATCATTCGTAGAGATATTAGAAATTAAAGGGATTGATAGAAAAGGAGTGCTGATTCAAATTCTTAAAGTAATTTCAGAAGGGTATGGGGTCAATATCAACAAAATGAGTATTGAAACAAATGCCGGTATCTTTGTCGGCAGGTTCTATATCTATGTTCACGATACTGAAGACATCAACAACCTTTGCAAAAACATTATCAAGATAAAAGAAATAAATTCCGTCCAACGAATACAGGAATAAAACATCAATACACACCCTCAGGCAAAACAGGGTGAATTTGATAAATAGAGTTTAACAAGTTACTCTGATCTCCTATACTTCGACCTTAACGGTCATCTCAGCTCCAAAACCTTATCTTTGCCTTTTCAACCGTCACAGAAACCCTGACACCTTATGGTTTAACCTAATTCCTTACTTTTTTCTTTATTCTATTCTTATGCTGGTGATAAGACTAAAATTATTCTTTCTCAAATTTTAATCCATGTGGCACCCTGACCGTCCCTTTAAAATAAGGATTAATATAGAGCTTAATTGTATCGCTTTCATTATCGGGTACCAGAATATATAAGTCTAGAATTGGTCCTGAACCATAACTTAGCGGTTCTCCAGTATAGCGATTTTCCAAAGCAATAGCCGGTTTTTTGTAGTTTGGATTTTCAATAGAGTATCTTTGTATTAACTGAAGCTTATTCCCTCTTTCCGTTCTTAAACGGGAAATATAATAATAAGAGGATTCAATGCTGCTATATAAATCTTTATTCTTAATGAGAACAGGATTTTCGGCTGTATAACCATAACTTGAATCGATTGTTGTGTCTATTTTAGAGAAGAATTTGGGATTGCTTACAACACATCCGGTCAGGAATAATCCGGTCAGAATAACTAATTTAAAATGCTTTCCGTTATTTCGCATATTTGTTTCAATTTGAATACCCAATATTTTCAAACACGATAATAATAACTACATTAACAATCTTACCTATCAAAACAGAATTTAGTTTATTCAAAATCCTGATTCAACCCTCAAATTCGCGCTCCTTCAACACTTTTTTCATCCTTTATTTATTTTACGTTACAAAACTACATATTTATTGTATTAACTGCTAAAATATAAAAATATATTTTTCCGGATTTTACTTTGCATAAATTATTTTTCGGGTTGAGTGATGAATCCACTCCCCATCCATCTTTTTTTGGGTTCTATTTCCTTCTGAATTTCTGATAGATTCGTTTTATGTTCAGATATGGTTCAGATAAGGCTCAGATATGGTTTAGATATGGTTTAGATAAGTATCTGAGGATTATTCTACGATAATTCAATGTAACATTAATGCTTATATCACGTATCTTAATAAATACGTGATATATGCATGGTATATGCGTGATATATGCGTGGTATATACATGATATATATAACGGAACCTTATCTGAGCCTTATCTAAACCTTATCTAAACCAAAGAGGAATGCCAATCAAAGTCCAGTTAAAAAAAAAGGATATTTTACTGTGATTTATCATACCAACAGAGTTAGACTGCTTTTTTTTGCCAATGGAGGTTATCATTCATAACTTAAATGCAAAAAGATCAAATCATAAATAACCTCAAATTAAACAGGAAAAGGTACGCGAACCCACAAAATAGTTCAAAATCAACTGAAATAACTTTTTTTTACTTTCGGAATGTTTTGGCAGTCGTATTTATTATGTAAATTTGCACGCAATAATTTTCATAGCGTAATCCTGCTAAGGAGCGTCCCCTGAAATTAGTAACGAAAAAAACAAAAAACTATGTCCTTTATTGCCGAAAGAGTTCAAATAGAAGGTTTAACGTTCGATGACGTCCTTCTGGTTCCCGCCTTTTCTGATGTTTTACCGCGCAACGTCGACCTGACTACCCATTTTTCACGCAACATTGAATTAAAAATACCTATCGTTTCCGCCGCTATGGATACGGTAACCGATTCGAAGATGGCCATTGCCATTGCCCGTGAAGGTGGTATCGGAGTGATTCACAAAAACATGAGCATAGCCGAACAGGCCAAGCAGGTAGAAATAGTGAAACGTGCTGAAAATGGTATGATTTCCAACCCCGTGACTATCCGCAAAGGAGCCACCGTAGGTGATGCACTGGCCCTGATGGCTGAATATAAAATCGGAGGTATACCGGTGGTTGATGAAGGAGGTTATCTGGTGGGCATTGTGACCAACCGTGACTTACGCTTTCAACGCGACTTAAAAAAACAGATCGACGAAGTCATGACCAAGGAAAACCTGATCACTACTTCGCGGACCACTAACCTGGAAGCTGCCGCCGATATACTTCAACAATACAAGATTGAGAAACTTCCGGTGGTTGACGCAGAAAACAAACTGGTTGGATTGCTTACCTACAAAGATATTACCAAAGCCAAGGATAAACCGATGGCCTGTAAAGACGAACGTGGCCGTTTGCGCGTTGCCGCCGGAGTGGGTGTAACACACGATACATTGCTTCGGGTAGAGGCATTGGTAGAAGCCGGTGTTGATGCGATTGTGATTGATACGGCACATGGACATTCAATATATGTTGTGGATATGCTTAAAAAAGTGAAAGCGAAATTCCCGAACATCGATGTGGTAGTTGGCAACATTGCCACAGGCGAAGCAGCAATCATGTTGGTTGAAGCCGGAGCTGATGCTGTAAAAGTTGGAATTGGTCCTGGATCTATTTGTACCACACGCGTTATTGCCGGAGTAGGTGTTCCTCAACTATCAGCTATTTACGAAGTTTCAAAGGCGTTGGTTGGTACAGGTATTCCTGTCATTGCAGATGGTGGAATCCGTTATTCGGGAGACATTGTGAAAGCCCTGGCTGCCGGAGCAAACACGATTATGGCAGGTTCACTTTTTGCAGGAGTAGAAGAATCGCCGGGTGAAACGATTATTTTCAACGGACGTAAATTCAAGTCATACCGTGGAATGGGTTCATTAGAAGCGATGGAAAAAGGCTCGAAAGACCGTTATTTCCAGGATATGGAAGATGACATCAAGAAGTTGGTACCCGAAGGAATCTCGGCTCGTGTTGCTTTCAAAGGTGCCTTGTTCGAAGTGATTTATCAAATGATGGGTGGTTTACGTGCCGGAATGGGCTATTGTGGAGCACATACTATCAAGGAACTACACACAGCAAAATTTACCAGAATCACCAATGCAGGAGTTGCTGAAAGCCATCCTCATGATGTTACTATCACCAGTGAAGCCCCAAATTACAGCAGGGAAAATAATTGATCTTTGAGGATATTATTTTCAATGGTATTGATTTCATGATCTAATCTTTGAAGATTTGACAATTCATTGAAATTTGCATAGCTATTTATAAAAGGTCTTGCTTGCTTACATAAGGAAATGCCGTAGAAGATTTTCTTCATTTGTGCCAACTAAGAGTCGAAATAAGGAAATGCTTGCTTCTTTCTTCAAAAAAGGCAACATTCATTTTTCGGTTTTTACTGCATTGCTAGAAATTTGGAATTATATATTGGTTTGATTCTTCATTCAGATTTATTATAATAACTTTGCGAAACTTTTTTTACACGAATAACACAACAATCAGCAAACTTATCCGTTTTAACAATCGGATAAGTTCGTCTGCGTTCAAAAATCGTCATTAGTTATGATAAATCTATCAATCATTTAATATTTATGAAATCACCTGTCATTAAATTAGTAGCATTATTGGCTTTGTCTGTGAGTGCTTTTGGTCAAACTACCGATCCAGTACTTATGACAATTAACAACAAACCGGTATTAAAATCTGAATTTGAATACATTTACAACAAGAATAATTCAAATAATTCATTAGATAAAAAGACCCTTGATGAGTATGTTGATTTATTTATAAATTTTAAATTAAAAGTAGAAGAGGCTAAAACGCAGGGAATAGATACGACAAAATCGTTTATAACTGAATTGGCGGGTTATCGTTCTCAATTAACAAAGCCTTATCTGACAGATTCAAAAGTAGATGATGCTTTGCTTCATGAAGCGTACGATCGGTCTAAAGAAGATGTGGATGTCAGTCATATTTTGATTCGTATTCCACAAAATGCTACTCCTGTTGACACTTTGAAAGCATTCAATGAAATTAATGCCATTTGGAAGCGCGTACAGAAAGAAGACTTTGCTAAAGTAGCCAAAGAAGTATCGCAGGATCAGTCGGCTGACCAGAATAGCGGTCATATCGGCTGGATATCAGCATTCCGAACCGTTTATCCATTTGAGTCAATGGCTTACAATACCCCGGTTGGATCGATTTCCAAACCAGTACGTACAGCATTTGGTTATCATATTTTGAAAATTCATGCCAGACGGAATTCATTAGGTGAAATTTTGGTACAACACATCATGATTTTCACTTCGAAAGGTGAAGAAACTCAAAACAAGAAAGCAAAAGTTACTATCGACTCTATTTACCAACGTGTATTGGCAGGTGATGATTTTGGAACGTTGGCTAAAAACCTCTCGCAAGACAAGGGTTCATCCGTTAAGAATGGAGAATTACCCTGGTTTGGTACCGGACGTATGGTTCCCGAATTTGAAACAGCAGCCTTTGCATTGAAAAATGTAGGAGATGTATCTCAACCTGTTCAATCGGCTTACGGCTGGCATATTATCAAATTGATGGATAAAAAGGGATTGGCTGCATTTGATGAATTAAAAGCAGATCTTGAGCGTAAAGTAAAACATGATGAAAGGGCAAACCGTGGTCAACATGCATTCCTGACAAAATCACGCATTGCATACAATTATCAGGAATATCCAACAAGCATTCAGGAATTCAGCAAATTACTTTCTAAGCGCACTTTAGCTGACTCTACATTTATTGCGGAAGCAGCCAAACTAAACAAACCACTTTTCAGTTTTGCCGGTAAGAACTTTACACAAGCTGATTTCGCAAAATATCTGAAGAAAAACAATACAACAGAAAAAAGTATTCCTTCGGAAATAATTGATGAGAAAATAGATGCATTTGCAGACAGCGAATTGCTTTCATTCGAAGATTCTCAATTGGAGAAAAAATATGATGACTTCCGCTTCCTAATGCAGGAATATCATGATGGAATACTTTTATTCGAAGTAAGCAACCGGGAAGTATGGGAAAAAGCATCGAAAGATACTCCAGGGTTATCGAAGTATTTTGATGAGCACAAATCTGATTACACCTGGGAAAAGCCGCATTATAAAGGACGTATAGTATTTTGTAAGGACAATGCTACTTTAGCCGCTGCAAAATCAATTGTAAAGAAGGCGAATATTGATTCAATAGACAAATACCTACGCACCCGTTTAAACGACAGCATTCAATATGTAAAAATAGAAAAGGGGTTATATGTTCAGGGTGATAATAAAGCTATAGATGATCAGATATTCAAAAGTAAAGAAAAATACGTTCCTACAAAAGAATATCCATTCTTCTTTGTAACCGGAAAATTACTAAAAAACAAACCTGAAGATTACTCAGATGTTCGAGGTTTAGTTACTGCTGATTATCAAGAATTTTTGGAAAGAGAATGGATTAAAGCTCTCCGAGCTAAATATCCTGTGAATGTTGACCAAAATGTTTTGAAAACGGTTAAGAAAAACTAATAATAAAATCACGCAAAAATAAAAGCCCTACCTTTGGCTTTTATTTTTGCGTTTTGTTTTCAAACCAGTTGAGATTACACATTACCTGCACATGAGTAAGATTTCTTTTTTGACAATTATTTTATTGACTTTAGTTGTCATAAGCTCATGTGTTCACAAAACTGCAGATGTGGCACGTAAGCCATTACTCGAAGTTGAAGGTAAATTTTTATATGCTGATGAAGTACAACAGATAATTCCACCTAATGTAACCGATACTGACAGTATTGAAATTGCCCACAGTTATATCCGGAAATGGGTGACTGATGTTTTGATGTACGAAAATGCAAAAAGGAACATTACCAATAAAGATGAAATTGAAGAGTTGGTTGAAAGTTATCGTAAATCGCTTACAATTCACCAGTATCAACAGAAAATGATAGAACAACGTCTTCCGAAAGAGCCATCAGAAGAAGACCTTAAAGCGTTTTATACCCAATACAGCGACCAACTTGTTTTAAAAGAAAATATTATCAAGGGGCTATTGTTGATTATACCTCAGAAAGCACCTAAATTAAATTTAGTTCGTAGTTGGGTGCAATCAGGAAATGCCAAGTCACTTGAAAATATCGAAAAGTACAGTTTGCAAAATGCTATTAGCTATGATTATTTCGGCGATAAATGGCTACCGCTATCTGAGATATTAAAAAGGATGCCTATAAAAATAGAAGATCCTTCGAGGTTTCTGGCAGCCAATCATTTTGTAGAGACATCGGACAGTGCAGAACATTTTTTCTTACGTATTGAATCTTTTAAGAGATCTGGTCAGGTAGAACCTTACGAGATGGCAAAAGATAGGATTTCAAATATTTTACTCAATAAAAAGAAAGCCGATTTTATTGAAAAGTTTGAAAAAGAAATATACAACGATGCAGTGGAAAATGAAACAGTCACATTTTTCAAAAAGAAATAAGCGCTTAATAAAATAGCGAAATAAATTAAAGTCAATCACTTAGAAAGTCAATATGTATTTTATGAAAAAAGTAATCCTTTCCCTTTTATTTCTCTTAAGTATTGCGCCTTTTAAAATGCTTGCGCAAAAGAATATTATCGACGAAGTAATATGGGTCGTGGGTGATGAATCGATACTTCGGTCTCAGGTTGAAGAACAGAAATTGCGGGCGCAATATGAAAACACCCCTATTCAAGGAGATCCGTATTGTGTGATTCCTGAACAAATCGCCATCCAAAAGTTATTCCTACATCAGGCTGCTCTGGATAGTGTTGTCGTAAGTGAGTCAACGGTTATGAATCAAGTTGAGAGCCGATTGAATTATTTTATTTCTCAAATTGGATCCAAAGAAAAAATGGAAGAATACTTTCATAAAAACACACTTGCCCTGAGGGAGGATTTACGGGATATGATTCGGGAACAACAGATCATCCAACAAATGCAACAAAAACTTGTCGGGGATATAAAATCAACTCCAGCGGATGTACGTCATTACTTCAATGGACTTCCTGTCGATAGCATACCAACAGTTCCCGCTCAGGTAGAACTTCAGATTACAAGCTTTGAACCACCGGTAGCAATTGATGAGATAAATCGGATTAAAGACCGCTTGCGTGACTTTACCGAACGGGTTAACTCCGGCAAAGGTGATTTTACGGTATTAGCCAGACTTTATTCTGAAGATGCTGAAAGTGCAAAACGTGGAGGTGAACTTGGGTTTATGGGTCGTGGCCAACTTGTACCTGAATTTGCTCAAGTTGCTTTTAATCTACAGGATCCTAAGAAAGTATCTCGTATAGTTCAAACAGAATTTGGGTTTCATATCATTCAGTTGATTGAAAAGAGAGGTGACCGTATAAATTGCCGACATATTCTACTAAAACCTCGTGTATCCATTGATGAAAAAACGAAGGCAATACACAATCTGGATTCAATATCAAACCTGATACGGGAAAACAAACTAACATTTGAACATGCTGTTATGATTTTCTCCCAGGATAAAAATACCGCAATGAATGCAGGATTGATGTTGAACGAGAAAAGTAATACGTCTAAATTTGAATATCAGGATCTTCCACCAGAAGTTGCCAAAATTGTATACGACATGCATGTTGGAGAAGTATCGAAACCATTTACGATGATTAACAAGTCATCAAACAAAGAGGTAGTAGCCATTGTAAAAGTAAAATCAAAAATAGAAAATCATAAAGCAAATCTGTTGGATGATTATCAAATGATGAAAACCTATTACGAAGGAAGAAAGAAACAGGAATTTTTAAATAACTGGATTATTAAAAAGCAAAAGGAAACATACATCAGCATCGATCCAGCATGGCAAAATTGTACTTTCCAATATCCGGGATGGATTAAAAAATAAGGTTTGTCGCTTTAATCTTCCAAAGCGGGAAGATCTGATGTAAGGACAAAATAATGACGTGTTTATTTCGTCTTGAGTTTTTGAGATCTCCCCTTCCCTCTCTCTAAAAAGAGGGTGATAGAGCTGAGTATTGCATAAGATTTTTATACATTAAACGACATTAATCCTTTCAAATTACTTAGGTCGGTAAGTGTTTTCATGAGAATATTAAAAAAAGCTATTTCATATTTTCCCCGCCGTGGATTTTGGGGCTACAAGCACATCGTACTATTCGGTGTGCTCTGTTTGTTTATAGTTGTCTTACAGGCCCAGCAAATACGCCCGAAACAACTACGTAAAGAAGTTTTACAAAGTCAGTCTCCCAAAAAGGCAATCGTCAGATCAACGAAAAAAGCCAGGCCATTATTTAGAGCTAAGAATTCACCATCAATGCAACTGGCACCAACTGTAAATCCATTAAGGAACAGAGGTGTTACTCTTGTCTATTTAGAGCATTCAGAAACACTTTCATTTGATAAGATTAAGAACCCTGATATGCAGGTATTAAAGGGGAATGTCCGGTTTAAGCATGATAAAGTTCTGCTATATTGCGATAGTGCCTATTTTTTTGAAAAAGCAAATTCACTGAATGCATTCGGGCATGTCCGGATTGTACAAGCTGATACTCTTTTTGTTTTTGGGGATGTGCTCTATTACGATGGGAATACTAAATTGGCTAGATTACGGCATAATGTCCGCATGGTAAACAGGAAAACAACACTGACTACTGATAGTCTGAATTATGACAGGTTAGCAAATCTATCGTATTACTATACAGGGGGGAAAATCACCGATCAACTAAATGTGCTTACTTCTATCTGGGGACAATACTCACCTTCAACAGACGATGCTTTGTTTAAAAATAAGGTGCATCTGCAAAACAAGAATTTCATACTTGATTCCGACACCCTGAAATACAACACAAAAAATCATATTGCAAATATAGTAGGGGCTACTCATATTTTGTATAACGATGAAACGAATATTTACAGCAAACGGGGGTGGTACAATACACTAACTGATCGTTCCATGCTTTTGGACAGATCTATCGTTAAGCATAAAGATGGAAAGACGCTGATAGGAGACACCATTTTCTATGACAAAAAGCTTAAATACGGAGAAGGATTTACCAAGGTTATAATGAATGATACCGTTCAAAAATCCACTTTGTATGGGGAGTATTGCTATTATAATGATATTACGAAAACAGGATTGGCCTGTGATTCTGCCATGTTAGTGGATTGGTCGGGTAAAGACTCCATGTTTGTACATGCCGATACGCTTTCAACCTTAAAAGATTCAATTTATAATGTAGCCCGTGGGTATTATCATGTACGATTATTCAGGAATGATGTACAGGGACTGTGTGATTCTTTGACCTATTCAACCCGTGACTCCATCATGAATATGCATGGCGAACCTGTTCTTTGGTCAGACAACAACCAACTGTCAGGTGAATTTATTCAGGCCTTCACCAAAAATAAAAAAGTAGAACACATCGATATTCAACGCGCAGCTCTTGCAATTCAGCATGAAGATTCTGTTTACTACAATCAACTGTCAGGAAAAGAAATAATAGCCTATGTGGATAGCGGACAGCTGAAAAAGGTCAAAGTAAACGGGAATGCAGAAACAATTTATTATCCGACGGATGATAAAGATTCCACGTTAGTTGGTATAAACAAAACACAAAGCAGTTTTGTGGTGATGTACTTAAAAAACAAAAAGATACAACGTGTAGTCCTTACTGCTGCGTCAAATGGCACCATGTACCCGCTTACACAACTTTCAGGAAAAGATTTATACCTGAAAAACTTTTTTTGGCTGGAAGAACAACGGCCGATCAAGAAAAAGGATATATTTTTAGTCTTCCCGAAAGGTCCTCATCCCAAAACTATTTTTCCCGAATCTACGGATCCGAAAGCCAATGAATCCAAGAATAAAAAAGGAGTAAAACCAAAAGGTAAGCCTGAAAATAAAACAACAAAGCCAGTTAAAAAAGGCACAAAACAAAGTACTCAATCTGTGAAATAGCAAATGGGCACTAAATAAGCTTCCTATTTCCAGACTTCAGCAAGTATTTTCAAACCAGTAAGCCATAAAACTCAAAAACATATGAGTTCTATGGCTTACCGTTTTTTTATAATGTCTGTTTTTGGTGATTAAGCTTACAAGACACCTATATTGAAGTTCTGTCTTTCCCTAAGCGTTTATATATCAGCCAAGCACTACTTCTTATTCAGAGAACATTTTTCAGTAGTTAATTGTTTTTTATGAAAACTATAAAAACGATAGCGTATGAAAATAAAAAACGTTGCCTGCCTTTTTGTTATTCTGCTATTTCCGGCTTTTACTTTCTCACAAATTACAGAA
>Ga0302162_10000238_pt1 | contig 16197 bp, 10 predicted proteins | sample I_Fen_E2_2_FD_193501 | JGI IMG/M metagenome (GOLD analysis project Ga0302162, IMG submission 193501) | Peat permafrost microbial communities from Stordalen Mire near Abisko, Sweden - I_Fen_E2_2 | ecosystem: Environmental > Terrestrial > Soil > Wetlands > Permafrost | place: Sweden: Abisko...
GGATAGTTCTGCCGGATCTTCGTCGGTCACCCAACCCGTATCTACAGCATTCATAAAGATGCCATCTTTAGCCAGATCGCTTGCCGAAGTATGGGTCAGCATATTTAATGCTGCTTTCGCCATATTGGTATGCGGATGACGGTCAATTTTATTGAAAGTATGAAACTTACCTTCCATAGCCGACACATTGACAATATGTTTCTTTCCCGTATAATCTTTCCGCATCAGGGCTATTAAGCGGTTACAAAGTATAAAAGGTGCTATAGAATTCACGAGCTGTACTTCCATCATTTCTACCGGTTCTATCTGCCCCAGTTTCAGTCGCCAGCTGTTGGTTTTCCGAAGATCCACCTGTTGAAGATCCACATCCAGCTTTCCTTCCGGAAAAAGTTCCACCGCTTCGTTGGAGTTATCAAAGCTATAAGGTATCTGCGACAGTTGTGCCGACGATTTAATACCTATCCCGGGAGTACGTACATTCCATCGGGTAGTCATAGGTGTATTGGCATCTGTATCCGAACCTGCTCCGCTAAACGAATCCAGTTGCGCTATACATTCATGATGATGTTGCAGCAGCAATTGCACATCAGCCGAATGCGCATGAAAAGGCAGCGACTCATTGGTCATCAGGTGAGCATAAAAGCCGGCAGGTCTTCTCACGGTTTGTGCGGCATTGTTTATCAGAATGTCAAGTCGTTCGTACTTATTTTCCACATAGCTGGCAAACAGTTCCACACTGGGAATATGCCTCAGATCAAGTCCGTAAATATGCAACCGGTGACTCCACTCTGCAAAATCCTTTTCTTTGGCAAAGCGTATGGCCGAATCGGCAGGAAAACGGGTAGTAGCAATAACCGATGCTCCCGAACGCAACATCATCAGCGTAGTATGGTAGCCTATTTTTAGTCGTGAACCGGTAATAAGAGCTACCTGCCCTGTCATGTCGCAACGTTGAAAACGTTTGGCATAATTCAAATCACCACACTCGGTACACATCGAATCGTAAAAATGATGTATTTCGGTATAACGTTTTTTGCAGACGTAACAGTTCTGTTCAGAAGTAAGAAAATGTTTGCCTTCGGTGGCAGCCGATTCTGGTAAGGATATTTGTTCAGGAGCCTGAAATACACTTGCCAAACGGGCACTGCGAATACTGGATGCAGCACGGGCTTTACGGTTAATATCGGAGAGTTCTTGCTTTTTAGCTACTTTGAGTCCCTTATTGCGTTTTTTCAGTTCCGCTCTGTCGGGACGACTGATTTGTCCCGCAACCTTCATCAATTTTATTCGTTGCTCTTCCGACAAGTGAACCAGCTGATCACCATTGTCGAGTAAATGCTCTAAAACTGAGATGCAATTATCTATCTCACTTGTATTTAATTTTTCCTTTTCTTCTTCGCTACGCTCCATGAATTCCCTGTTTGACATAAGCTGCAAAGGTAATAGTGTTGAGACAATTTTCAATACTTATTTTTCGCCTATTTCCACAAAGACTTTTTTTTGTAAACACAAGTTTCGAAAACGGCACAAATAAACGCAATCTTATTCATGTCTCCTTCCTCTGTTTACAGACCCTAATTTGCTAAAAATTATGTCATTGACCTTATTTGCGTGCTCCTAAAGATTTTTAGTGAGTGTAAAAAACCATTATTTAATTTCTCTTACTTCCTATTTTGTATATAGTTGATTATTCCAATTACATCATCACCACCCAACCCTTTGTCGTGCGCAGCCTGATAAGTTTCAATAAGCGATTTCGACAATGGAAAATCTGCACCTGCCTCCTGAGCCAGCAAAATGTCCTTTAGCATAAGGTCGAGGGCAAAAGCCGGATCAAAGTTGTTTTCGAGCAAAAGTGGAGTTTTTACTTTGGTGGCACCACTTCCGCAAGCACTACCATTGATAATGCTCAACATCTCATTGCGGTCTACACCAAGTTTGTCGGACAGCAGAACTGTTTCGGACAGGCCCAGATAAATCAGCGAAACAAAATAGTTGACACAAAGCTTGGCTGCAAGACCTTTCCCGTTTTCACCTAAATGCCGGATAGATTTTCCCATTTTTTCGAGGTATATCAAAGCACGATTAAAATCCCGATCATCGCCACCTACCATGATGGTCAATGTTCCTTCGGTAGCAGGTTGCGTACTTCCGGCCACAGGTGCATCAATAAGTCGTGCTCCTTTTGCTTTCAGTGCATTGGCAGTAGCTATGCTTGCTTTTTGCGAAATAGTACTCATGTCCACAAACAGTTTTCCTTGTACATCAAGAGACAGAATTTCGTCATACACTGCTTTTACCGACGCATCATTTGTTAGCATGGTAAACACCACATCGCTGTTTGCTATCAATGCACTGACGGACGAACTAACCGTAGATGCTTCTATAAAATCATGAGCTTTTTCGGCGGTACGATTATATACCGTAAGCGAAAAACCTGCTTTTTCCAAATTTTTAGCCATGGGATGTCCCATATTGCCCAACCCTATAAATCCTAGTTTTTCAATATTCATGTTATGAGTAAATTAAATTGAATAATACCTGATGAATGAATCAGCACAAAATTAATGGTCTTGTAACAACGGGAATAGACAACTGCGGTTAAATAACCGCAGCAATATGTTATTTTATATAGGAAGATCAACAAATCTTATTTAGTTGCCTGCTCCTGAAAATTCTTTAGTATAAATACTAGCCTAAATGAAAAAATAAACGCAGCTCCCCGGTAAACTATCCTATTTGCGAAAATTTGTGTCATTGGCGTTATTTGCACGCTCCTGAAAACAGCCCTACATTAACTGAAACAGGCAATAATAAGCTTTTTTAATCCAAAACAAAAAATAAACACAAATATTGTTGGCAAAATTAATTTCATTTTGTATTTTTGGACTGTAAAAATTTATACTATTCCGAATCAAAAACAATCTATGAAAGAAAACGACTTAAGACTGCTGCTATCCATAGACGACAGAGTAATTGCTGAAGATATACAGGCTACTCTGGAAGAATATGAAATCTACACAATGTTAGTCTCTGACAATCCCGCCTCATCTGTTCTGAGTAGCTATATGGGATTAAACCCTATAGAAACCGTGGAAATTCAAATAAATAAAAATGACTATCAACGAGCTGTTGAAATACTGAACAATAGCGACTTTAAAGAATTGCTGAATTAATCAATGTCCATAGCGTATGTCTGTGCGTCAGTGTTGTACATAGCTATCAGGTACAAAAAACAATATAGAAACCAAAAGCTTATAAATAGAAATAACTAAAAAAAAATTACCATGAAACTAAATTATTACCTTTTAATTTTATGCATGTCGTTACTCATGTATTCATGCAAAAATGAATTTGAATCACAGGGAGATCTAATTAGTGTGAAATTAAACCCTGCGTTTATTAGCTTGAATCAAGATACAGATGTCCCTATGAAGGTAAAAGGGAACAATGTAAAAATGTCTGTTATCCCTAATCAGGTAATATATGCTATACAAGTATATGAAAATGATTCGGCCTATTATTATGGACTTTTTGATAGACTAGACAGTATGAAAATTGCCATGACAACCGGCAAGTCTTATCACTTTAAAATTGCCACATTCAAAGTAGGTACAGGTAATGGATTAAAACAAGATCTTCTTTCAGATGGCAGATATTTCTATTTGCCCAACAAAACACTGTTGGGAAACAAATTTATAAAAGGCAATGCACTTAAAGACATTAATTTAATTTCAAGTGCTAAGCTGACCACAACTACCGTGAAAGACTATCCTGAAATTGATCTGTTCTATTGCGATAAAACGGTCACTGCAGAAAAAGGATTAGCCAATATCGATTTTAATTTGCTGAGGATGGGATTTGGAGTTACTTACACTGTAGATGGTTTGACAGATGGAAAGCTTAATATCATTATGGGTAATGACACAACTGAATTAAACAGTACAACTAAAACCAGCACATCTGTTCGCTTATTCAAGGTTCCAAGCGGTGACTTAACTACTATATTTAAAAATGCAAATACTTATGCAGATTCAATTCTTGTAAAAGTAGAATGGGTTGGAGCGAAAGGAATACTATTAAATACTCAGAATGAATTTAAATTCACCCGCAATTACCAAAAAACAATTAATATACAATTAAATGCAGCAAACCTGAATCTTAGTTTCGAGGACTGGTCTACGAATAATACAGTTACAGATATTGATGGTAATGTATACCACACAATTACAATTGGGAACCAGGTATGGATGCTCGAGAACCTTAAAACGACAAGATATCTAAATGGCGATTCTATTCCGAATATTACCAACAATTATAATTGGACAGCATTATCTACAGGTGCTTTATGTGATTATAACAATTCAGCAGACAACAGTTCAAAATACGGACATCTTTATAACTGGTTTGCAGTAAACGACAGCCGTAAAATAGCACCTGCAGGTTGGCATATACCTTCCGATGCAGATTGGAGTATTCTGACTAATTATTTGGGTGGTGAAAATATTGCCGGAAGTAAACTTAAAGAAGCTGGAGTGCTAAATTGGTTTAGTCCTAACACCAGCGCCACAAATGAAAGCGGTTTTACTGGTTTACCCGGAGGTTTAAGGAGTTATAGTGATGGAACGTTTCGTAACATGGGTAGCAATTCTTACTTTTGGAGTACTACAGCAAGTGATACTTTACGCGCATGGGATCGTGAACTGTTTTACAATCAGATGAATTGTTTCAGATCTAATTACGACAGCAAGCTTTATGGATTATCGGTTCGTTGTGTGAAAAATTAAAAGAACTTGTACAGTGGAGATATATTCCAGAATCAAAACTTGAATAAAAAACAGATCCTCCCCCTAGTTTGCAACGAAGAGGAATTAGTTTTAAGTTTTAAAACAGAGAAATACAATTTTATTTCTCTGTTTTTGTTACAAACAAGAGACCATATAAATTTACACTTGCGATAATATTATTATTCGATTGAGATCCTCAGCAAACAGTATAAAAAATTAAATCATATTATGACCCGAAAATTAATCCTGGGACTTGGGCTTTTATTATTGACAATCTCTGACAAGGGACAAAGTATCTCCGACCTTTTTTTGCAGCTGCCTGATACTATAGTCGACAATCTGACCGCTAAAGAACGAGCGAAAATAATAACAAATAAAAGCTGCCATCTATCCGGCAATAGCAAAGAAGAAAAAGTAGTTTATACACTCGAAGAAAATGACAGTGCAAAAGACTTTCTCAGAATTGAGATGACCTTCGAATCCGGACAAGACGGATATGAAACTTTTGAGTTGCGGAGTTTTGATATGCAAAGTGGAGGGAAGCTTGTTATTTATTCAAATATCGGTGGAGCACACGATGATTATAATCAAAACAAGCTGATCGTCTTCGAATATAAAAATGGAAAACTACAGCCATCAAAAACCAATTATCTGCCGAAAGAAATTGGTATAAAAGATTTCATAAAGCCGAATACCCCTACTTTATTGATAAATAAATACAAGCAAAATTCATGCAATGCGTATAATTTAAGATCAGAAGGAGATGATATAACATACAGCCTGAATGACAATAATCTATACGACAACGAATTCAATTCCAGCTATATTAGAGGTAATTCCATTAAGTTTGTATGGAATGGCAACAGGTTTGAGAGGAAGAAAGTAACAAAGGAAGAATAAAAAGACAACTAAGATTGTCTACACTTCCTCATAGTTTGCAACGAGGGGGAATTGGTCTTAGGTTTTTAAACAGAGAAATGAAATTTTATTTTTCTGTTTTTTGTTATAAACGACAAACCAGAAACCCCTCGCTATAAGCGAGGAAGAAAGTAAAGTAAACTTTTACGCATAATTCCATAAGTTTACCGATAAAACACCGATTAATTAGATTGAGAGATTGAGAAATAAATTCGAATAAATAATTTATTTTTTAAGATATTTACTTATTAGTGGAATAATAATTTCGCTTTGTTCTGTTTGGAGGGAATGACATTTTATTAGTAGTAGATAAGCAAAATTTGAAGATAATTCAGGGTTGTTGAATCCACCATTAACTGCATTTAAGACTAATTCTATTTCCGACCTTTTCACTTCGCTACTCAATTCTCTATGTGAAACGATATAAACTACCATGTCAATAATATGGTCAATACGAGTTAGATTTGTTTTACTTACAATGAAATCATATTTATTGGGGCTAGAACTAATCTTCTTCTCGAACTCATTTGATATTTGTTCAAAAGTATATGAGAAACCATCATATCTATTTTGAATGTACTCATCCAAAGCTTTGTGATTCTCACCAAGAATGCTTTTGATGTATATCTCGGAACTGGTTTGACTTTCAAGAGGTAACATTCCAAATCGATAATACAAAAAATCATCTGTCAATAATATTGAGTTAGCATTATCTTCAACTAATACAATTGTATTGCTTATATAATCGGTAATTAAACGAGACTGAGCATCTTGATCTTGCATTCTTAAATTTACTATTTTTTTAGAGACCTGTACATCACAGTTAGCAATAATCCAATCGATTAATCCTTCTAAATATTCGATTTGACATTCAATTGGATTTTCCAGATATTTTGTTGTAACCAAATTGTCAGGGACGCATATTATTTTATGATTAAACCCACCAGTCTTTAACGATTGTAATTTTCGTTTAAGTGTTTCGACAATGTATTTAGAAATAATAAATTTATTCGGAAATGTAATGCCATGCACATGTGATATCTGATAAAGCATAAATAATGTTGTATAGTCAATCACATAGGAACTACTCTGATCAAACTCACGAATTGGATAAGCATTTACAGGAAGAATTTTTATTCCTTGCTTTTCATTTATTAGATTATAATAAGTTTCAAGATAATCAGAGTTGAATAACTTAAATGCTATTTCTGTAAAGGACATCTTGAATTCATAATAGTCAGAAAACATTTTATTCATTTGCTCTACTCTATCAGAATCTCCTCCTATTATTGACTTTAATTGTTCAAGCATATCTCCTGGTTTATCACTTTTGAACTCAAATGATTCCATAGGTAAACCTGAGTAAGGATTTTTGGCTTCTTGATAAATGCTTTCTATTCTAACTACCCATTTGGTGATTATTTTTTTTATTACAATTTCATCTTCAGTACCAGACATCTGACGTTTCATTTTAATAGTATCGCCAACCTTCTTTCCCAAAAGTTTATTTTGAATTGGTGTTGGAGAAGCTAAGTTCATCTCAATAGTGACTTCCTTGCTATCGATCTCATATCTCACGAAATGTCCCCAATCAATAACTTCAGGATCTTTGAAAATTTTGAGTTCGGGTCTAGACCCAAACTGAAGATAGGAGAAATAATATAACCCATGTAATTCCGGGACCTCCCAATGATTATTCAAAAGTTCAAAGCCTTCTTGGTAGAGTTCATTTTCGAACAGTATATTCACCACAAGTCCAATATTGCTTGTTATTCTGAATTTAATTTTAGATAAATGTGTAGCAATTCTAACAAATTCTCCATCTGTAGTCTGTTTCAGAAGATTTAATGATACTAGCTTTAATGTAAGAATAGCCTCATCGTCAGTCATCTTTGACAAAAGATGATTGCAAACCTCAAGACACCTAGAATAATCGAGAAGAAGGTTACATAACTCAGCTTCCATTCTAAGCAAACTTTCATTGTATGAAAATGTTTTTCTCCATGTGCTCAATATAGAAAGTAATGTTTCCCCATCTTCTCGTAATTCATATAGAGCTTCTACATAAAAAATTAATTGTCTGGATTCCTGATCTACAACTAAAATTTTCTTATACAGTTCTACTGCTTTATGATATTCTTTACCATAAAAACAAGTATCAGCAATGAATAATAAATATGCTCGATCCGAAGAATAGTCATCAATAAATTCAATTAAGCTGTTTTCAAAATCCTTAATAGATTCGTTTTTTAGTATTTGTACGATTGTCTTTATAAATAGTTTTGTTTTGGGGTTTTCAAATTCTTTTCCAGCATAAAAATCTTCTATGTTCAAATTATTGAAAGCTCCAAAGTATTTCAAGATGAAAATTGCATTAATATATGCTGCTTCAATTCCAATATAGATTTTATTTATTGCAGAAATACACTTTTTCAAATACTCAACATATTTGCAGCTTCCTTCTTTCTTATAGTAGCAGAATGCTTCTAATAGAGACAATTCAAAAGTTCTTTTAGTCTCGCTATCTATAATTTCTAGTGATAAATCTATTTCACCTTCAATTTGCAAAGCGTTCGCATATATTAGTCCCAGATATGTTGACTTATCTTTCTTGTAATACTCATTGACTTCTAAAATGTTTTTTTTATCTTTAGTTAGAAGATAGTTTGTGAAAGAATATAAAGCTTTTAAAGAATATGTTTCCTTTTCAATTTCGGAGTTTTCGGTTGCCAGTAATGTCTTTTTTAATTGCCCATTCAAAAACACAATATTATCTTGACCAGAGACTTCTATCTTAGCAAATCCTATATAATTATATGCTCTAATAAATGAAGTTAAGGCTATTTCAATTAGATAAATAGAATCATAATAAGTATTTATATTTACATCAATTGGCTTGATGTCTGTTTTGTATGATAAAACTCCCTCTCTTTCCAATAATTCTAAATATCCATACTGATTACCTTTATGGTAATAACTTCGCAATATATTTTGAAAAAGTCTATTATTCTTAACTATATGTGGAATTGAAGAAATCAATATCTTACTATCTTCCTCTTTTGCTAATAATATATTTACAGCACAGGCAACTGGATTATATTCATCACTTTGCAATAATTCATCAGTAAGGATTTGAGCTTTTTGGAAATCTTTTATTGTAAAATATGAAAGTAGAGCCTTTTCTTTGAATATTGAATTAGCCGTTTGCTTACGATAAGCTGCTATAAAGGATTTACATGATTGTTCTTCATCTTTTAGAAACATGTAACAAATGCCTTTTTGGAAATCAATGTTAGCTAAAAAGTCTTCTGTCGGTTTGGTTTGCGATTGAGAAAAGCTTTGTTCTAGTCTATTCAGTAGGTCTAATGCGGTTTGTGGTTTAAATTGCTTTAGTGTTTCGACATAAGTGTCAATTCTATCTTTCCACTGAAAATTCAAATCTGAGGTATAACTAGACAAGACTTTCTCAATATTTCGATTCAAAGATTTTATTCCATCAGAAATAAGGAAAATTTCATCTTGAAATGTTGATTTTATTTCAAGCTTTTTTAGCTTCTCGTTTTGATTTATTTTATCCGTAAATATCTTATAAAACTCTTCTATTTGTTCTTTAGTTGGAGGAATTATAATTTCTTCTGCCCTTAATACCTCTAACAATGAATCAGGATTATAAAGTTCCTGATTCATAAGCCTATATTTTGATAGTTCTGCAATTACTTTGCTTGAATAGTAAAATGCCATCTTCCCATTTTCATCCTTTTGAGGATACTTTTCTTCAAATTCTCTCATGGCACTTTTAATCACAGAGACTAATTCATTATAGAAATCATCTTCCGATTTAAAGACCTTGTCTAAACTCTTATTTATAAATCGACCGCCAAGCACACCTCCGCCGAATTTCAATGCATTTATTAATGTGAAACTAAAAGTAATTGGATCCATATCAGATAGAATTTTAATGAGTTGTAAAAGTAAAAAACTTTTTGCTACTTTCAACATATAAAATAATAGGTTCCTACTTCTGTGTATTTTTACATAGCATACCTTGAGGTTTTTATTTAAATCATCCTCCATTATTAAATGATCAAGACCATCAAAATTAATTTATTATGGCAATTTTGAAAAGTATACTTTTACGGCTTCCTGCATCAAATCATGAGCATGTTGGTAAATTTAATGTAGCAAAAGATAAAAAGCTGCTCCCTCCCCCTCCTTTGCAAACGAAGTGCAGAAATAATTTCAATTCAATACGGTTGCATTAATTTGCACATTTTATGTCATTTGCGTTCTAAAAAAGCTTTTGACACAGCTTGCTTTTTCGCATCCAACCATCCACGTTAATATTTTTATAAGTGGCAATAATTGTAGCGCGAAAGCTCTATATTTGTGGAAAATAAATCGTGATGACTAAAAATGCGCAATCCGCTCAGCCTCTTACTTTTTATGCTGTGGAGGTTGACTCTACTTTATCCAAAAAGTTTATGGGTGACGTGAAAGCCGGTTTTCCATCGCCTGCCGGTGATTTTTTAAATGAGATTATTGATCTCAATAAATACGTTACACAGCATCCGGCTGCTACTTTTTATGCCCGGGCCAATGGTGTATCGATGGAGGGCGACATAAATGATGGCGACTTATTGGTGGTCGACAAAAGTATAACTCCTGCCAACGGTAAAATAGCCATTTGTTATATCGACGGAGAGTTTACCGTAAAGCGGATTAAGATAGATGCGGAGGGCATTTGGCTGATGCCAACCAACGAACGTTTTAAACCGATACTTGTTACGGAGTCGAACGATTTACGCATTTGGGGAGTGGTAACCTATGTCATAAAACAAGTATAAGAATTATTCAACATCAAATAATTATTATGTTCAACCCACTACGGGGTTGTATTTCAGAGGATAGTTCCATCCCCCAGTTTCACTTCGTTCACTGGGGGTTATGCACAGTTTAACTCCTATCGGAGTTTTTCAGCAGACCCTAATTAGTGGTTCATAATTTTTCATTTATCATAACATGTACGCACTGATTGATTGTAATAACTTTTATGCTTCATGCGAGCGGGTGTTTAATCCTTCGCTTGTGGGCAAACCTGTTGTTATTCTGTCGAACAACGATGGCTGTGTTATTGCACGCAGTAACGAAGCCAAAGCGGTGGGGGTGCCTATGGGTGCTCCGGCGTTTGAATACAGATACCTTTTCGAACGGCAGGGTGTGGCTGTGTTCTCGGCTAACTTTGCCCTGTATGGCGATATGAGTAAACGTGTGATGACTATCCTTTCGGATTATGCGCCTGTTCAGGAAATATACAGCATCGACGAATGTTTTCTGGATTTATCGAATATGCCGGTAGACTTGCGCGAACACGGATTAAAGATGCGCAAACAGGTGTTGCAGTGGACAGGTATCCCCGTGTCGGTGGGTATTGGCCCTACCAAAGCCCTGGCTAAAGTAGCCAACCGCATTGCCAAAAAGTTTACCGAACGTACGGGAGGAAGTTACGTTATCGACACCGAAGAAAAACGGATAAATGCTCTGAAATGGTTAGCCGTGGAAGATGTCTGGGGTATTGGCCGACGCAATGCCAAGAAACTGCATGCCCGCGGGGTAAAAACAGCTTATGACTTTAGCCTCTTGAGCAGATCGTTGGTGATGAATACCATGACCATTGTAGGAGCACGCCTGCAGGATGAATTGAATGGTATACCCATGTTGGAAATGGAACCCATGGAACTGAAACAAAGTATAGCCACCACCCGTACATTCGAAAACGAATACTGGAAATACGATGAAGTAAAAGAGCGGGTATGCACCTTTGCCGTAAGCTGTGCCCAAAAACTAAGGCAACAACATTCGCTCTGTACCAAAGTGGAAGTTTTTATACAGTCCAGCCGTTTTCGGGAAGGAGATGCACAATATGCCAACAGCGTTGTGGTAAAACTGCCTTTCCCCACTTCGTCCAGCATTGAGATCGTCAATTTTGCCGTACAAGGTCTGGATATTATCTTCAAAAGAGACATCGGTTATAAAAGAGCCGGAGTTGTGCTTATGGAATTTGTACCCGATAATGAATATCAGCCATCCTTGTTTTTCAACAGCGATCCGAAACATGCCCGGCTGATGCAGGCTGTGGATAAGCTGAATGATAAATACGGAACAAAAGTGCGTCTGGCTGCTATGGATAAAAGAACGCACAAAATGCATCAGGAAAAATTAGCTCCCAAATACACCACCAGCCTAAAGGATATAATTCAGGTAAAATTATAATGGGGGTTTCGATTGACAGTTGATTCCTACTGGATTAATCTTTAGTTCAAACTCACGTTATTTTATTATAAAATCAGAACAGCTTACAAAACTGCGCCGGCAGAGGGCACATAATCAATTGGTAGTCAGAATAAAAAAATATGACAGTACTTGAACAATACATTAGATCTTATTTTGGAGTAGTTGCAACAGACGACTTAAAAACAATAGTTCCCTTTTTTACATTGACAACTATTAAAAAGGGAGAATTTCTATTGAAATCCGGCAGATATTGCGACAAATTATGTTTTGTACAATCGGGACTTTTAAGAATGTTTGTAAGCACCGACGACAAAGAAGTAACGCAATGTATTGCATCAAAAGGGCATTTCTCGACAGACTTATCAAGTTTCATATTTGATACACCTTCACGTTGGACAATTCAGGCAATAGTTGAAACCGAGCTTTATACCATAACCAGAGAAGACTATAAAAAAATTGGAAATCTAGTTTCAAAATGGAACGAGTTTGAAAAGTTATTTATAGTACGTTGCTTTACAATTCTGGAAGACCGAACTGTCAGACATCTGTCAATGACAGCAGAAGAAAGATATAATTACTTCTATAAAAACAACAAAGAACTTTTTAATCAGGTACCTTTGCAATATATTGCTTCCATGCTTGGAATGAGACCCGAAACATTTAGTCGAATCCGAAAAAAACAACTTCAATGATTTCTTGATTTTTATCAAGATCAAAGAAACGTATTCTGTCCGATCTTTGTGGAAGAAATACAACGCAGTATTTCAACTAAAACAATGAGATTATGACAGAAAATACAACCAAACAAACAAAAGAACTGCGAAAACAAACGCTGGAAAAAGCACAATCTTATCTGACACTTTTACAAGCTCAGGATTGGGATAAATGGATTAACCTCTGGACCGACGATGCCATTCTTGAATTTCCTTTTGCACCAAAGAACCGACCATCCGTCTATCGTGGAAAACAAGACATTCTTACATACATGTCATCGACCACAAGAAGTATAGTCGTAGATTCTGTTGCAGAATTAAACATTTCACCTATGCTTGATCCCAACAAACTAGTTATTGAATTGGCTATTAATGGACATTTACTAAGCAATGGAGCAACCTATAATCAACGATATGTAACTTTTTTTGAATTTGAATCCGGAAAAATCAAACATTACAGAGAATATTGGAATCCTGCTGTGTCCATCGAAGCTTATGGAAGCTATGAAGCATGGATGAACTTTAATAGTGAATTGTAAATTTGATCATTGATTTCACACCTCTCCCTCGTTTGCAACGAAGCGGCAATTGGTCTTACGTTTTTAAACGGAGAAATGAAATTTTATTCCTCCGTTTTTTTGTTAGAAACAACAAACCACAAACCCCTCGTTGAAAACGAGGGGCAGAAGGAATCACTTTCCAACTATCACTACTTACTTCCAAACATCACTACTTACTTTCCAACTATCACTACTTACTTCCAAAACATCACTACTTTTACTTCCGAACCGTCCCTACTTTTACGGCAATTGTCCTAAAAAGGTAGGAAAACGTCCCTAAAACGAGGAAAACGTCCCTAGTTCAGTACCAATTCGACAAATCTGATAGTATATTTGAACCATTGATGAAACGCCAAATGATTCTTTATTCAATAACAAGAAATGAAGAAAAATTAGGGGTGATGTCAACATGGACATGTTTAGCTTATTCATCATGGAAACATTCGTCATCATCACGATGAATGTTCCATACATAAGCAGGACGATCTTTATCATCATGATGATTGCTTCATTAATCACGTAGATTACTTCATTAATTAGATAGAATGATCCATTAATCATATAGAACCATCTATTAATCATGTAGAATGATTTCATTAATTAGATAGAATGATTTATTAATCATGTAGAATGCTTTATTCATCATATAGAATCATCCATTAATCATGTAGAATACTTTATTAATCATATAGAATGATCCATTAATCATATAGAATACGTTATTAATCATATAGAATGGATATAATCAATAGTTATACTTTTAAACTATACAACTATATATAAACCAGTTAAAACCAAAGAACATACAATTACAAACTAATAATTTTTCAAAACAAAAACACAAATAATTCAAATTGAATGACTATGAGTAAAATTAAAATTAAGATTGATTTTTCGACAAATTGCTATTCAGATAGCAAATTATTGGTAAAAACCGGATCTATTGAAACATCTTTGCAAAAAAATCCACATTTTGCTGATGCAGCTGATAAATTGTTGGTTGTAACACAAAAGAAAGAAATCTTTGCTCTGGCGGTAAATAAGGCAGTAAATGGCAACAAGCAGGATACGCTTAACAAAAGTATAGCTCGCAAAGAACTGGAAAATGCCTTGACCGATTTAGGACTAAAGGTACTGGAAATAACTGACGGCGACGAATCGCTGATACTGGAATCCGGATTTGATTTAAAACGGAAACGTGGCAGCATCGGTGAACTGGATCAGGTAGAAAATCTGGTTATCAAAGCAGGTGCCAGTCATGGTTCTTTAGATCTGAGCTGGAATGTGGTAGATAATGCTTTGGTGTATAATGTGGAGTATTGCGAGGCTCCCGGAACCGAAAACAGTGTATGGATACGTATTTCGGTAAGCAAACATCGGATCACCATCAAAGATCTGACACCCGGCAAGTCGTATACGTTTCGCGTAGCGGCTGTAGGCACTTCTACCGAACTGAACTGGAGCGAAGAAGTAACCAGTTATGTGATGTAAACAGGATGCCATGACAGACATGGCATTTACCAAAAAGAACAATGCCATTATCGGTTGAACGGTAATTGCATTGTTGCTTTAGTAAAACAGCCTAAGTTATTACATGTATTATGCTGTAGGAATCAATACGGATGATTGGGTGTGGTGACACGAATCAATTTTGCATTGACAAATTCATAAATGCCTGCAGGAGATTGTTCGCGTCCATAACCCGAATTTTTAGTTCCTCCAAAAGGAAGTTCAGGTGCAATGCCTGTCACATGATTTATATAAACCATACCGGTATCTATCCGTCGTGCCACTTCCACCGCTTTGTCGATGTCCGTACCAAATACAGTTCCACCCAGACCGAATTCCGTATCATTGGCCAATTCAACAGCTTCATCAATATTCTTAACGGCATAAATACATAAAACCGGTCCAAATATTTCATCGGAATAAGCTAACATTCCTTTTTTAATATCAGTAAGAATAGTAGGCAGCATAAAAGCACCGGGACGTTCGATCCGTTTACCACCCAGCACAAGTCTTGCACCTTGCTGAACAGTGGTTTCTACTTGTTTGATTACCTCTTCAACAGCTTGTTCGCTACTCAAAGGAGCCAATTGTGTCCTCGGATCGAGAGGGTCACCCACAACTATATTTTCATATATAGCTTTAGCTTTTTCAATAACCTTATCAATAACAGATTCCATTACAATGATTCGTTTGGGAGATATACATACCTGACCGGCATTCCACAGTCGACCAAATGCAGCGGTTTCAATAGCTTTGTCCAGATCGGCATCTTCAAGAACGATAAAAGCATCGCTACCTCCAAGCTCAAGTGTTGATTTTTTTACATATTTACCAGCCATGGATGCAAAACTGGATCCGGCAGGCTCACTACCGGTCAACGACACTCCTTTTATTCTTGGGTCTGATACTAACTCTGAAATTTTTGATCCACGAACAAATAAATTGGTATATACCCCCCCCGGTGCTCCTGCCTCTGTAAATATTTGCTCCATCACTTCTGCGGACTGAGGAACATTAGATGCATGTTTTAGTAGAAATGTATTACCTGCCATGATATTGGGAGCAGCAGAACGTGTAATCTGATAGAATGGAAAATTCCATGGCTGCACACTTAACAATACACCAATAGGCTCATAACTCAGAAATGCCTTTCCTTCCGGTGTTTCAAGCGGAGCATCTGCCAGAAATTTTTCGCCATTATTTGCATAGTAATCAAAAATACCGGCACAAAGTTCTACTTCACCAACGCCTTCACGTTGTAATTTTCCCATCTCGATGGAGCAGAGTTTACCTAATTCCTCTTTACGCGCCCTTAAAATATTTGCAACATTGTGAAGTAATGTTGCTCTTTCTTTAAATGAAGTTTTTCTCCATGTTTTAAAAGCTGCATTTGCATTTGAAACAATTGCTTCTACCTGG
>Ga0302162_10000239_pt1 | contig 16195 bp, 14 predicted proteins | sample I_Fen_E2_2_FD_193501 | JGI IMG/M metagenome (GOLD analysis project Ga0302162, IMG submission 193501) | Peat permafrost microbial communities from Stordalen Mire near Abisko, Sweden - I_Fen_E2_2 | ecosystem: Environmental > Terrestrial > Soil > Wetlands > Permafrost | place: Sweden: Abisko...
TGTTACAGTAGTATTCATAATTTGCACAGTATCAGGAAGTTTTTCATATAAATCTTTTATAATATCTACGACTTTATTTAATGGATTTCCTTCATTACTTCCATAATAAGAATATAAAAGCTCAGAATTTTCACTTATTAGTGCAGCTTTGGTTGTTGTTGACCCTGCATCTATTCCTAGATATGCTTGTCCCTTATAGCTACTAAGTTCTGCTCTTTTTAATACATTTTTATTATGTCTATGTTTAAAACTTTTATAATCATCTTGATCCTTAAATAATGGTTCAAGTCTTGCTTGATTATCATCCTTTATATTCGATATATCTGAAATCTTACCTACTATCTTTTTTAAAGATGTTACTTTTTCTTTTTGTGATAAAAGTGCAGCTCCTATAGCAACAAAAAGTTGAGAATTTTCTGGAGCAATTATTTGGTCTCCTTCTAAATTTAACGTCTCAACAAACCTTTGTCTAAGTTCTGATAAAAAGAATAATGGCCCACCAAGAAAGGCTACATTCCCTTTAATTGGTTTACCACAAGCAAGGCCTCCTATAGTTTGATTTACTACTGCTTGAAGTATTGATGCAGCTATATCACTCCTACTAGCGCCTTCATTTATTAATGGTTGTACATCTGTTTTAGCAAAAACCCCGCATCTCGATGCTATAGGATATAATACCTTATATTCTTTTGCATATTCGTTTAATCCTAATGCATCTGTGTTTAATAATATTGCCATTTGATCGATGAAAGCCCCAGTACCGCCTGCACAACTTCCATTCATTCGTTGCTCTAGTCCACCTTTGAAATATGTTATTTTAGCATCTTCACCACCAAGTTCTATTACAACATCAGTTTGTGGAATAAGTATCTCAACTGTTTTTGAACACGCAATTACTTCTTGTACAAAACCAATCTCTAGCCATTTAGAAACTGACATTCCCCCTGATCCAGTTATACTAATCTTGCAGTTAATATCTCCTAAGACTTCATAAGATTCCTTTATTAAATCTATAATAGTGCTTCTTATATCCGAAAAATGCCTTTGATACTTACTATATGTTAAATTGTTCTCATTATTGAGAACTGCTAATTTTACAGTTGTTGATCCTATATCTAAACCAATTTTATAATTTATCATATTTTATTATTCACCTACTCTGTTTTTTTCAATTAACACGCACTAATTTTTTAATTTTTATGCATGCTATGTTTTCATAATTTAAAATTATTAATAAATAAGTCCATATGTATAACTATTTAAATTATTGTCTATAATTATAAAGTATTTAAGGCAGTATTTACAATTTGATTTTTGGAGGTTACAAATGAATTATTTTAATGAAGGAAATAAATTTTATAATATACAAGATTATGAAAGAGCTATTGATTGTTATAAAAAATCTGCATCTCAAAATGCAAATGAAGCCTGCTCATATTATAATTGTGGTGTTTGCTTTATTAAACTAAAAAACTTTGATGATGCAATAATAATGCTAAATAAAGCAATTTCCCTTAAACATGAAAGTAAATATTTTTTCAACCTCGGATATTGCTATGTTATGAAGGAATGCCTTGATACGGCTTTGCGTCTTTTTAATCTAGCTTGGTCAATAGACCCTAATGATAAGGACTGTGAAAAGGCTATTAATCTTATTATTTCAAAGCTACATAAAAAAATAATCTAATACTTAAACCAGTTAATAGTTAACAATTAACTGTTAATATTGAAAGTCGCTGGCTTTCTTTAAATATCATAATACTGTGTTACTACCATTCTCCAGCAATTTCTTCTGCATTATGATTATTAAATAGATTGGAATCAAAATAATTTCCTCCATCATAGAAGGTCGGGTCTACATTTATCCACATATTTTCATCATTTAGATAAACTTGATTCCATGCATGCCCTACATATTGCTCACCATCAAACGCCTGTCCACCTATCAATCTTACTTTAAGGTCTATAGCTCTAGACATAGCTACATAAAGACATGCTTTATCAAAACATATTCCTGACTTGCTTTCAAAGGCACATATAGCGCCACTCTCTGGCATTTGACGATTGTCACTCCCATATAATACTTTCTCAGCTTTATCATTATCATACTTTATATTGCTTCCAACCCAAGTATATAAAATTTTAGCTCTTTCTCTATCACTTGTAGCACTTCCTGTTAATTCAACTGCTTTATTATTAATATTTGCATTTGATTTTATTCCTTCATCTATAGTAATTCCATTATAAATAGTAATTGTATTAGAAGATTCACTTTTACTTGATTGTCTATTCTTAAAAAATTCACTAATTTTGTTTCTGCTATCTGGACTATCTTCACTAAATGAAAGCTCTTGTTTTAGTCCATTTTCTGAAAAAGAACTGTTAGTTGTAGGATTAAATGTTATATTATGAAAAACTAACATTGCAATAATTATACTTATTTGAACACACCCTGAGGCAATTCCAGAAATCACTAGTAAAAATTTATTTTCCTTCATGATTTTTTCCTCCATAAATAATATCCTACCTCATTTTAATTTAGCTGAAATGTAAAATTTCACCTGAAAGTTTCATTTTATCTGATGTATAGCATTTCTGATATTCTCATTTCTTTGGATGAGAACTAAGAACTGCACGCCCCTAGACTGGGTACCCCTTTAGGTTACATTGTGACCCTTGAGGTTATAAGTTTAACTAAATTCAGCCAGAATGTAAAATCCCCCCCTGAAAAGTTTCACTTTATATTATCATTATACCAAAATTTATACCATTAATGTAAGTTAATATTTGCCTTTAAGACATTAAAAAGAGATTAATAAGTTAAAGATGTGATGTATATTTTGAATTTTACAAGGAGGTATATTACATCCTTGTGGACTATTAGGTGAATATGCCTAATATCGTGCATTAAAAGTCATCTAATGACATCACTTCCTTAACAACCTCACTTGTAACATCATATCCATATCCCTTAGAAATTAAGTATCTATATAACTTACCTGAAATTTTGAAATTATCATTTTCCTTCTTTTTTATGATATCAAGCTTTTTCTTTGCTAAATTAAGTGCAATGTTTTTTTCATTTTCTTTATTTAAATTAGATAATTCTTCCTCTATCTTATCTTTTGATATACCCTTTTGAATTAGGGTATACTTGATTTTTTGACTTCCTTGAGACTTTAATTTATCACTTATAAATGCTTTTGTATAATTACTGTCATTTATGAAATTATATTCTTTAAGAAATTCAATACTCTTATTTATGGAGTTATCTTCATACCCCTTTAGTATTAGTTTATCTCTTACCTCTTTTTCAGTTTTATAACTTTTTTCAATTATTCTTAAAGCAGAATTCTTGCATCTTATTAAGCTCTCATGCTCTGCTAAAATTTTAAGTTTTTCCGAATCTATCTCTTCATTTTTATTAAGACCTTCTTTATAAACTAACTCTACTGAAAGAGAAAAAGCATATTCTCCATCTAAGAATAAATTAACTCTTTCTTTATTTTTCTTTTGAATTTCTATTTTTGTTATTATCGCCATAATTCCTTATTTTCACCTTTACTTATAATTATAATTTATATTTGCTAATTAGATTTTAGTATATGAATTGTTGGATTTCTTAAAACCTTTTTACCTACTTCATTGATTTTAATTGTATCTAAGTTATTTAATCTGTCCATATCCTTAACAAATTCAAATATATCTTCATCTTCTAAAGCTTGATGAAGCATATAATTGCATAATTCTGAAGAATCCTCTAAAGTAGATATTACAGCCGTCTTATGAACTTTCTTCATTATATTTAAATCCTTATCTACAATTTGAATTTCCCCATCAACTAACTTCTTCAAAGTCTCATCAATTGCATCTTTAGCTTCGTCAACATTTTCCTCTCCAACTGCAGTATATATATAAAGAGTTTTTATGCTATTAGTTATTTCAAGATGAGTATAAATATCATAAGCTAATCCTCTATTTTCCCTTATTTCTCTAAAAAGTAGTGAATTTGAACTTTCACCAAGCCTATGATTTAATATCCTAAGAGAAAGCTCATCAGATTTTTCCAACTCATCGAAGGTATACAAATACACTATAGTACTTTGTTCAATATCTTTTTTGTAGCTTATTGCTGTTATTTTCTTATTTTTTTCTTTTATAATATCTATGCGCTTAGGTTTTTCACCTTTCCATCCTTTAAATTGATCTTCTACCAATTTTAATGCTTCTTCATGACTTAAAGATGATACCATAGTTATAAGTGAATTTTTAGGCGTATAGTGTTTAGTATAATAATATACTATTTCTTCTCTAGTAAATCTTGAAACATTCTCTTCAAGTCCAGTTACTTCATATTTAAGAGCACTCTTCGTAAATGCAATTTTATTTACATTCTTAAAACTTAAATCTTCTATATCATCTTTACTCATTCTTATTTCTGATAAAATAACTCCTCGTTCCTTTTCAATTTCACCCTTATCAAACTTTGGATTTATGACCATATCACCTAAAAGTTCTACTGCATTTTCAAATTCTTCCATCAAACAATTAATTGTATACACAGTTGCATCATAGTCTGTATAAGCATTGTATTCCCCACCCAAAGCTTCTAATTCTTCATTAAGTTCCTCATCGCTTCTAGTTGTAGTTCCCTTAAATAATGTATGTTCAATAAAATGACTTATACCTTTTTGTTCTAAACTCTCATATAATGCGCCTACTTTAATTCCTATGTTTATAGCTGCAATCTGAGTATCTTTATTTATTGTTATTACTTCTAGCCCATTTGCTAAAATATGTCTCTTTACATCAAAATTTAATTTTATCATTTATCAATCTCCCACTTGTCTATCTAATCTTTTCATATTCATAATTAATATTTTTCTGTATTAATCAATATGTATTGGTAAAATCCAATTATCTTATTAATACCTCTATCATTAACTTTGCACCCCTAATCATATCATAATCAAAAATATATTCCTACTATTTCTGCAATCTAAAATAATATATAGTCCTATTATAACGTATCAAATGTATACTTTATAGTTTTGAATGTATAATTTAAAAAATATTCTTCTATCCTTATATCTTCTAATTCAATATGATTAAAGAAAGTTATATTGATAATAATATTATTATATTATTATTAAATATAATTAATATCAAAAGTGCTTATAATTACTAATTAAACTATAAAAATATCTTTGCTCCTATAACCGTAGAAGTTAATATGATAGAATTGTAATATAATTGCCTTATTTATATTGTATTATTGATTGTGAATAAACTTTTCATATATTACCAGATAATTTCAATTTATTTTGATAAAGGAGATGACATAATAATGCGGAAATCTATTTTAATCGTAGAGGATGAACTTAGAATTAGATTTTTACTTAGGGACTATTTAATGAAGGAAGATTTTAATGTTTTTGAAGCTTCGAATGGTGAAGAGGGCTTGTTTATATTTAGCACTCAAAAAATCGATTTGGTGCTTTTAGATATAATGATGCCTATTATGGACGGATTAACTATGCTTGAAAAATTAAGAGTAGTTTCAACTGTTCCAGTAATTCTACTTACTGCAAAAGGAGAGGAAGAAGATAAACTTCAAGGATATGATTATGGTGCTGATGATTATATGACAAAGCCTTTTAGCCCTAAGGTTTTAATTGCTAAAGTTAAAGCGCTTCTTAAAAGGACTAGAGAAGACTTGGATTCAAGCTCTCAAAATTTTAATGGTCTTACAGTAAATAAGCTTTCTCATGAAGTCAAAATTGATGGAAAAGAAATAATATTGTCACCAAAAGAATATGAACTTTTGATATATTTGATTACTAACGAAGGTATTGCCTTAAGTAGAGATAATATTTTAGATAACGTATGGGGTATTGACTATTATGGGGATATTCGTACTGTAGACACTAATGTTAAAAGACTTCGAGAAAAATTATTAGATAAGTCAACTTATATAATTACTGTTCGTGGCAGTGGTTATAAATTTGAGGCTAAATAATGAGGTACAGTTTATCTAAAAGACTGTTTACTATAACCTTGTCTCTAATTATTGGCTTAATGCTTATAACATACTTTGCACAAGCTTTTTTCTTTGAAAGATTTTATTCTTATAAAAAAACAATATCATTAGTACAAGAAGTTAATAAGTTTCATGATTTATATTCTCTTCATATTGACAATGATTCTGACTTATATAAAGCTCTTCAGAAGCTTGAAAATGATAATAATGCTAAAGTTATTGTTACCTCTTTAAATGGAGACATTAAATATATTTCTAATAATATTAACGGTGATAAGGAAAGTTTTGATACTTTAACTGCTTTTGGCACAGAACTAATCAACAATAAAGATTTAATAAATCAAGTTATTACACATTCCCAAACTAAATATACAAATTTTGATAACAAAAGTAGTGGACTAAAAAAAATCGGTGTAGTTAGTCCTATGTCTTTAATCAGTAAAAATGATAGCCTTATTTTTTGTGTTTCTTCTATTCAGCCCATAAAAGAAGCCTCTGAAGTTATAAGTGAATTTTTTATTTATTTATTTTATGGTCTAATTACTGTTTCTATAATACTTGCTTTAATTTATTCTAATCTAATTTCAAAACCTCTTGTAACTTTAACTTTTGCTGCTAATAAAATGTCTAACATGGATTTTTCTGTAATTTGTGAAACTGATAGAGAAGATGAAATAGGTAGTCTTGCTAAATCCTTAAACTTTTTATCAAAAAATCTTCAAGCATCACTATTAGATCTACAAAAGAAAAATAAAAAACTTGAGGACGACATTGAAAAAGAAAGACAATTAGATAACATGAGGAAGGAATTTACAGCTAATGTAAGTCACGAACTTAAAACTCCAATTGGAATAATAGAAGGTTATGCAGAAGGGCTTAAAGATGGTATTGTATCTGGTGAAGATGCCAAAATGTATTTAGAAACTATAATTGATGAATCTAAAAAAATGAGTGTTTTAGTCACTAATATGTTGGAACTTTCAAAACTTGAATCTGGAACCACTAAACCAAATCCTGAGGCCTTTAATATAAATCGATTAATTACCAAAGTACTTAAAAAGCATAAACCTGACTTTGACGAAAATAAATTCAATGTGAATTTTAATTCTTCAACTCCTTATAGTTATGTTTATGCAGATCCATTTCAAATGGAGCAAGTTTTTACTAATCTTATAACCAATGCAATTAAATATACTCCGCCAAGTAATGATATTAATATAAACATTCAAGAGGAATTAGATAAGTTTAAAATATCAGTTCAAAATATGGGCGTGAGCATCCCTGAAGAAGAAATAAGTAAGCTTTTTGATAAATTCTATAGACTAGATAAATCGAGAGAAAGAACTCAAAAAAATAGCACAGGTATTGGATTATCAATAGTTAAAAATATTTTACATCTTCATAATAGTGAATTTAACCTTAAAAACATAGATAAAGGAGTAGAATTTTACTTCTACTTAGATAAAATAGTATCACCTGAAAACGAAGAAGATTAAAGTACAAAAATAACATTCTGTTGTTAAAACATGTAATAATATCAATATTTTTTAAAGCAGAGATATAGATATAATAAATCAAATGTCTCCATTTATTTTTGAATGTAACTAGTTATCAGATGAATCCACCATCTGCACGGATGATTTGTCCTGTGATATATGAAGAATCGTCACTACATAAAAATACTGCAAGTTTTCCTATTTCACTTGGATCTCCAAATCTCCCTAGAGGAATTTCTTCTTCTAGGGTCTTTTTTTCTTCTTCTCCTAGAAAAGAATTCATTTTTGTATCTATTACTCCTGGTGCAATACAATTTACTCTTATATTTGAAGGTGCAACTTCTTTTGCAAGTGCTTTTGTAAATGCATTTAATCCACCTTTTGTAGTTGAATACAATACTTCACAGGATGCTCCAACCTCTCCCCACATAGAAGAAATGTTTATTATATTTCCATTTTTTTTCGAAATCATTTCTTTAAGAACATGCTTTGTTAAATACATTGCGCCTAAAAGATTAGTACTTACAATTCTTTGAATTTCCTCTTCTGTAGCATCCATAAATAGTCCAATGTAGCTTATACCTGCATTATTTACCAAAATATCTATTTTACCCATTATCTTTAAAGTTTCTTCAACTATTATATTGCACTTTTTAAAAGATGATATATCTCCTTTTATTATAATTCCATATCCACTTACTCTTTTTACTTCTTCTAACGTTTCTTTTGCGCCTTTATAATCTGTTGAATAATTTATTATTACGCTTGCACCTTGTCTTGCAAATTCTATAGCTATAGCTCTTCCTATTCCTCTTGATGCTCCTGTAACCAGTGCAACTTTTCCACTTAATTTATTCATAATTGCCTTAGCGAGATAATATATTATAAATATTAAATCTCTACTAACGTCCACCACCTTTCAACTTTGTTTTATATGATTTACTTTATAAACGTCAATTTTATATCATTTTATTTTAAAGTTTCTTCAAAAACTCTGATTACATTTTTATAGAATATTTTTTCTATTTCTGATTCCTTAAAATTATTATTTTTAAGAGAACTATATAATTTTTCAAATTCTGAGGGATCTTTTATTTCAACCTCATTTTCAATACCATCAAAATCGCTTCCAAGAGCTAATACGTCAATTCCGCCAACATTTTTTATATGTTTTATATGAAAAATTATTTCTTGTATTGAAGACACCCTTTCCTGTCCTAAAAAATCCGAACAAAAGTTTATTCCCATTACCCCACCTTTTTCAGCTAATAATTTTATCATATTATCATCTAAATTTCTAGGATGATTTGTTATGGCTCGAGCATTAGAATGAGAAGCTATAAATGGCTTTTTACAAACCCTAATCAAATCATAAAAGCCACCATCTGATAAATGCGATACATCTGGTATTATACCTAATTCTTCACATTCTTCAATTACTTCTATTCCTTTTTTAGTTAAACCTTTGTTTTTGTAAGTATACTCTACACCCGGATATGCTAATTGATTTTTATAATTCCAAGTAATAGTTAATATCCTAATTCCCATTTCATATACTTTTTTTAAATTATCAATATTCCCCTTAATAACTTCTCCTTCTTCTATAGAAAGGAATGCTCCTATTTTATCTACTTTTTTCGCATTCTTTAATTCGCCTATGTTTCTTACTATTTCTATATCATTTAAATTCCCTTTAATTTCTTCCATAAATTTATTATATAGTTTTAAAAATTCATCATATGAATCATCATTTAATTCTTGATTTACAAAAAATGCAAATACCTGTGCTAAACTCCCACCTTTTTTTAATTTTTCAATACTAACCTTACATAATTGATTTTTTAAATCTAAACTTTCATAAAGTATTCTACCTGGTGTATCACAATGCAAGTCTATAAATTTCATGTTTGCTCTCCTATGTCTTAATTGTTTCCCTTAATAAAGTTTTCTAGCAAAATCCAAATATTTCCGTATTTTTTCAGGGCCTCCTGTTATACTTTTACTAATATATAAAGTTTCCTTCTTGCCCACTTCTATTTCCCATTTTACTAAAGAAATTTCTCCATTAGTTATTTCAATACAAGTTACTGATGATGGGAATACACAACATCCATCATTAAAATAAAGCCCTTCTTCAGGTTCTGGAAATATATCATTATGTGTATGTCCACAAATAATCATTTTCCTTTCTTTTCTTGCCAATTTTTCTAGTATATTGTCTATCTTGTCTCCCTTTTTATAATTATTTGCAGGACTAGTAGGAGCTTTGAATCCAGCAATTCCTTCAAGAAATCGCCATACATATCTAACTAAAAATCTACTACTTCTCCACATGTCACAATTAATCAGGTCAACTTGATGTCCATGAAACGCAATTATATCTTTGTTTAAAGGTGTATATCTAAGTATAATACCCTCATAAAATTTTATATTTCGATAAAGACTAATCATTTCATGTCCAAAACCATAGCCTGTAGCCTCAAAAAGTTTTTCTTGCTTTTTCATAAATTCTGGATTTGATTTAACTATATCATGATTTCCAAAAACTAAATATAGTCTATCATCTTTATGAAACTTATTTAATATATTAAAAATATCTTTATAATTATAAGCTATGTCTAAACAATCCTTGTTTTTCCACAACTCATCTCCATCACCTAGTTCAATTAAAGTATAGCCATTTTCATTATAAAATCCAAGTGCAGCTTTATAGATGTTTTTATTTTGCCTTAAAGAATCTGCATATCCTCCATCCCCTCTATGAGAATCACTTATTAAAACTATCTTTGAATCTTCATTAAATTCAACTATCTTACCTGTTTGTAATATTCTTTTAATGAAATTTTTACTTTTTGCACAATTTTCACTCATATATTAATCCTATACACATCTATTAATTTAATTTATTATATGCCCATCTGAAAAAAGTGCGAAGCACAATCAAGAACTTTTTAACTATAAAAAAGTGCTCAAAAAAGGTTTTCTACTTATTTTAAGATACTCTTACATTCAAATTTTAATTTCCGAACTTAAACTTTTCTTGCAATTGCAAATAAAAAAAAAAGATAAAGTAATCTATTATTACAATTAACTTAAACTTTTTAGAAAACTCTAAACAAAAAAGATGAAGATAATCTCTCGCATAGATTATCTTCATCTTTAATTATTTCTTTCGTATCTCATTAATTATTAATTACTTTGTCTAAGAATTCTTTGCATCTATCACTTGTAGGTGCTGTAAAGATTTCTTCTGGTGGCCCTTCTTCTAATATATATCCTTGATCCATAAATATAACTCTATCAGATACATCTTTTGCAAAGTTCATTTCATGAGTTACAACAACCATAGTCATACCTTCTTGTGCTAAATCCTTCATAACCTTAAGAACTTCCCCAACCATTTCAGGATCTAATGCTGAAGTTGGTTCATCAAATAACATTATCTTCGGATTCATTTCAAGAGCTCTAGCAATTGCAACTCTTTGTTTTTGCCCTCCTGATAATGTATCAGGGTAAACATCTTTCTTATCTCTTAGTCCAACCTTATCTAATAAATTAAGAGCTTTTTCAGTAGCTTCTGCTTTATTCATCTTTTTTAATTCTAACGGTGCAAGCATCATATTTTCAAGCACTGATAAATGTGGAAATAAATTAAATGATTGAAATACCATTCCTATATTCTCTCTTAACTTATTTATATTTTTATTATTTACAAGTTCTTCACCCAATATAGTTATGCTACCAGATTGAATTTCTTCTAAGCCATTTAAACACCTTAGCAAAGTACTTTTCCCCGAACCTGATGGTCCTATAATACAAAGAACTTCACCTTCTGTTACAGTTACTGATATATCTTTAAGAACTTCTAATTCTCCATAACGTTTTTTGAGATTACTAGCGTTTATTACCATAGCTTAATCTCCTTTCTATATAACGTGATACTAAAGTCAATAATGTAATTATTATTAAGTACATAGCCGCTACAATTGCATACATATTCATTGGTTGAAAGTTTCTTGCAATTATAATTTGTCCGCTTAATGTAAGTTCTCTTATACTTATTACTGACAAAATTGAAGTATCCTTTAGTGTAACAATAAATTGATTTAATATAGAAGGAATCATTATTTTGATTGCTTGTGGTAATATAACTTTTCTCATTGATTTATAGTAGCCAAGACCTAAACTTCTTGCTGCTTCCATTTGTCCATTATCAACAGCTTGTATTCCCCCCCTAAATATTTCAGCCATATAAGCTGATGCATTTACTGTAAGCACTATTACTGCTGCTACCATCGGGTCAAATCTTATGTTTAACGCTTGCCCAACTCCAAAGTATAGAAATAATGCTTGTATCATGAGCGGAGTTCCACGAACCATGTAGATATATACTATCGATATGGTTTTTAATATTTTAGATGTACTTATACTAAATACCCCTAAAACAATTCCTAGTATTACAGCTAATATCAACGATATTACTGCAATTTCTATAGTTACCCCAAGCCCACTTAGTAGGCTTGGTAAACTATTTTTTAGCAATTCAAAGATTTGCATGTTTAATTCTCCTTACTATTTTGCGATGTATTGTCCAACAATCTCGTCATACTTTCCGTTTTCTTTTAATTTCTTAAGTCCATCATTAAATTTTTGTAATAATTCTTGATTTGCTCCCTTTTTAACTGCAAATCCATAATCAACATTTGTTAATTTTTCACCAGCAAGCTTTAATTTTGCACCACTATCAACTTTGATCTTATATGCAATAACTGGATAATCTTCTAACAAGAAATCACAGTTTTTATTTTCAACTGCTTGGAACATTGATGGAGAATCATTAAAATAATTTAAAGTTAATCCATATTTATCTTTGTTATCTTCTGCAAATTTAGATCCAGCTGTTCCTTTTTTTATCGAAGCACTTTTACCCTTTAAATCTGCTTCGCCTTTAATATCAGTATTATCTTTATTAACAACTAATGATAATCCTGAAACAAAATATCCATCAGAAAAATCTAAAGATTTCTTTCTTTCATCTGTAATGCTCATTCCAGCAATAGCACCATCTATTTGGTTAGCTGTAAGTCCTGGAATAATCCCTTCAAAGTCCATTGGTTTTAATTCATATTCAAATTTTTCTTCTTTTGCAATTGCATCTAAAACTTCTACATCAATACCTTTATACTTTCCATCTTCTTCAAAAGAAAATGGTGCGTATTTTGCATCACATGCAATTATATATTTTTTATTTTCATTTCCACCTTTTGCTGCCCCACATCCTGTTATTAAACTAATTGCCATTACTGATGTTAATAGAATTCCTACTAATGATTTTTTATTCATTATTTATTCCCCCTAATTTAATATTTAAAATTACAAGTTTTTTTAGTCAAAACATCATATTTGCTTTATACTTCTATATTGTAACTTTTATACTTTTATTATACCAAAAGAGTTCATTATCCCTAAAAATAATGAACTCCATTGTTCTACTCATTGAATTATAATATATTAATGCTCATATTGTCAATAAACTTTGTAATCAATTCTTCATGATTTATTTTCCACAGTAAATATTTTTACTATTCAGACAATTAAACATATTATCTTTAACTCTATCATAATTTTTTTATATTACTTTTAATTATTAGACAATAATTAAAAGTTGGGCAAGAAAGTTAACTAAATACTAACTCACTTACCCAACTTATTTAAAATTTAACTATTCTTATTATTTTTCAAAAGGATTTTCTGTTTTATAAAGCATTCCTTTAGGTTGATTAAATCCAAATTCTTTAACACCTAGATATCTAAATAAATTGTAAATTGCTTTTCCGTGGTGTCCAAATGCAACTGCTCCATGATGTGGATATCTCTTTTCTATTAGTACATGACGGTAGAATCTTCCCATTTCAGGAATTGCGAAAATACCAATAGCTCCAAATGAACGTGTTGCAACTGGTAGAACTTCACCTTGAGCTACATAAGCTGTTAATTCTGCATCTGCATTGCTTTGTAATCTGAAGAATGTAATATCTCCTGGAAGAATATCTCCTTCAAGAGTTCCTCTAGTTATGTTTGGTTCTACATTTGGTTCTAATGCTCTTGCCATAATCATTTGATTTTTCATAGTACAAGATGATAATTTGCAAGCTGCTGTGTTACCACAGTGGAATCCCATAAATGTATCTTTTAATGTGTAATCAAATTTACCCTTAATTTCTGATTCATACATATCAGCTGGCACTGTATTATTAATATCAAGTAAAGTAACAACATCTTTGCTGATACAAGTTCCAATATATTCACTTAATGCACCATAAATATCAACTTCACATGCTACTGGAATTCCCATTGCTGTTAAACGGCTATTTACATAACAAGGTACAAATCCAAATTGTGTTTGGAATGATGGCCAACATTTATTTGCAAATACTACAAATTCCCTTGAACCCTTATGTTCTTCCATCCAATCTAATAATGTAATTTCATATTGTGCTAGTTTTGGTAGGATACCAGGCATTTTATTTCCTTCACCTAGTTCTTTTTCCATACTAGCAATTACATCTGGAATTCTTGGATCATTTGCATGTTCATTAAATGTAGCATATAAATCAAGTTCTGAGTTTTCTTCTATTTCAACACCTAAGTTATATAATTGTTTAATAGGTGCATTACAAGCTAAAAAGTCTTGTGGACGAGGTCCAAATGAGATAATCTTTAAGTTTTGTATTCCAAGTAATGCAGTAGCAACTGGTACAAATTCAGAAATCATATCTGCAACTTCTGTTGCTGTTCCAACTGGATATTCAGGAATATATGCTTTTATATTACGAAGTGCTAAATTATAGCTTGCATTAAGCATTCCACAATATGCATCTCCACGACCATTAATTAAGTTGTCTCCAGTTTCTTCAGCTGCTGCAACAAACATTACAGGTCCATCAAATTTTTTAGCAAGTAAAGTTTCAGCAGTTTCTGGTCCAAAGTTTCCAAGGAATACTACTAATGCATTTACACCAGCTTCTTTAACTTCTGCCAATGCTTTTTCCATATGTTTTTCATTTTCAATAGCTGTTGGACATTCATAAATATCCCCATTAGATTTTTTATAAGCTTCTACTACAGCCTTTCTTCTATTAACTGATAACTCCATTGGGAAACAATCTCTACTTACTGCAACAATTCCTAATTTTATTTCTGGTATATTATTCATTTTTAATTCCTCCATTTATTTTATTTTTTTAATACACTTTTTATTAATTTATAAATTTCTTATACACACAAAATTTGAATTTTTTTTATAATTAATATACTTTCAACAAACTAATTTACACAAACTAATTTATTAAAATATTCTTATAAACTTATTTTTAGTTTGCTATTTTCATGATAATCTTTATAGGTCAAATGATCCTTATTGTGCTTCGCACTCTTTTTATAGGTGTGCGCACTTTTTTAATCAAAATGTTCTTGGTTGCGCTAACGCGCTTTTTTTAAAGGTGTATATTTTCTCCAACTAGGCCTATAAATGCTCCTTGTTCACCCAAGTCAGTATCTTTGTGTCCGATTAACCATTTATTTCTGGCAAATAGTAATGCATCTTCTCCAACTTTTTCAATGTTATTTTCCAATGATAAATTAGTATCTCTTGGCAAAACAACAACACATTTAAATCCATTTTCATTTGCATTGCAAGGTGCATAATGTAGCGTAGTTGCATATACTTCTATTATGGTGCCAGCTGGAACCATAAATGCTTCTATTTTTGAAGTATCATATGAGTAATCGTCTTCAATGTCTTGCTGACAACCTATAAGCAAAATAAGATCTGTTACTGCTATATTTATTTCAGATGAACGATGATACTCAACTGCATTTAACAAATAATTATTACCGTTGCAATATCCTATTTGAATTGGCAATTCACCAAATTCTCTTACTCCTAAATCTTTAGCAATTTTTAAGTCTTCCAATTCTTTTATAGATGGTTCATATATCACACCGCTTGGAAGTGGTGTACTTTCCATCTTTTGAATTATCTCAGAACAATCATAATTTTTTAAAACTTGTCCATATTTTTTAAACTCTTTATCAATAACACTTTTAATAACCATATTAATCATCCCTTCTCACATATTTTATTAACAAAATCCACGAATATACTTCAATCTAAATTCTATTTTTCTGTTTCTAACTTTTTTATTTATTATTGCACACACTTTTTTTGATTTTACATATCTTTTCTTATAGGTTTTAACTTTACTTTAGAAAAAGAAAATCTAGCTCTTATATATTCATAGATTAAGTATTAAACTTTTATTTGGTGTCTAGCTATTCTAATACCCCCATTTCTTTAGCATAGAAGCTAAAACAGCACAATCCTAGATGGGTACCATTTTAGAGTATTAGTTAAACTAAATTCATTGCTTTATTAACAACATTTTCTACAGTGAATCCAAATTGTTTAAATAATGTTTCTGCATTTCCTGATGCTCCGAAAGTATCTAATGAAATAACTTCTCCATCAAGACCTACATATTTATGCCATCCAAATGATGTTAAGGCTTCAACAGCAACTCTAGCTCGAACTTTGTTTGGCATAATTGATTCTTTATAAGCTTCATCTTGTGATTCAAATAACTCGAATGATGGCATA
>Ga0302162_10000240_pt1 | contig 16194 bp, 7 predicted proteins | sample I_Fen_E2_2_FD_193501 | JGI IMG/M metagenome (GOLD analysis project Ga0302162, IMG submission 193501) | Peat permafrost microbial communities from Stordalen Mire near Abisko, Sweden - I_Fen_E2_2 | ecosystem: Environmental > Terrestrial > Soil > Wetlands > Permafrost | place: Sweden: Abisko...
ACACCTAGCTCACGATATTTACTAACTACACCAACCAATTCATTTTGACTTTTGTAGCGCTCTTTACTTTGCCAATAACCAAAAGTCCATAATGGAAACATTGGAGCTTGTCCGGTAAGTTCACGCATACAGGCAATTGAACCATCGATATTTCCTCCAAGCATAAAGTAGTAATCAATACAATCGCCAACATCCGATTTAAGTGATGTATTTTCGGGATTATCTTCAAATACAGTTGGGGAATAATTATCCCAAAATAACCCATAGCCCTTTGTTGAGACAAGAAAAGGTACATAGTCATCGGTGTTGCCTTGTACCATGTTGAGTTTTGTGTTGCGCAAAGACAGTTTACCGCGCTGTTGCTGACCTAAACCATAAATAGCTTCGTCTTTATCAAGCGTAAACGACTGCCTAATTGTGTAGGTCTTCGATCCGGCATCATTGAAATCAATAAATGTTGCACCTGATTCTTTCTCGCTCAAAAGCTGTTCACCTGCAAGAGTAGAATAAGCTATTTTACACGATTTTACATCAACATCGACTTTTAACTTACTGCTTTTTAATGATACTACATCACCTTGTTGATTGACAAAAAACTTTGTGGCTTGAGGTTTCTTTATTACTGATAAGCTTTCCTTAGTAAAGGCTTTTCCAACTGGCGATTTCAACACCCTTACAGTGGAAGACCCGTAGAACTGAATCTCAATATCCATTGAGTTGATTTTGGTTTTGACACCCAAATCTGTTTTTTGATACGATTGCGCCTGACTACCAATAGCAAAAACTATTAGTAATGATAGCATTAAATTGATTTTCTTCATAAATATAGTTATTTAATTATTGTTTTTATAGTTTTAAAACAGCTGGGACATTATACCTCTGAAACACTTTTCTTTACTACAAAATGTAATCAGAGGTTTTCTTAACAAATAAACAAGGATATATGTTATCCTAAAGAATTGGAACCTATTATCCATTATTTGTTTACAACAGCTTATAAACTCCAATCAGTACATAAGGCTCCTCACCCTGTTTCAACTCGGGCATTTTTAATGTTCCAATAAAGATTGCATGGTTGAGATAATCATAAGGGCTGTTTTTTGGTGCTTCTAAATCAAGAACAGATTTACAATAAAAAGCATTCGTTTTTGCATCGGTATGAATCAAGGCATTATTAGTAATCTGAATAACATATCCATCATTGGTTTTCAACAGGTAACGGGCATTCAGTTCCGTATCTCCATCGGGACGAACTAATTGACAGTCTTCTCCACCAGATAAAACTTCGCCTTTTATTTTGGAACCGATAAATGCTCCTCCGGTAATTGGAATAACTCTTCTAACACCACGTTTGCTTTCGCCAACGTTTATCATATTGGCAATTTTCACCTTTGCTTCCCACATAAATTCAGTCTTGAAATCTTTATAAATGCCTACATTATCTCCAACGTTAATATTCTGGGCACTCAATTTTTGTGAATATAAAAATGGAACGACCAATATATTGAATATCAAAACTATTTTAGAAATTGATTTCTCTACTTTTGTATATGTGTTTCTGGATAATTGCATCTTGAGTATTTGCTTATTGTGTTATATATCTTATTGTGTTATATATCATATTTTTATAAGTTTTAGCACACTAACGTAAAGGGCTAATCTGATATAGTCCGGCACCATGTTGCAATAATTCACGACTGAAATTTTCATTAAAGATTCCCAAATCTTTATGACTCCACAAATCGCGTACTTTGACTTTACCTTTTATACCTATTGATTGGAAATTTACTTTTACATTAGCGGTTTCTGGAAGGTCCATTCCGCCTTTGCTAACAAGAACACCAAAAACAACTGAACCCTTGTCTTGGGTTACTACCCCGGTTGCTGTAAAGGTGTCATAACCTTGCGGCAATTCGTAAATTATAATTGATTCTGCATGGGTACCAATGCCCTCAGCCGCTTTATCATTTATAACAATCGGTTTGTTGTCGCATGTACGGTTCACATGGGCTTCGCCCCAACCTGCACTAGCACTGATCCATTTCAAATCGGTAAGTTTCAGGTCACCTTTTGGTCCATGAAGCACTGGATCGACCCAAACTACATGATCCCAATCAAAACCATTACCACCATCTTTAACGAATAATACAAGCTTTTTTCCGTCTTTTACCGACACTTCCACCTTTTGTGAACTGCCCTTACCTACAATTAGCGGACTTGCATAATCAGCATTGTTGAAATCAATATTGTCTCCTTTGCTTTGCGCATTGAAAAGTGCTACATATTTATCTTTACTATTAGGTACATCAGCAGTCCATACAATCAGGTTTTTATCGCGCGACACCTGACGATTGTTTATACTTTGCTGGTTCACTTTCAACATCTCGGGATTCGTGAGCATTTCTTTGGTGAAATCATCGAGTTTGGTCATATCGCCTCCGAAAATAAGCGGTGAACGACCAATCGCCCACATACTCATAAGCGTATATTGTTCATTCTTGGTGAAGTTGGTAGGGCGTTGGAATTCAACAATCCCAATCGGGAGCATATCGGCATCTGGAAAATGACCAGGTCCGCGGTAAGGAGTCCAGGCATCCAAACGTTCGAACATGGCTAGCAACAATCCCCACCTGTCCCAAAAATCGTCAGTAATACGCCACATATTGGCGTGGTTCATCACGTGTTCGGCAGCAGTAACCGGTGTAGCACCAGGTGATAAGCTTAAAATAATGGGACGACCAGTTTTGTCAATTGCATTGCGAAGCGCTTCAATCTCTGCTTTTTGAACATTGTCGTAAGGGCGCGAAATATCGTCACACTTTATGAAATCTACTCCCCAATCGGCATACATTTGGACAATTGAATTATAGTAAGCCTGGCCTTCGGGTTTGGTAGCATCAACGCCGTACATATCGGGATTCCATGCGCATCGGGAGTTGGTTAATGCAATATCCTGAGACTTTACAGCTGTACCAAGAACAGGCGTAATTTTTTCAACAGCCTGACGCGGAATTCCACGCATGATATGTATTCCAAATTTCAATCCTTTTGAATGCACATAATCGGCAAGTGGTTTAAACCCTTTGCCATCGGCTGCAGAAGGAAACTTTTTCAAACCGGGAGTTAAACGACCATATTCGTCCATCGTGAGTACAGCTTTTGGATCGTAAGCATGTCCCTTTGCTTCGGGTTCGTACCATTGAATATCCACCGTAAGATATTTATATCCACTTGGTAAAAGATACTTTGCCATTGCATCCGCCTGTTCCTTGATCTGTTGTTCAGTTACAGTTGTTCCAAAGCAATCCCAGCTATTCCAACCTAGTGGTGGAGTCGTTGCCCATACGTGATAATTTTTTTTTGTTTGTGCGAGAGCAGCTGAAACACTGATCATCCAGCATATAAGAAGTAGTATTAGTTCTTTTCCTGATTTCATTTTTTATTCTATCTGTCTTTATATAAAGTTTCGATTTTATTAATTATTCCGATTTTTCTTCCCTAATTCATTTTAATAATCGTATCCATCTTCGGCATGAATGTTTAATTCATACAAGGGTTAAAATAAAGAAGGTTATATTGTTTTTTACGTTCAATTATTTTTTTTAATCTATTCAATTCTTTCCTTATAAAACTACTATTTTGCATTCCAAATACCATGTTTCCCTTTTTTTGTCTAATGAAACTAACATAAACGTATAAAATTATCAAAGATAGTGATAATCTAACATTAGAATTTAGCGGGGCCTTAAAATAAACATTTATTTATAAATTAATTCTCATTAAATCCAAGATATGAGGCTTGAACCATGCTGTGCTTAAAATAATCTTTTGTACGATTCTTCACAAAAAAAACTTTCCTATAATCAGCCGGAACATCTACCCTAAAATACCATGGCGAAACGCCAATTTGTTTTGGAACATCATATTACAAACTCTTTTTGAGATCGTGCTTTATCATTAAAGAATGGATGGTTCTATGTTGGTCTCCTTACCAATATTAGCTTTCAAATCTTTTAATGTCCGAATAACTTAATAGTGTTTTTTCATGTTTGTATTAATAGTGGAAACATAGTTTTAAAGATTCATTTTGCGTTATGCTGAATCGAAGGTGCTCCGAAATAACTTGGGTGATTATTATCTGGATTTACAACAATTTTTTCAACTATTACTTCAGGGTCAATCATAATTATTTTCAGGGTATGGATACCAGGTTCTTTTACATCTATTTCAAAGTCCAGCCAACGCATATTGTCAAAAATCTCATTTCTGCGAAATTGACCGGCACCAATCAAGGCTATATTTCTGTTGAGTGGTGGATAAGGCTTTAAAACCGTCGATCTGGCTAAAACTTCAGGTGTATATTCCTTGAATTCATCATAAAATCCTTTTCGCGCGTCCAGTACTATAGGTTCCTGACCATCCAATGCAACAGCAATCCTTAACCCACGTTGTGGGTAAACATCCTGAGTTGGGACAATGCCTATGCAAAAAATAGCTTTTCCTGTGTTTGGGAGGAATATTTTATATTCAAGTTTCGAACCCTCAGCTGCAGTAGTACTTGGAGCAGTCACCGGGTAAATGCCCATACATGCTATACCCTTTCCTAGATCAGGCAAAATGATCCATTTAGCATCTTTGCCAGGAGTGGTAGCATTGAATTCATCAGCAGGAATAGTGAATTCACCTGTAAAGTTACCGAAATAAGGTTCTTTCACTATAGGCAAACTGTCCTTTATAGCGTTAACAGATACAGATATAAGTTCGTTGCCTTTTTTAATTTCAACAAAGCCATCTGATTTTCCTTCGGGCAATGTTTTCCAGTCAACATCCACCATAAGTCGGACATCTTTTTCAACCTTACCTTTGTTCATATTTAATTTAATCCATGGCTTATTTGCTTTTACTTCAAACTCAAAGGAACCTGTACCACGGTTGAATATATCGATATAATAAGATTGTTTTTTAAGTATATCAAAAACCGGAAGCTGAGGTTTTACTTGATCTCCTGGCCATGCAGATTCTGAACCTTCGATGGCGACACCCATGGTCGGTTTGGCAAGTGGTGTTACAACATCCACTTCGGGTAGCTTACTTTCTCTAGGCATTTGCCAGTTGGTATATCCGATATGAATATCTGACATCATATTTTTCCACTTACCATTGGACATTGCATCGTTGTAATAATCACTCAATTTTTTATCCTGATCGAAAAGATCTCTTGCACGCTGAGCATAATCGTTCGCGCTTACTCTTCCTTGTTTGGCATACAATTGGTTTTTACCTACCGAAAGATAGATTTCGGCAATGCCTGCAGAAGCTTTGGTTGGATAAAGCACCAGCTGATAGTAAGCATCTTTTGCTTCTGGTGCAATTTTAGTTTCCAACGCTTCAGCTTTTGCCACCACGTTGTGCCAAAGGTTGAGCATTCGGTCGGCTTCATTATAATTGACAAAGCTGAAGATGCGCGGCGTTTGGACTTCGGCCTTTCTCAAAAGGTTGTATTTCGAATACTTAGAAACAATGTCAGCAACTTCTTCGGCATGTTCATTTCCAAAAATACTTTCAGCCCAATTAACTGTATAGTTCCAAGCTTTATCTGCCGGATAAGTATCTGGATTCCATGCATAGTGCATAATGAAGTCAATAGGCAATTCTTTTGGTTTGAGGTCGCCAACATTAATTATCCATATACGGTCGAGTCCGCTTTGATAAGCAAGATTTAATTGTTCCCGAAGTTTCGGAACTGTAGTCGTATTGACCCATCGGTCATTGTTTGGTCCTCCGTTCATATCGATGTGGTAATATAGTCCGCATCCACCTTTCCGGTTCTTTTCCTTTGGCGGTGCAATGCGTCTAATATAACCCCAATTGTTGTCGCAAAACAACAGCGTAATATCATCGGGCACGTTAAAACCTGCATCGTAATACCGTTGAACTTCTGTAAAAATTGCCCATAGCTGTGGATGATTTGCGGGATCATCGTTGTACACCTTTTGAATGATATCTCGTTGACTTTTTACCACATTCTGCAAAGTTTTGATGTTTTCAAAATCATTTCCTTTTCCCATAGCCACATCGCCATCACCACGCATACTCATCGTGATCAAGTTGTCATAATTTTTGTTGCGGTTGAGACCGTCGAACCAGAATTTTTCAAGATTCGCACTATTTGTAGTAAAATCCCAGGCTCCGATTTCTTGTTTGCGTTTGGTATATTCCTTTTGCGCCCGCATCATCGGTTCATGGTGGGAAGTACCCATCACAATACCGTATTCGTCTGCCAAAACAGGGCTCATTGGATCATCTTCGTTAAATGCATTGCCCCACATTGCAGGCCACAGGTAATTGGCTTTTAAACGCAAAAGTAATTCAAACAGGTGTACATACATTTTGGAATTAACGCCTCCAAACTTAGTATTGCACCAACCTGTAAATGACGGCGATTCATCGTTGATGAAAATACCACGATATTTTACTTTTGGAGAATCCTGAACATATCGACCTGCTTTTACAAAAATACTGTTGCTTTTTTTTATAGGTACATCCGCCCACCAATACCAGGGTGAAACACCAATTTGCTCTGAAACATCGTAAATGCCGAATATCGTACCTCGTTTGTCACCTCCAGCTATAACAAGAGCTTTATCAATACCAGGTAATGGATTATTAACAACCCGAATCAGAAAACTCTCCCACTTGCCACGAATTTCCGTTACATCAAGCTTGCCACTTTTTACCAGTTGATCTATAACAGGACTTTTTCCTAATGTTCCCACAATTACAAGCTCTTTTTGAGATGGCACTTTATCATAAAGAATAGATGGTTCTATGTTAGTAACCTTGCCAATATCGGCTTTCAAATCTTTTAATGCCCGAATAACTCCTGTATAATCTTTTGAACTTATGAACAATGTGGTTGATTTTCCAGCAGCAGATAACGTAAAGTTGTCCGTTCCTTTAGAAGTTGAAATATAACTTTCACCCTCGATAGCCCATAAAGATGAAGGTAAAAGTAAAGTTATTAGAAAAAAATAATATTGTCTTTTCATGTTTGTATTGATTGTGAAAACGTAGTCTAACAGCTTAATAGATTCATTTTATATTAAGCTAGATATGAGACAAAGAAATAAAGCATAAAGATTATTTTGTCCGCAACAATATACGTTTCAGCTATACCAGCAGAAGCATTTACAGGACAAAACATCAATTAATAATTGCGTATCTTGCACATCAAGAGCATTTTTTGATTTCAAAGCTTCAGCTTTGACTGAAACTTCTCGCCAAAGTTTAATTACCTAGCCACCTTTGTTGCAATTTAAGATATTTAAATATCAGAATCCGGGACTTTAGGTTTTCTCCGAAGATTATTTTTAGGTATTTAGAAACAATATATATGCAATTTCAACGACATGTTTACTACCAAAAGTCTTTGTGCCCAGTCGATGCTATAATCTATGGTCTTATCAGCAGGTCTTTTGTGCCCACATCAACGATTTATAGTGTGATGTAACATTAACAGTCCAAGATAAAGCATAAATATAGCGCAAATTTAAATATTTTTCTACAACCATATAGACTTTATTTCTGTTCTTTTATATTTTTAAATTTTACAGGACTTATCACCTCCATGAGGGCACATCCTTGAACAGAAAGCCTTAATTCGATCCTGTTTGTATCAAAGATTTCAAACAATAGAGATATCGTCTTCTTTATTTAAAGCGAAAAGACCTCTACTCACGTAGAAATCTTTTCTAATATAATGGAAATATATACCACTTTTAGTTTACAATCAAAAAAAAGTAATCAACCGATTATAACCTTAAGTAGTTTGCTTTTATATCATTAATTTATAGATAGTCCATTTATATGTTTCATTCTTCATAGTCACTTACCTCTTTGTTCAGACGTTATCGATATTTCTTTCTCTGACTGATAGATCAAGTGTCCATACTGACTAACTCCTTCAAGTAAAACAACGTATTTCGAAGGTGTGTCTGCCGCATAAAAGCTCAGATTTGCAGTTCCATCTGCTCCAATCTGTACATTTGGATTCCAGTAAATCGTAGTCCGGTAGTCTGGTTTACTACTAGTTTTTTCCTGTTCCGTGCTATAAACAGGAGAATAAAACTGTACAGGTTGTTGATATCCAAATGCTTTTACAATTTTAATATTAGAGCTGATTGTATTCTTTTGTACGAATCCCTTTCTAGTGTTAATAACTATTGCTCCATTTACCCCACGAGATCCAAAAATAACTCCCATTGTAGTACCTGGAGTTACAAAAGCATCTTGAATATCATCTACGGTCAACATGTCATAATCAAATCCTTCAGTAGGAACATTATCCAAAAGCAGCATGGGAGTATTACCACGGTAGCGAACTTCTGTACCATTAACAGTAACACCAGATATTCTGCGCAGTAAATCATATACTGATATAAGATGCCAACCTTCAATTTCTTTAGCAGTTATAACCGGAGATGATGTAATCGAATAATATGGAGACTCAGTTGTTATTAAGGATTTTCGTTTTGCAGTAACCGTTACCTCACCTAAATTATATATTTTCATTCCATCATATGCAGAATATTTCTTGCTCGTTGTGAATGAAACCGTATCTTTCATAACAGGCTCTTCTCGCGCCATTATTACCTGAGAAGTTAAAGAAGGTGAATGAGGCACACTGTCCATTTCTATAAAGACTTTACGTGATCCACTCTTAGTATTAGCCTGAATTATATATCTTGTTCCTTCCTGATATTCTAAATCTTTAAAAATAAATTTTCCCTCTTTGTCGGGTTTAGTAAAAGATGTTCCTATAACAGAATCTTTTAGTGCAAGCAGACTAATATTGCCCTCTTTTAATGTCGAGAAAACACCTTCAACCTTACCTGATACCTTTTCACCTGATTCGACAGGGTATTTCAAGTCTTTCGTCGGTTTCCCTTTTAGTAAACCTGGGATATCATATCTGCGCCAACCTTGGGTCATCAATAAAAAATCCAGTGCTGCTGCAGATTTTTTATTGTCTGTTTGCAAATAGCTCATGGGGGATTCTATATATCCCTTAAGTTCAGACGAAAGCAATAGAGTAGAAACTATATTAGAAGTCGTGTCTATATTCATACCATTCGCATCAACTACTGCCAATGAGAAATTACCCGACAACGGCTTTTTATTTTCATCGGTAATATGTATGGACATATTAATCTTGTCGCGTGTTTGATAATTCACTTTATCTAATGCTATAGTTGTTTTAGCAAAGGTGCTGCTTTGAGATGAAAACACAAGTCGCTCACTCAATATATTTCGGTTTCCATCAATTAGCAAAAAATGGATAATGCCTGCAGGAAAAAAATTCTTATCAAAAACAAGATAATCCTTAGTATCATCCCAGAATTTCATATAAACGGGAACTCCCCGGATATGGGCTATTAATTGAGTTTGCGGTAGTAATTTATAATTAGGCGACTTCAATACTTTTACATACAGTTTATTGCGCTCCCAAACTGTCTTCAGCGAGACTGCACTATCTGCTGGTTCCGGCAAATCAAAACGTTTTGATACATTTTCTTTATTCGTGCATATTACATGATACTTCTTTCCCTGAGAATAAAACATATTAAAGCTACCCATTCCCAAGTGAGTACTTTCAAATTCGGTACACAATTGGTTCTGGTCATCGAAAACCTGCCCTTTTACATCTTCTGATAATCCACTTGTGTTTATCGCTTTAAAAGCCATTGACATGTTGGTAGCAAGCGGAGCGTATCCTCCCTCCGGAAAGAAAGAGACATTAAAAGATTTATCCATAGAAGGAATTTTAAAATACTTTCTATACTTTCTCCCTTCTATCACCGCCTGCAACAAGAATGTTCTTTCCTTATTGATTTCTTTTACACCAAAAGAGTAATATCCGGTTTTCTCCTTAAATGAGACAGTTTTTTCTTTTTCCTTTTCATTACCATCAGGATAAATTACACACTGTTCGGGTATAATCTTTTCCGTCCCTGTTTTTTTTAGAAACTGTATTTCTGAATTAATTGCGTTGCCGTTTGGCAAATATTTTATATCCACAGATACCTTTTCCGAAACAGGATTCGATATGTATACTTGCTTAGTGAAAAAATAATCTTCACCAACATTTTGCATGAAGCGAGTGTATGCTCTTATCATATATCCACCCTCACCCAATTCGTCTTCCAATTGTATTTGCCCGTAAAAGCAACCTGTACTATCAGGCCTTAATTTAACTCTTTCAACAAGTTGATTAGTGGGATTAGTCAGTTCAACATACACATAACGGCTAGCATTGGCTTGCTTCAGAAAAACAGCATCTACCAAATGTACGCGAAACCAAATGATTTCACCAGAAAGATACTCACTCCTATCGGTCTGAACATAGATCTTTTCTTGTGGAAAAAAAGAGATTTGATCTAGAAACAGCTTTTTTATCGGGTTATCTATAGAATCTTGAGCCTTAAGAATCACACAAAAAACAAACAGCGAAAATAACAAGATTAGAGATCGAACCTTCATAAAAAATAATTATATGTAATAAGTCAAGTAAAAAAAATCTTCTTTATTGATTAAGCTATTGTATCCCGAAATACATATTCACACAGAAAACTCAAAGCTCCTGTTTGGTGAATGCAAGAAACGATTTGAAAAGAAGATGCCTGAAAAGTCTCACAAAAACGAATAATACTTTCAAATTATAATCATATTTTCCACATAGACAGTAATCAGTGTGGACTAATTTGTAAATTATTCTAAATCGTCAGACTTTTCAGACACCTTCGTCTTTTGTTATTTGCCTAGAGGATGATCTTCAATCCAATCGTCTATAACTTTTTGTTCAGCAGTTGTTTTAGTTGCTTTGTACAAATAACCTACAGTCTTGCGAATAACCCCTTTGTCGTTAAATGTATACCAAATAGAGTATAACTTCAAACTAGGATAGTATAGTCCACCTCCTGTTTTAATATCAAAGTTCTTCCAAGTATTAAGAGTCAACGTACTATCAGCATTAGTAGTAATCTTGAATGCGTTCGTAGGACGATAATCATTAATATCCCCTTCAGTAAATTCGTTGGCAAAATGGTACATACGAACAGTTTTACCGTCGTCAGTAGCTTTCAAGTTTCTCGCCATATTATAAATTACAGTATCCTTAGGATTAGTTGTATTTCTGATTACACCTTTCATGTAGTACAATCCAGAATACTTATTCATCATATTTAACCTTACTAATGCTACAGTATCTGTTTTAATCAACGAATAAGCAGTAGTTGAAGTTAATCTCAAAGCTATCATGTACAACGAATCGCACTGAAAACTAGCGGGTTTAATGTAAATTGGAAGTGTATTATACACTTGTCCAGCCTTGATAGTCAAACTTTTAGAAGGATATGTATAAACATTATCCGCAATTTTTCTATACTGAGTAGCTGTACCAGATATATTTTTTTTATTATAAATAGTAATGGCAGTATCTATTTCTCCTACAGTAACCGTTACATCCTTAGTGCTTGAACGTGAGCCGCTCACTGCCACAGAAATGGAAACAGTATCATAAGGCGTATCTCCAATGTTCAAGTCTCTATCAACAATTTTGTCTGTTGCCCCTACAATATAGACACTTTGAGGATACAAATCTTTGCTCAGAGGAGATTCTTGATCGCATGCTACAAACAAGATCGACAGAAGTGCTAAAGGTAATAATATTATATTTTTCATTATATTCTAAAATTTTTTGATTATTATTTCCAACCTGGGTTTTGTACCAACCTTCCATTTTTATCTATCGTAGCCTGACTGATAGGAAAGAAATACATTTTATCTTTCCAAGTACGTTTCATTGATGGCAACGTATTCCAGACTCTTTCTGTGTAGAATAACGCACGAGCAGCTTCTTTTTGAGTTACATCTAAGCCCATTACAGGTTTTAGATATTCCTTTTTTGCATCCATCCAACGACGAAGATCATAATAACGGTGATCTTCGTTAAAGAACTCAACTCTCCATTCTTGCTTGATAATATCTCTCATTGTTTCTCTGTTCGAAGCATCTGCCAAGGTAATTCCGGGAAGTCCGGCACGATAGCGGATTTGATTGAAGTACTTTACAATTTCAGCTGGATCTCTGGTTATTGTAATTGTTTCATCATTTACATTCTTTCCAGTATATGTGCCTGTCATTTCATTCATGGCTTCAACATAACCTAACAAAACTTCGGCATAACGGAATGTAGGATAAAATTTCTGTTTTACGGGATTACCATAAAGTAAATTATCTTCCTGATGTACATATTTACGACAGGTATAACCTGTATAGTTGGTATGATCTTGATCTCCAGTTGATGATCCGCCCTTATAGTAGGTACAAACAAAATTCTTAACACTATTATCAGTTCCAGTATATGAAGAGGCAGGCCAAACGCAATAATTAAAACCAATAGAGGCATAGAAACGTGGTTCACGGTTATCATCCCTTATTGCTCTGTCGGCATTAAGTATATAATCATCCGAAAAAACAGCACCTGTACCTACAGAATTGGACGATTGTTCTGCAGCTGTAGCGTCGTTATACTGTCTGCCATCTGCCATACGATATTGCTTAATCATATCAGTTGTTACAGCATACGAGGATTTACCCGAATGTTTTGTTGGATAGTAATATGAATCGTCATTTCCACTCCTTGCATTACAGTAAATAAACTCATCAATACTTTCAGGGCGTAAACTACCATCAAATAGTGATTTATACGACTTGTAAGGATCAATATCCATTGCTCCATCGGGGAAATTCTTAGTGGTTAGATTCACATCGCCCGATGTTGTAGGAAGTGCCAATGTACCGGTTCCTTTAGAATTTACGATTTTAGGCCAAGTGTTGAGTTTATACTTACCCATGTCAATAATTCTCTTAAAAGCTGCAGCAGCAATACCCCAACGTGCTGGATCATATGTTTGAGAAATAAAATAGTCACCATTAGTGCGTTTCCAACCTGATAACTCTTCAACTGTACTGGCACCACCATTGAACAATGGGCTGGCAGAATACAAACGCATACGAGCTATTACCGCATAAGCAGAACCTTTAGTTGGCAAATAAGGATACGCTATTGATCTGCTGGTAGGAAGTAGCTTTGCGGCTTTTTCCATATCGCTACAAATATATTCTACACATTCGTCCCAAGAGTTGCGTTCAAAAGAAACCTCATCAACAGTTGCATCTGTATCAAATGCAGTCTCAGGTAAGATTGGCACCGGTCCATAGAGTCTCACCAAGCTATAATAGAAATAGGCTCGCAGAAAATAAGCCTGCCCAGTGTAATCCTGACGATCCGATTCTGTTAAATCCGAATTTGTACCAATTCTAGCAAGTATAATATTTGACTTACGGATACCTCTGTAATAATCCGCCCAAGGGTTAACATTAGCAACATACTGAGGTGTGATAGCATCTACATACAGTTGAGATCCGGCATGATTATCATCAGCCCATGGTACTATCGCTTCATCAGTGCTCAAACCGCTTGGAGATTTTGATTGGTAATACCAGTCACCAATTAATTGAGATTCGTCAGGCAAATACGCTGCCGTACCTTGGATATATTGCAGAATTCTCGTTCTAGTAACAAAAATTGAATCAATTGTCATTTTATCATATACATATTTGTCAATATCTAAGTAGCTTTCACAAGAGGTACATGCTAAAGCGCATACAAATAGTACCGAAAACCACTTAATGCAAATCCATTTTTTTATTTTCATAATCTGTGTATCTTTTTAAAATTGCATATTCATTTGTAATGTAAAAACTCTTTGCATGGGATACACCGAACCGTTGGAACTTGCTTGACCCGGATCAAATATTTTCACTTTGTCCCAAACATGTAAATTCTCCCCGATTACACTAAATGTGGTATTTTTAATCCCTACTTTCTCCATTAACTTACCCTTCATCTGATAAGATATCTGAACATTCTTTAGCCTCAAATAGCTACCATCATTTAACCAGAAGGTAGAATTTCGGTTGTTATTAGCATTGTCCCCGTACGTAAGTCTTGGGAAACGGGCATTCGGATTTTCAGTTGCAGCAGTCCCTGAAATTTCTCTCGATGTCCAGCGATCAGACACGATGTCCAGCACATTACCGACTTCTCTTCCAACGAAAGGATAGAATCCGTTGCCGCTACTAAAATATTTTACCCGACTGACTCCTTCGAAAAGCACACTTAAATTCCAATTTTTCCAATTGAATTCCGTAGCAAAACCATATTGTATCTGCGGTGTGCTGGAATAGTCTAATGGCACTACATCATAATCATTAATAACACCATCTCCATTCACATCCTTGTATTTAATATCACCGGGCAATACCTGACTGGTAAAAGTCTGTTTCGGACTGTTTTGCACGTCGGCTGCGTCTTTGAATAAACCAAGTGCTATCAATCCCCTATTGATACCATATTGATATCCTACAGATGATTGGTAAGGATAGCGAACAATCGCCTCTTCATATTGTATTAATTTATTTTTGGATTGCGTAAAGTTAGCACGCAACACAAAATACATATCTTTATCGATTGTCTGGGTATAAGAAAGATGCCCGTCAACACCCCAGCTTTTCATCTTACCCACATTTGCATAAGGTAATGTAACCAATCCCATTTCCTCAGGAGTACTCGCCCGCTGTTGATAAATTCCGGAACGAATATCATTGAAAAAATCAATAGTAAAATCAAAACGGTTTTTTAAAAATTTTGCATCGATACCAAAATTCGCTTTTTTAGACGTTTCCCACCTCAGATTACTTGATCCTACCTGAGTTTCCGTATAACCGGGACCATTATTCCAGATACCTGAATTAACTGTACCCATCAGGGTTAAATATGGAAATCTTGTATTCATTCGGTCGTTACCCACAGTTCCATAAGAGCCTCTGAATTTCAGAAAATCAAGGATTGGAAGTTGCTCCTGCATAAATTTATATTGCGTTGGAACCCATCCCAAAGAAATAGCAGGAAAGTAACCGAATTTTTTCCCTTTTTCAAAAGCTTCTGAACCCGTATAACCAATGTTTCCCTCAACCATATAGGTATCTTTGAAAGAATAAGTTACACGACCTGAAAATCCAATATAGCGTTTAGGAATTGAAGTTAGATCAGTTAATGACACATTAGCATCTTTGTCAAAAGAACGAATATAATCTTCCATATAATAGTGTGCCAAACCTGTAACACGATGTACTTTATCAAACACACGTTCGTAATTGGCATGTGCCTCGAAATAGTATTTTCTGTCTACATACGTATTTATTGAAAACGCAGGATCTGCCGCATCCCGTTTTTTTTCCAAAGCCAGCGTACCGTCACGTTTTCTTGTCCGGGCATAATACAGCGCGGGAGTTTTTGACCTGGTTGATGTCAGTTCGCTATAATTGGTCATATTGAACAGAGCGGTGAAATTAAGCCCTTTAGTAATCGCACTCAAGTCCTGCTGAAACTGAACATTAAGCTTGGTCGTATTATTATGATATTTCTTGTAGCCTGAATAGTTGAGCAACACGTAAGGACTTATTTGGTCGTTATTGGCACCGTAGGCAGGCAGTTGACCGGTTGAGAAAACTACCGGTACAGTTACAGGCGTCATATTAGCTTGTGCATCCCATAGCGACTGACTGCTGTTTCCATAGCCCGGATAATTTTGATCAACCATTATATCTTCCAATCCCAATGTCAAGATCGAACTCTTAGTCAGATTAACATCGACATTCGCACGGAAATTGTATTGTTTGTAAGCCACGTTCGTGTTGTATTTATTAACTCCTTCATCTTGTTTGAAAAGCGCATCTTTATTCAGTACTCCCAAACTCATATAGTAACGGGCAACTTGTGCTCCTCCGGAAATACCTATATGATATTGTTGATTCCATGTGTTATCCTTTAAGATAATATCCCTCCAATTCACATTCGGATGAAGATCGGGATCCAACCCATTTTTAAACAATGCCAAATCAACAGAGTTGTAGATAGGATCGCCACCTCTCGTCATAGAAGCTTCGTTAGCAAGTGTTGCATAAGTATTAGCATCTACATAATTAGGCATCCGAGGAGAATAAGATATACCGGCATTAGCTTTGAAACTAACTGAAAGTTTACCCGCCACACCCTTTTTGGTGGTTACA
>Ga0302162_10000242_pt1 | contig 16156 bp, 13 predicted proteins | sample I_Fen_E2_2_FD_193501 | JGI IMG/M metagenome (GOLD analysis project Ga0302162, IMG submission 193501) | Peat permafrost microbial communities from Stordalen Mire near Abisko, Sweden - I_Fen_E2_2 | ecosystem: Environmental > Terrestrial > Soil > Wetlands > Permafrost | place: Sweden: Abisko...
ACTCCAAGACCTAGATTTAGATTAATTAATAGAAAAAATATTGGACAAGCTGCTATGAATAATGGTCAATTTGTTCATGTCTATTCAATAAACGCTAAAGATGATCAAGTCTTTATACAAAGATTATTAGGAAATGATTTAATACAATTAGATCAATTTATATATACTCCATGTGAAGTTTATTTTAATGCTTATTTTAAAACACCATCAGCTTACAGTCAAAAAGATACATATTTAGCAGAATTAGGATTACATAGACCTCTTACTAAACCAGATTGGGATAATATAGGAAAAAAATATTCTGATATGTTTAATGGTAATATATGGATAGATGATACTTTAGTTGTAGATGGAAAAGTAAGCAAATTCTATTCAATATTACCAAGAGTAGAAATTACGGTAAGATATCTTAATATGTTATATAATAAATATCAATACAATAATGTAAAAAATAGAATGGAATCAGACACTATACAATATTTTGGAGGGGATAATAATGGATTGTAAACAACAAATGTATTTAAGATTTATTTTTAATAGTTCTTTTAATAGAGCTGATCTAATGATATCAATGAAAAGTGTTCTAGAAGATCATATAAAAGGAACTATTATAAATGCAGCTGGACAATCAGATTCATTTGACATATTTGTAGATGAAAAAGAATTAATAGATAAACCTATATTAGAAAATAAAATAGCATTATCTATAGTAGATTATACAAAAAGAAATTATATCGTATTCAAAAGAGCCTATGAAGAATTTGATTTTAATAATAGAGAAATGAAAAATTATTTGACTAAAGAAGGTTTGACAGATATTCTTATGAATACTGATAAAAACAAATTTTTATTTAATCTAAATATATTTAATAATTGCATCAGAGTAACTTATAGATAAAATATACCCATAGGATAATTCCTATGGGTATTTTACTATAAAATTCTTAAATTATCAACTTGTTCCTTAATATATTCAGGAGATAAATGTTGTGCTCCAGTTGTATTAAGCATCTCCATAAATCCATACATTATTTTACAATGATCTGATATTTTATCAAAATCAGGTAGACCTGATTCTTCAAAAAACTTTTCTTTTAAATCATTATCCTTATAACATGATTCTATTATATTATACATCATAGATTCAAAAATTGTTTTCTTTGAATTCCTAATCTCATTTTCTTTTTGTTTATTTTGCATTTTTGTATATTCCATAATCTCCTCAGTCATATTAGCATTAATATTTTCTCTTGACTGAATCATTATATTTTCAATATCTCTTTTCTTTTCTGTATTATTTATATTGAATTGATTAAAAGCATCAGCAACTCTTAATTTTACTGTATCTTGCACATCTCCTACATCTGCAATACTGTCTATTTTCTCATAGAAGTCTTCTTTATCAGTAGGATCTATAATTTCATCTTTATTATTTCTAGCTTTCTCACATATTATCTCAGAATACTCTACTACTAATCTTGTTAATTCTGATAATAAATATGACTCTTCAGAAAATTTATTCATAAGATTATCAACACCTGATTCATTTACAAAAGAGCTGACTAAATGTTTTTTTAATAAAGCTGCATTTTCATACAATAAACTCTTTACACATTTAGAGAATATTCTATTTAAACCTTCAGATAATAATTCTTTTTCTACCTTAGATTTAAATATAGATTGTTTTGGTTGCATACCCATAAATCCGTATGATTCTTTATAATGATTATATCTTTCAATATCTTGTTGTTCCTCGGATAATCTTTGATCATAATTATTTTTACTTTCTAATATTCGTTCTTTTTCAATATTTTCTTTTTGAAGTTTTAAAATGTCAAGTACAGGATTTTTCATAATTCATTCCTCCTTAAAATTATTGTAATGTTTAAATACTCTTAATAGTTATATCAGGTTCAATATCATCGGATAAATTTATACATAGGAATTCAGGTACTTGTTCAATTAAATCTGTATTTTTCTTGACTATATACTTATAAGTAGCATCATAATTATTAATACTAATAAAATCAAAAAATTCTATATCTGTACTATATTTATTTGATATTAATGTATTAATATTAGACATATTTTCAGATACCTTCTCTTTATTTATGTCTTCTATATATAGTTTAATGTCTTGTTTCATATTCTTTATTATATTTATATCAACACCATTTTTTAATTTTACTATGAATTTTAATGATAAATTTGTGGAATTCAATAACTCCAATCCATCATACCCAATATTTAATGTTTGAGAAGGACCGTATGTGTTATAGAACTTAAAATCTATTTCAAAACCATTTTCTATAAAATCTAAAGCAGTATCTATATATACTTTTCTATAATATAAAGAATCAATTAGTTTATTACATCTATCTATATCTTGTATATAACTTTTTCTAACAACAGGTAATCCTTTGATCTTATATACTATTTTATCTGAACTATTTTTATATACAGTAATCCCAGTATTTATTATACTAGAAAAATTAAAAAACAATTCTACATTATCTATAGTTGTATAAATATTACATAAAGTATAATTACTATTATATAAATCTGGGACCATATTATTAGAACCATAATCTAATCCTAAATCTGCATACATATATATAGACATTTTAGTTTCAATATCCATAAATATAGAAGTGGTTGTAGTACCATTTCCTAAATGTAAATTTTTTAATAATATTTGATTAGATTCATTCATCTTATTATCAGAATCTATATTAAATTCTACTTGATATGTGAATGTATTAGAGTCATATCCAATTACTTCACCATATACATAATAATTATGTGTAGAATCTGGAGATAAAACTAACACTGGTTTTATTTTACAACTTATTATATTATTATTAGAATCTAATTCTATCAATGATACATCTACATTTGTATTTTGGGTTAATGATAAAGTAATTCTATATTTACTATCTATTAAGAAATTTCTTTGTATAGTCATCTTAGTAGATATAAACTGAATAAATGATTTATTATTTATATAACTGTAATTAAACTTATATGAATTATCTACTATATTTAAATAATGTGACATATATAATAATTTATTATTTATAACAGTAGAAAATGGTGTAGTATATATAAATTCATCAGTAGCTTCTTCTTTATTTTTTATAGTACCTAATTTTGTATTTCTATTATAAACTATTCTTGAATTTGGATCTATAATAATTTTATTATTTGATATAATAAAATCTTCTTCTAGTATTTCTAAATCTATTGTATTTGTTGGTATCACATTATCATTAGAATCTTTTGCTAAGAAGTAAGCATAATATAATCTTTCTTGTTGATTATGTCTTTTCTTTTTGAATATCAATTTATTATCCTCGTTCAAATTATTAAAGAAAGTATCTATATCTGCTTCTGTCGCAATTATTCCTCTAGATAAAGATTCCTTTGGTAATATAGATTTCAATTCATCCATGGTTTTACCATTAGATCCATTAGTAGCATCCGATGTTTTTATTAAACATGATAACCCTTTATAATCTACAATATCAGTTTCATCATCTAGAGTTACTGTTACATCTAAACTAAAAGGTAAGTTACCATTATCTCCTGTAGTAGATTGAACTCTTATCACTATTGTATCACCATTAGATGGATTATATGAATCTGGATCAAACTTTATTCTGATAGTATCACTATCTAGATAATTATAAAAACAATATAATGTATTTTCTATAGGCATACCTTCATATATCGGTTTAAGATTTATTTTTTCATTATTAGACATAACCATAACTTCAAAGGATGCTAATTGTTTATCAAAATCAAAATCAACTGTTTTATTTTCTAATATATTATTAGATATAATAGGAGCATCTATAAATTTAAGAGTAGTTTGAATTATATCACAATTTATAAAAATAAAATTATCATTATCTTGTAATAATCTAAGTGGAGATGATAAATAAGGGTTATCTATCTTAGTAAAATTCGGAGAGAATTCGTTCATTATATATCTAGCGGTATAGATATATTCTCCTGTAATTAGTTTTTCCATCTGAATTAATAAATCATGATCTAGATGAAATTCAAAATCTCCAATATTTAATAAACAATTTCTACTTATAATTAATTGATTATTTACCATAGCAGATATTAATTCATTTTCTACAAATCCAATCATTATATTCATTATAGAAGGTGTAGCACTTATAGAACCTATCTCAAGTTCTATCGCTTTTGATAATATAGTACTATCAAATTTGGCTTTGAGTAACAAGCATTCGTTACCCCATTCACTAGCCATTCTAACACTATTCTTCATAATCTTAGCAAAATTAGAACCCATGTATCCATATGTACTTACCATAAGTACATCTTCAGTAGCATCTGTTATAAACTTTTTTTCTAGATCTAGAACCATTTCAGATATTGCATATATATCTGAAGAAATAATATCTGACATTTATTTTACCCCCTCCATTTTAATTTGTAATTACCACCTGTAGGTGTATTGAGTTTACTATCTTCGTATATAATATACGGTATATCGCACATAACTCCATTAACCATTTTATTGTCTACATCATATAAAGGTATAGTATTTCCATCTCCAGTATAAGAAGGATCATTACCTAAGCAATGTAATTCTGATAATATAGCAGGGTCCATATCATCAAACCATTCTACGTGAAAATTAATAGAATATCTTAACGTATCAGTCATTGTATCCATATTTGAAAATACATCTACAGGAACATTTTTAGGATAAACACCCCAACCTTTTGCCCAAAATATGATAGTTTCAAAATCTTCTGAAACTATTACTTTATATAAACACATTTGATCGTGAAGTTGTTTATTTAATGTATATTTTTCATCAGGACCAATGACACCCATCTGTTTATAATTTTCATATGTATCGTATATTTTTAAGAATGTATATAATTCTAAGTATTTAGTATCTTGAAATTCTAAAGAGACCTCATATCCATCTGATTCAGAAGTTAATGTAGAACCTCTATATCTTATTTGATCTCCATATGATGTTGCTGGACCATCTATATCATTACAAGAGTATCCAGGAATTTCTAGAGATGATTTTACCATACCAGATAATAAATTAACAAATGGTTTATTAGTTAAAGAACCTTGTAATTGTTCTATTACTTTTCTATACCTTTTCCTACAATCTTTAAAGAAAGAATCATTCTCTATTGCAGTATTCAATTCACCGTTTGGTTTTAATATATTTAAATCTGGTCTTGTCCAAAATATATATTCCCTTGTTCCCGATAAATGATCACTAGGATTCAAACATCCAAATCTAAAAAATTTATCATACCATTCTAAATCAGCTCTTTGGTATATACCATTTGCTAATCTTATATTTTTTATATCATTGGAAGAAATATGATAAGCCATAATATATAACCTCCTTTCTTATTATTGAAATGTTTCCAGATTAAATAATATTTAAATTATATATTATAATACTGAAAGGAGATGTAGTCTATTAGATTTAAGAGAGATATCACAACTTACATAAAGGGGAGATTACAAAATGACAGAAATTACAAATGCAGGAATATTACAAAAAGAATATGAATACGAGAATATCAGTATTCTAGAAGAACTTAAAGAACTTGCTTGTAAACATACTATATTTAAAATTTGGATGTGGAGAGTATACGTTTAATCGCACATAATACATAATTAATTACATATTGTACATAAAAAGGGGGTAGAAATATCCCTTTTTATTTTTTCTAGAATCTAAGGAATTTAACATATTACTAATTTAATCAGTTAGGAGGAATAAAAATGAATTATTGTAAAATGATACATGAAACAGTAATTAGAGATGCTATGGATATGTTAGAAGAATTGAAAAATGCTGATGCTATAGATGCAATTAGTAATAGATCCCAAGGTAAAAGTTTTAGATCAATAGCTGCGGCTACAGCTAATTTAACTTTAGTATTTCCTTGTGTAGTATCTAGAGGTATGACAATAGACAATGCTTCTATGTTTTCAAAAGCAATGGAACGTAAAGCTGTAAGTATGCTTCAAATGTTATTTAGTGCTTTGTCTATATCAAATGCTGAAGATGGAATTACATACCTTAAAAATTTCCATACTAATTTAAAATTAGATGGATCTATGACAATAGATAAATTTATGAACATGATGGATCACTTAGTATTAGAAGGTGCTGTTATGGTTGATAATGAAGAATTATATGTAAAATATTCTAATGATTTAAGAAACCTTAGCAATTACTTACCTAATAGTATCAGAGAAGAATCTTCTCTAGCCGACTACTTAATCATTAAACCTAAAAATTCTTTAAATGAGTCATATATATTAAATGAATCTAAATCAAAGAAACATAAAAAACTAACAGATTCAGATATGGAAGAATTAGATTATCTAGACAGTATCATAGATACAGACCCAAAATATATGAATATTGGTAAAAATAAAAAAGCTGTCACTGAAGCAATTGGAGACCCTAATGGAGATATAAGACAAACTGCACATGGTATATCATATGATGTTGGTTATTATAGTAGTAACCCAGATTACGCTTTAGTTGTAGACAGAGCTGAAAAAGATATAATGATTAAAACAACTAATTCTGGTTTTGATATGACTTATAAAAATGCTGGGTCAGATTATCAAGTGAATAAAGATGCTAATGATTTCGAATTTAAAAGGATGGAATCTGATACCAGAAATGCATTAGATCAAGAAAGAATGGATAATGATAGAGAGAAAATGAATAATCAAACATCTCAATCTGATAGAACTCATCAATTAGCTGTGAATAAATTTAATAAAGATATTGAAAATGATGTAAGAGATTATAATAATCAATTATCTAAATTTAATTACCAAAAAGATCAAGATAAATTAAATCAAAATTATAAAGAAAAGAGAGATGGAAGAGAAGATGAAAAATTTGCAGATAAAATGAATTTAGACAAGTCTAGATTTGATGCTGATGTAGTAAGAAATAGAATTGATTACTTAAAGAATCAACTTTTAGATAATGATGTTAAGAAACCAAATGAATTGGTTCCTACTACTATGATAGTAAATTACATATCTAAAGGGGATAATGGTAGACCAATACAATCTCAAACTGTTATAGGAGTTAAGGCTAAATTATATCCTGTTAATTCAGATGATATATTAAAAAGGCTCACCATTAAGCATGTAGATAAACATTTCTTAATAGGTTTGATAAAAGCTACTACTAGAGAAATATCATTCTGTAGAGATTTCTTATTTGCTATTGATAGAGCTAAATTGGATGCTCTTTCTCAATCAAGAAAAGGATCATCTTCTAAACTTTGGAAAGTATTAGAAAGAAGAGGAATTAAAAGTAGAATCAATAGAACTATCGGATCAATTAATGATGCTACTGCAATTACATCTTTAACTATAACTCAAGAAGAAGCAGAATATCTAAAGAAAATGGAAGATATTGATTTAGAAGATCCAAAAATAATTAGACCTATAATGGAATCATATAACTTAATGTGTTTCTGTATTATAGATGAGAATAATGAAGTTGCTAAATTTATCTTTGATACTGGAGATGATCTTTACGAAGAAATGGCATTTAGATCATTAGAGAGAGAAGATAAAGGTAATGATTATAAAAAGATTATAAATCTTATGTCTAAAATAAGATAAGAAAGGGGATTCGATATGGGTATATATGAAGTTGCTATAAATGAACACTTTGATATTTTCGATGATGAAACGTTAAATGTAATTACATCGATGAATGAAGCTGAAGAACATTCTGCCATAAGTTCATTATGTGATAGATTGTATCATAAACTTATAAGTGAGAAATTTGAAAATATTGATTTTGGTGATATAGAGAAGAGTAAAGGAGACATTACATCATATAGTGGATATAGTTCAACTCTAGATTCTTTAGATATAATATCAGGATTAATAAAAGAATTCAAAGGAAGTCAAGATTCTGTTAATACTATTTACAAAGCAATTCAAAATATGGAAGAGAATAAAAATCTCTTTATGAAAGGTTATATGTTGAATATAGAACTACCTATGGTATTATATAATTCGATTGTACTTTCAATTGTATCTGCTACATCATTATTAATAGCTACCTCGGTAGAAATGATAAAGTCACCTAATGCTGATAATTTTGATATAGAATTAGATAAAGTTGCTTTGAATAAAACAAAAGATCATTTACTATTAAAGAATCTTGAAAAGTTTAATAACTCTTGCGATAAAGGTGATGTACAAAAATCATTATCTTATATTATTTCAGGATATTCTAAAGAAAAAGGATTATTAGGTACTAGTGCTGCTATAGGGGTTCTTGGTGGTGCAGCTTTAATTGCAATCCTAATGAATATTATTCCTATGATGAGGGAGATGATATTCTTCTTCTTTCATGTAAGAACCAAGATTAGTGATTACTTTGAATTACAGGCTGAGTTACTACAAGCAAATGCTTATAGAGTTCAATCAAACCCATCAATAGATCCTGTAAAAAGAAAAGAAATTGCATCTAAACAACACGCAATTGCAGAGAAATTTGCAAAGATTGCAAATCATGTTGCAATAGATATGAAATCTGCCGACAATAAAGCATCTGCTGAATCTAAAAAAGAATCATCTATTAAATTTAAAGCTGATGATATTATTGATCAAGCTCCAGCTAAATTAAATGATGACGGAGATTCGGATGAAGATGATGGTAATAGTTTATTTTAAAGGAGGTAAAATATAATGGGACATTTATTAAGAGGTAATACCACTTCTATAGGACGTTATAATGAGGAAGAAGTTCCTGTAATAGAAGGATATGGTAGTGATCCAGGAGCTTATCTAAGAATAATTGCAGAAGCTAGTCAACAAGAACTATCTGTGTTTGATGAATCTATGAAATCTGAAATGAATGAAATTGCTGCTGAAATTGCAAAAGCAGATTTAGAAGCTAAAGGAATGTTTACAGAAGCTGCTAAGATAGAAATTGTTACAGAAGGTTTTGCTGATATAAAGTCAAAACTTAAATCAATGGTTATGAAAGCATGGCAAAAGATTAAGTCTTTATATGAAGCTGTAAAAGTTAGAATATCAGCCTTCTTAACTAGAGATTATAATAAGTTTTATAAGAAACATCAAAATACTTTTAGTAATTATGCAAAGAATACTAAAGGTAAATATAGTTTTAAAATGCCTAAATCTACTTTAGATTTAAGTGCTTTAAAATATGGTAGTTTTGAATCTAAGGCTCATACTACTTTAAAGAAATGTGAAAACAAAAAAGAAGAAGAAATTAAATCTGAAAAAGAAAAAATATCAGATGGTTCTTATTTAGAATCACTTTTAGGGTGTTCAAGATCTGATTATAAAAAAGAAGTATATAGTCAATTATTTGAAGACAAAGATGACCATGAACAATTATCAGATGCTATTATAAAGGAAGTGCAAACAGTATTGGGTACTAAAGATATAATAGTGAATTTAAATAAAGCTCAAAAATCTAATAATGATTATTACAAAAAACTATTATCTGAAATAGATTCAATGAAGTCTACTTTGAATAAATCTAATGATACAACAGATGAAAGACATGAATGGAAAAACTCAACATTTGGTCAAGATAAAAATAATACTAATAGTGTTTATTTAAAAGATTCTCATCCTATAGATTCAATGAGATTAGAATTATTCTCTAATATAGTTTCTGTTAATCAAACTGCTAATAATATTATAAATGGAGAGTATATTTCTCTAATCAAGATGCATATAGCTCAATGTAAATCTGTATTTACTAAAGTTGTATCTAGATCTAAATTTACAGAACAAACTTTATTGGATGCTATTGAAGAAAATGCTGTTTATGAATCCTTAGAATTCCTAAATGCATAATCTGATAGTTATTCAATTAACTTTATATTAAATTAGAAAATATAAAAGGAGGACAATTAATATGGGAAGATATAGTTCTAATATTTTTAATGAAAATGGTATTAATGACAACACAGATGTACCTGTAATAGAAGGTTTCGATTATAGTGCAGGTGCTTGCTTAAGACTAATAGGTGAATCATATACAAATGAAAGAGTCTCATTCGACGACTCAATGCAAAAAGAGTTCAATGAATTAGGTGCTACATTCAAAAAAGAACAATTAGAAAAAGAGGGTTTAGTTAATGAAGCTGCTGAAATTGTTGTAGTAACAGAAGGTTTTGGTGATGTCTTATCAAAACTTAAAACTATGGTTATGAAAGCATGGCAAAAGATTAAGTCTTTATATGAAGCACTTAAAGTTAAAATCTCTTCTTTCCTAACTAGAGATTATAATAAGTTCTATAAGAAACATGTAAATACTTTTAATAGTAATTCTAAGAGTTATAAAGGTAGCTTTAAATTCAAAGTTCTTAAGAAAGAATTAAGTTTAACAGCTATACCATTTGGTAAATTTGATGGTGAAGCTGCTGGTGCATTATCTTCAATAAATGGAATGAATGGGGATGCTCTTAAGAAAAGAGATGAAGAAATAAATGATGGAAGTTTCTTAGAATCTCTATTAAGTTCAATAGTGTCTGGTGCAACTAGATCTAGCTTTAAGAAAGATTTAGAAAATGATTACTTTGATAATAAAGATAGTTTTGAATCTGTAACAGATTCAATGACTAAACAAGTTAATGAAGTACTTGGTACTACTAAAATAGTCAAAACATTAGAAGATTCTAACAAGAAAAATGGAGAGTTCTTCAAGAAGTTGTTATCTGAAATAGATTCAGCTAAAGGGAAATTATCTTCAGAAAAGAATAGTAATATAGAAATTGCATCATTTAAAGGAACTAGTTCAGCTTCAGGTAATTCTAGTGACACTAAGAAACTAAATACATTTAGTAGAACAGTTTCTGTTAATCAAACAGCTAATAATATGGTAAATGGAGCTTATATTGGTCTTGTAAAAATGCATATTGCTCAATGTAAAGCACTATTCACAAAAGTAGTTGCCAAATCTAAAATGAATGAACAAGTTTATTTAGATGCATTAGCAGAATCTGCTTATGATGAAACTTTAGAAACTCTAGATACATTAGAAGTAGTAGTAGCTTAATAAAAAATATAAAAAGTTAAACTCTTATTTATTTTTTGAGAGTTTAACTTTAAAATAATCAAATTTAAGGAGGAAAATTAATATGGGAAGATACAGTTCAATGATATTTAATGAAAATGCTAATAGTGGTCCTATAGATATTTCAGATGAAGCAATTCAAAGAGAATTTGCAGATGTACAAGGTATAGAGTTTCATTATGAACCTACAATGGAAGGTACTGAAGCTATTAATGCTTTCACTGAAGAAGAATATTTTGATATATGTGAATCTTGTGGTTTAAAAGAATTAGAATATTTTTCTATCAATAGAGTAGAAATGCCTGTTAATGAAGCATTCGGTGATGGTGGATTTTTAGAAAAGGTTAAAAACTTTTTTATTTCTATAGGAAAGAAAATAAAAGTGTTATTTGATAAATTTATTATGATGATTAATAGATTCGTCATGAATGATAAAGCTTTCGTAAAGAAATATGGAGATAAAATTAAGTCAGCAAGTACAGTAGGGGTTGAATACAAAGGATTCAATTTCAGTATATCTGAAAATGGTATAGATAAAGCTGAAAGTAAGTTATCTAAATACTTTACAAGAAGTGATTCAGAAATTTTATCTTCACATAAAGATACTAAGTCTGAAGAAATATCAGCAAAAATAAGAGGAGCTGCATTAGGTCAAAGTGAATTATCATCTTCTGAATATTCTAAAGAATTATTTAAATTATTTAGAAAGGGTGAAGATTCTAAAGTTAATGTTACTATAAATGCAGATAATATCGTATCAGAAATTACATCAGCTAAACAAGATAAAACTGATGCAATGAAAGCGTATAAATCTGTTAAAACATTCATTAATAAATTAATCAGTATAGTAGATGGTAGAAAGAAAAGTCTTGGTAAAGAAACAGGATCTGTTGAAAATGGGGATGCTCAAAGAGCTTGCACATATGATGTAGAAGATCTAAAGACTTGTTTATCTGCTATTCAAACTTATAATGGAGCGTACTTGACTGCTATTAAAGCTAGAAATAGACAAAATAAAGGTGTTGCTCTTAGATTAATAACTAAGACTGCTAAAGAAGGTTATGAAATGCCTAATGATTTATCATTTGTTTAGTATATAAATTAATGAAAGGGTATTATTTACCCTTTCGTTTTTTATAAATTTTAAAGGAGGAATAATTAATGTTTGATATAAAGTGTTTAAGTCTTAATGAAACCAATTCTAATGATTTATCTACTACAAGTGGTATAGAAGAAAATTTCTTTGCAACTACATTAAATTATGTATTAGAATCAGAAAGAAATATGATAGAAGTAAATAAACAATTATATAGATCTCTATTAGAATCAGGATCAGATGTTGTTGCTATTAATGAAGGGTTCTCTGATTTTACTTCCAAGGTAGTTAGTATTATATCTAAATTCTTATCATTTATTAAAAACTTATGGGATAGATTTGTTAGAGCTATAAATGGTGCAATCAGATCTGATAAGTATTTAATTAAACATGCTGATCTATTAGGTAAATTTGATGATTCTTGTGAGTTTGATATAAATGATTATACTTATACTTTTAAAGATAATATTCCTATTATAGATGCTCAAGCAAATTTCCAAGAAGGTTTTATAGAATTAGATTCTGGTACTTGGGATGATAATAAAACTAATAGAGAGAAATCAGATGCTGCTAAGAATAACTATGAAACATTTAAAAATAAATTAGATGGAGATTATTATGATTCTCTAAGAGCTTCAGTAATTGGAAGAACTGGAGAGAAAATTTCTAAAGAGGATTATAAAGATTCTTTATTTAAAGTATTTAGAAATAATGAAGACACTAAAGAAGATATTACAATTAAATCTGATAATGTAAATACTGCTTATTTATTTGTAAAAGATTATAAAACTGCTTTGAAAAGTGTAGAAGATACTAAGAAACAAATTGAGATTCAATATACTAATATAAAGAATTATGTATCTAGTTTATTAAAAGTTGATAAAAAAGATGGTGGTAATAAAGTTAGTGTGAACTTTGATAATAAAGTATCAGGTGCTAATAATGTCGCAGCTTATAGTGTTGATTCTGAGACTCTAAATTATTTAAATCTATTTGTAAAAGCCAAGACAGATCAAATATCAGAAATGAGTGCTATACATTCTATATCTTTTAGTGCTAAATTAGATGCATTTAAAGAATGTTATAAATCTTCTAGAAGTGTTTGCTATAAAGCAATTGCTCAAGTACAAAAAATAAAGAGAGGAGAGATATAATATGGATAATTATTGTGATGAATGGAATTACGTTATATATTTATCAGAGAGTACAATTAATAAAACTAATCTAATTGCTGCTATACAAGAATCTGTTCTAACTGCACAAGAGAAGAATACATTGAATAATATGTTTGTAGTAACAGAAGGTGTAGCAGAAAAGGTAAAAGGAGCTATTGCTAAGATTATAGCAGCCTTAACTCGTATATGGGGAAGGTTCATAGAAGCTATGAGTGCTTTGATTAAGAGAGATAAGAATTATCTTATTAAATATAAAGATATTATATTAAAGAAAACATTCTTACAGAATTATACTTTCACAATGTATAACTATCAAGTTGGTCAGCCCGATTTATTAGGTACATATGCTCCTGCATTTAACTTTAGTTCTTTAGAAAAAGATTTAGAATCGGAAGAAATTTTTGTAACTAAATACTTTAAAAAAGTAGAAGCTATTCAAAAGAAGAATGGTGATATAAATTTTGAAGAAGCTGTTAAGATTTTATTTAGAGGATCTGATTCCGAATTAGCAATAGAAAGTTCTAAATTTAATATGACAGATGCTTATAACTTCTGTGTTAATTATGAAGCTATTGCTAAGAAATTTGATACAGATAAAAAGAATATAAAAGTAGCTGCTGATGATGTACAAAAAAGAATAGAACAAATGAGCAGAGAAGCAAAAACTCAAGAACCAGTGGCTCCAGTACCAACAGGAGCTACAAAAGAAAGTTTTGATTTCTTTGCCTATGGGAGTTATAAATCGTATTTATATGAAAATACTGTAATAAATGAAGTGGATATAAAAGCACCAGAACAAGCAACTGTTAATCAAACACCATCTCAAGCTGGTGTATCTAATACTTCAGATCCTAATAAAGCTGTTATAAATCAACAAGGAACTGCAAATAAAGAGGTTGATCAAACTCAAATTGACAATGCAGGTGGTAGTGATAAATCTGTCGATAAGATTAAAATATACATTAAAGTTGTCGGTGAATTAATGACTGCTAAATGTCAAGTATGTGAAGAGATGTATAAAGCTTATATGCAAATTATAAGATCACATGTAAAAGATCATGTTGGTAAGAGTGATACTTCTACAACTAAACCTGAAGATAAAGCAACAGTTCAAGGGACTGATAATTCTAAAATAGATACAAGTGGATTATAAAAAAGTCCTAGTGCTATTATGCACTAGGATATTTTACGTAAAGAAAATACACATGATATTACAAAAGCATCATCTTTTCTAGTATAAATTTCTTTTCTACTTATAAGTAAATAATTCCCATTTATTCTAGTATCAGAATGATTTCTTATTATATATTCTTTATTAATAGTAAATATAGAACTATCTATTTCAGATTTTATTATATTTACTATAGTAGAAGATGTTTCTATATTATTTTTTATTTTATTAATATTATTAAGGTTAGTAGTTCTTATTATTTGAACCTTATTCTTAGTATCAATTGTACTATTATTATCTAATGATACTGTGCTAGTATTACCTTCTGTATCAATACCTATAATAGTATTAGTAGCTTTAATTACACTCTTATTTTGAAACATACTTATATCATTATTGGTTATATGAATTAGATAACATTGAGCATCATCATCTATACTCATTCCTTCTATCTTAGAATTATTAGAAGTCAAATCACTTACATCAAATATTATTCTATTATATTTCTCATCTATAGAAGGAACAGGAATTCCTGAATTGCTTAAAAGATAAGTTTTATCATAATCTATAAAGAATCTATAGTCTGTATTATAAATAGAGTACTGATTATTTACATATTCTAAAAATTTAACTATACTATTATAAACTGGTATAAAAAAGCTATTTATCTCGGTATCATTTGACATAGGCTCCATTAAGAGCTTCATATGGGTGAGATTAGAAAGTAAAATTTCTAGTAAAGACGTATTGTGATGTATACCACTGACGACCTTCTTATTATTATCAATATTACTTAATTTCATCAATCCGATAGTCACAAGCTTCTGATTTGTAGAGTCTGTATTTTCTTTATTATAATCCAATACAGAAACATCATTTAAATTCTCATCCATGAAATAGATGAATTGATCTTTAATATGACCTGTAGATATCTGTAGATTATCTCCATAAATAAAACTATCTACATATATTCCTATATATTTATCATTCTTATTTTTTATCATATAATCTATCAATGATTTTTCTAATGATATCTTTATGTACATAATAGGCATATTATATTTATCATAATCATAATTTATGATAAGATTAGTAATACTATCTTTATTAAATTCCTTAATTTGTCCATCTTGATTATAAATAAATTTAATCTTGTGTCTATATTTATTTGTAGAAACACCCATTATAAATCCTCCTTTATAAAAAATAAAATAGGTAAGGATTTCTCCTTACCTTAATGTTTTATTCTATCTCACAATTTAAAATTTTCTCTATAATTTCATTTTTATAATTTTCATCTGTTTTTAATTTATGTAAATTAATTCCTTTATTTTTTAAATCTTTTTTAACAAGATTGTTTACATAATTAGAACGACCTCTATTATCTTGTTCTCCAAATAATGTGATTATTTCATTTATAACTTTTTCAAAAGTTATTATAACTCTTTCTTTATCTTTCCAACAGCCATTATAAAAACCCCCTTTATCTTAATAATATACTTATTAAATTTCTATGTTGTTTGTCTGACAATTTTCTCACTTTCATCTTTTTATTAGGTAAATCTTTTATTAAGAATTTCTTTTTA
>Ga0302162_10000245_pt1 | contig 16027 bp, 14 predicted proteins | sample I_Fen_E2_2_FD_193501 | JGI IMG/M metagenome (GOLD analysis project Ga0302162, IMG submission 193501) | Peat permafrost microbial communities from Stordalen Mire near Abisko, Sweden - I_Fen_E2_2 | ecosystem: Environmental > Terrestrial > Soil > Wetlands > Permafrost | place: Sweden: Abisko...
AATTTATGATAGCTTAGCAAAGCTTGAAGAATCTACTGGTAAAAAATTTGGAGATAATTCTAATCCTTTATTGGTTTCAGTAAGATCTGGTGCAAGAGTTTCAATGCCAGGTATGATGGATACTATTTTAAATTTAGGATTAAATGACGTGGCTGTAGAAGCTATGGCAGAATTAACTAACAATCCTAGATTTGCATATGATTCTTATAGAAGATTTATTCAAATGTTCTCTGATGTTGTTATGAATATAGAAAAAAGATTGTTCGAAAACAAGATAGAGGAACTTAAGGAAAAGAAAGACGTTGAATTTGATACAGATTTAACCGCTGATGATTTGAAAGAATTAGTTGGTGAGTTTAAAGAATTATATAAAAAAGAAAAGGGCGAAGAGTTTCCAAGTGATCCCAAAATTCAATTGATTGAATCTATAACAGCTGTATTTAGATCATGGGATAATCCAAGAGCTATAGTATATAGAAGAATGAATGATTATCCTGGAGAATGGGGTACAGCAGTAAATGTACAAGAAATGGTATTTGGTAATAAGGGAGAAACATCAGGAACAGGAGTTGTGTTCTCTAGAAATCCAGCTAATGGTGATAATGAAATATATGGTGAATATTTAATGAATGCACAAGGTGAAGACGTTGTTGCAGGAATTAGAACACCGCTTCCAATATCAAAATTAAAGGATCAAAATCCTACAATATATAAGGAATTTGAAGATATAGTTAATAAATTAGAATCTCATTATAGAGATATGCAAGATATGGAAATAACAATAGAAGAAGGTAAATTATACTTCTTACAAACTAGAAATGGTAAAAGAACAGCTCAAGCAGCTTTAAAGATTGCTGTTGATTTAGTTGAAGAGGGAATGCTTAGTAAAGAAGAAGCAATTTTAAAAGTTGAACCTAAGCAATTAGATACATTGTTACATCCAGCATTCTATACTGAAGATTTAAAGAAGGCTGAGCCAATCGGTAAGGGGTTACCAGCATCTCCAGGAGCTGCATGTGGTAAGATTGCATTTACAGCTAATGAAGCTAAAGATAGAGCTGCACTTGGCGAAGATGTAGTACTTGTAAGACTTGAAACTTCTCCAGAAGATATAGAAGGTATGGTAGCTGCCAAAGGAATTCTTACAGTAAGAGGGGGCATGACATCTCATGCTGCTGTTGTTGCAAGAGGAATGGGAACTTGTTGTGTAGCTGGATGTGGAACTATTAGAGTTGATGAAAAAAAGAGAACTGTAGAAGTTAATGGAAAAGTTTATACAGATGAAGATTTTATTTCAATTGACGGTACTAGTGGTAATGTATATGGAGAAAAAATAAAGACAGTTACTCCAGAAATTTCAGGGCATTTTGCAATATTCATGGGATGGGCAGATGAAATAAGAAAGTTAAAAGTTAGAGCTAATGCAGATAGTCCAAAAGATGCACAACAAGCAGTTGAATTTGGCGCTGAAGGTGTAGGTCTTTGTAGAACAGAGCATATGTTCTTTGCAGAAGATAGAATTATGGCTGTAAGACAAATGATTACATCTAAAGATCTAGAACAAAGAAAAGTAGCGTTAGATAAGATATTACCAATGCAAAGAGCAGATTTTATTGGTATCTATGAAGCATTAGAAGGAAAACCTGTTACTATAAGATTATTGGATCCACCTTTACATGAATTCTTACCAACAGCAGAAGCAGATATTAAAGAATTAGCAAAAGAGATGGGAATAACTTTTGATGAATTAAAATCTACAGTTTCAGAGTTACATGAATTCAATCCTATGATGGGTCATAGAGGATGTCGTCTTGCAGTATCTTATCCAGAAATTGCTGAGATGCAAGCAAGAGCAATTATAGAAGCCGCTATAGAAGTTAAAGAGAATAAAGGTTATGAGATTGTTCCAGAAATAATGATTCCATTAGTTGGAGAAATTAAGGAATTAAAATATGTTAAAGATGTTATAGTAAATACAGTAAAAGAAGTTCTAGAAGAAAAAGGAATAACTTTAGAATATAAAGTTGGTACTATGATAGAAATTCCAAGAGCAGCTTTAACAGCTGATGAAATAGCTAAAGAAGCAGAATTCTTCTCTTTTGGTACAAATGATTTAACTCAAATGACATTTGGATTCTCAAGAGATGATGCAGCTAAGTTCTTAGGCGCATACTATGATAAGAAAATATATGAACAAGATCCATTTGGTAAATTAGATCAAACAGGAGTTGGGTCATTAATCAAGATAGCTGTAGAAAAAGGAAAATCTACAAGACCAGACATTCATCTTGGAATTTGTGGAGAACATGGTGGAGATCCATCATCAATTGAATTCTGTCACAATATAGGACTTGACTATGTATCATGTTCACCATTTAGAGTGCCACTTGCAAGACTTGCAGCAGCACAAGCACAAGTAAAAAATAAAAGATAAATCAAAAAAATAAAGTAAATAGTATAGGAGTAGTCCATCAACTTGATAAAATGGAAGTTTCAGGCTGTTAATACTATAAAAAAATATAGGGTATTGGAACTTAAAATTAAGTTCCAATACCCTTATTTTTATATAAGAATTACATGATGAGTAATATTATTTTTTTATCAAAAGTAGAATAAAATGAAGATGGGATGTGGAAAATAAAAGCACATTCAACTATATTCTGTTTTAGATACATTTGTATCTAGATAATTTTATATTTTTTGATATAGATAAGGAGGATTTATGGAAGAGACAGAAAAATTTATTGAAGTGTATGGCGATTTTAAGATGCGAAAACTAACAGAAGATGATTTAGAGCAATTTAATGGTCTTTTACGTTATGCTTTTCAAATAACAATGGAAGATCTTCTGCATACCGGTTGGACAGAAGATAAAATTATGCATGCGAAAATGCCTATTCTTCAAAATGCATATGTCCTTGGTTGGTTTTACCACAACAAACTAGCTTCAATGATTGTAGTATACTCTATGAAAGTAAATATTCATGATAACATTTGTAATATGGGTGGGATTACAGGAGTTGCTACCTATCCTGAGTATACAGGCAAAGGATTAATTAACTCACTGATTAAACAAGTTATTATGCATATGCATGAAGAAGGACAATCTATTTCTTTTTTATATCCTTATTCAATTCCTCTTTATAGAAAGCATGGCTGGGAAATCATTTCTGATAAAATCACTTTTACAATAAAAGATTCTCAGCTTCCTAAAATAAGGCCGGTAACAGGAATGATAGAACGTGTAGATTTGAACTGTGAAGATCTTTTAAATGTACATGATTATTTTTCTATGCAACATCATGGAGCAATGATTCGTGACGAACTGGCTTGGGACGAATATTGGCGTTGGGATAGTGATGATATTACTGCTGCTATTTATTATAATAAAAATCATAAGCCTCTTGGCTATCTGATCTACTATATTAGGAATGATGTGTTTTATATTAAAGAAATGGTTTACTTAAATAGTGAAGCACATCATGGAATTTGGAATTATATAAGTGCACATTATTCTATGGTAAATGAAGTGAAAGGTAATAATTACTCTGGGGAACCAATGGCTTTTCTATTTGAAGATAGTGAAATAGTTGAGAACATTGAGCCATATTTTATGGCAAGGATTATAAACGTACAAGAATTTATTTTAGAATATCCCTTTTTATCCATATCACAAAAACTGAAACTTAATTTAAAAATAAATGATCCTATCGCTCAATGGAATAATGGAGTTTTCAACGTTTACTGGGATGGTGAAGAAACAGTTTGTAAAAAAACTGATGATATTCATGCTGCTAATTTGATAGAAATGGATATTCAGACGTTAACAACTATGCTTATGGGATATAAGCGTCCTACATTTTTATATGAGTGTGGAAGAATACAGACAGAATATTATATGCTACGAATTATAGAACAGTTGATACCGGTAGAAAAACCTTATTTTTCAGATTATTTTTAATTTAACTGAACAGCTGAATATACAAAAACATTCATTAATACTTACAGGAATATTGAAAAATTAAGTTTATTACTAATAAACCGAAATGAAAGGCATACATTTGTTCCAGCAAAATCTTCAGTAGCCAGAATAAATGCATGACTTTTATTTCAGTAGTTTATGAATATAAGGCACAATCAAAAAAATAACAAGTCCATTTGCCCGCCTATTTTCCACCATAAATGAAGCTCGACTCGCTACGCTCACTGCGTAAGCGATTCACACAAAATCATAGATTTTGATTCTCTGCTCATCGGCAAATTGACCTAATAGGCCCGATATGAGAGCAATTCGTCTCCTTGCCTGATGAAAAATATTCATGGCAACTTTGGACTTGTTATTTATTTTCATGTGCTTAACTCTAGGTTCAAAGTAAAACTGTGTTGAATTTTTTTTGTACTTCATCTATTATGCTTAATGCAAAATCATATTGAAGGTCTGTTTTTGCGGTTGCATTTGAAAGTAAAGTTAAAAAAGCCGATTTATTACACTTGTTAATATTTTTATAATAATCTCTTGATATTTTCCAGTATTTTTGTGGAAAACAAATATATGAAATCAAATATTTTAAATCTGATTCTGTTAAAGGGGAATATTCATTATAAGTTTTTAATACAGATAAGGCTAAGTCAATATTCCATTTGGTGTTTTCGCGTTTAAGTAATCTACGCATAAAATATGCCAAGTCTTTTGCACAATAATCTATCTTGCATTTATCAAAGTCTATTATCCAAGGATCTAAATCAGATGGAAAAATTAAATTTTTATTTACATAATCACCATGGCATAAAGATTTACTTAACTTATCATTATCAATTTTATTTGCCATATTTAAAGAGATTTTAGCAAGACGTAAATTTATATCAAAGGTTGAAATAAATTGTCTTGAAAATGTATCTTTATACTTAAAGGCTTCATTTGATGTTTGAAGTAAATCTTGAAAATGTTTTAAGATTGATATGTAATAATCATCAAATCCTTCTTTTAATGAACTACCTAAAATAGGCTGAAAGTCACGAGAGATTGAGTGAACTGTAGAAAGCTTTTTTACGGAAAGTATAACATGATTAATATTATCAAAATTACATTTCTCACCTTCAATCCAAGGTGTTAGTATAAAAAGCATATCTTGATAAGATACAAATCTATTATTATCAATAGTAGGTAAAAGCTTTGGTACTCTGATATTATTTCTATATAGCCATTCAATTGCTGAATATACATATAGTAAATCTTTTGTATTATAATAAACTTTTTTCAAACAATAACTTTTTTCTTTAAAATCTATTCTATATACTGCTCTTTGTTTATCTGTATCTTTAAATTTAATAATTGAAATTTGTGAGTTTTGTAAATTATAGTGAGTTAAAACATTTTGCTTTATGATTTCAGGGGAAAGATTACATTCTTGTAAAGATAAAACTTCATTGCTCATAAATACACTCCTTAATAAGGTGATTATTGTTTAAGTAGAGATTTAATACTCTAGATAAAAATCTTTATTATTAAATAATATTAAAGTTATTTTATTAATATACTTAAAGAATTTTATAAAAATATAAAAAATTATATGTAAACGATAGTATTTTTTTATTATTTGCAAATAATAAATATGGCCGATAAATAGAGGAATATAATGATAAATATAGAATACATAAAAAGAGGTGATAATATATGAATGTGAGGGAAAAAATTCAGAGTTTTGAAGGCTTGACATTGATTAAAGAAGCGGCTTTTTCAAAAAAATCTTTCGGAAGAAAAATTAAAGAAGAAGAAGACGATATTAGAACTTGTTATATGCTTGATAGAGATAGAATTATTCAAAGCAAATCATTTAGACGCCTTAAGCATAAAACACAAGTATATATAAAAACTTTTGGTGATCACTATAGAACTAGATTAACTCATACATTGGAAGTGTCACAAGTTGCAAGAACTATTGGTGTTGGAATTGGATTAAATGAAAATTTAATTGAAGCAATAGCATTAGGCCATGATTTAGGGCATGTTGCTTTTGCACATAATGGGGAAGAAGTATTAAATGAGTATTTAAAAGGTGGATTTCGCCATAATGAACAGAGTGTAAGGGTAGTTACCAAACTTGAAAATGACGGGCATGGACTCAATTTAACGGAAGAGGTAATTAATGGGATACTGAATCATAGTGGGCTTGGAACAACAAAAGATATTATTACTTTAGAAGGAATTGTAGTTAAATTTAGTGATAAAATGGCATATCTAAATCATGATATAGATGACTCTATAAGAGCAGGTTTGCTAAGTGAAGAACAATTACCTAAAAATATTGTTGAAGTTCTAGGAGATAATACTACTCAAAGACTAGATACTTTAATTAAGGATTTTGTGAAAACCTCAAATTATAATATTAATAATGGAATAAAAGAAGTTGGATTAAGCAAAGAAATTAATGCAGCAATGATAGAACTTAGACAATTTATGTTTAAAAATATATATTTAGGAGATACATTAAAGGTTGAGAGAAATAAAGCAAAATTTATATTGCAACAATTAATTGAATATTTTGAAGAAAATCCAGAACAAATGCCTCAAATTTATTTAACAATAGCTAAAAATGAAAGTTTACAAAGAGCAGTAGCAGATTATATTGCTGGCATGAGCGATGATTATTGTTTATTATTGTTTAATAAAATATTTGTTCCTAAAGTGGTAATAGATTAATATTTTTCAATTAAGAATTCATATTATGTCTAGAGGTCCTTAAACAAAGAGGGTTTAAAAATCGTAAATAGAGTTCAAAATAAAAAAGGGAATTTTAAAATAAAAAAGAGGATTTTAAAATAAAGAAAAGAATTATTAAATAATAGTGCTATTCAACTAGATATTATTTCAAAATGAGCTGAAGTTTCAATTAAAATAAAAATTATTATAATAATTAGAAGGGAAAACTCGCCATTGTGTCGAATAATATATAATTGTTGAAAAAAAGCAGTAGGGAGGAGATGTCTCCTTGCAGATACCAGAAGAAGTAATAGAAAAAATAAAAGAACAAAATGACATTGTTGATATTATTTCAGAAGATGTAAGGCTAAAAAAATCGGGAAAAAATTATATGGGGTTATGTCCATTTCATAATGATAAATCCCCATCATTTAGTGTTTCTAGTGAAAAGCAAATATATAAATGCTTTTCGTGTGGCGAAGCAGGAAATGTACTTACATTTGTTATGAAATATAAAAAACTTACTTTTCTAGAGGCTTCAAAATATTTAGCAGATAAAGCAAATATTATTTTACAAATAGAAGGGCAGGAAAATGATAAGGTTTCTAGAAAAAAGGAGAGTTTATACAACATAAATGTAGAAGCTGCTAGATATTATTTTGCAAATCTACAAAATAATAAAATGGCGAAAGAGTATTTCCTAAAAAGAGGAATAAAAGAAGAAACTATAAAACGATTTGGCTTAGGTTATTCACATGATAACTGGCAGGGAGTAATAAATGGTTTAAGAGCAAAGGGATATAAGGATGATTTATTAATTGAAGCTGGGTTAATTTCTAAAAATGAAAAAACTGGGAATACATATGACAGATTTAGAAATAGAGTAATGTTTCCTGTGTTTGATGTAAAAGGGAAAGTTATTGGATTTGGAGGTAGGGTTTTAGATGATTCAAAACCAAAATATTTAAATTCACCAGAGACAATGATTTTTCAAAAGGGAACTAATCTTTATGGATTAAATTTTGCAATTAAGAATAAGCTACAAGAGGATTACGTTATTATAGTGGAAGGATACATGGATTTAATAGCACTTCATCAATATGGTATAACGAATACTGTAGCATCACTTGGAACTGCACTTACTGTAAATCAAGCAAGACTTCTTAAGCGGTATGTAAATAAAGTTATAATTTCTTATGACGCAGATTTGGCAGGACAGACTGCTACACTAAGAGGACTTGAAATTTTAAGGAATGCCGGATTCGATGTAAAAGTATTAACAGTACCAGAGGGCAAAGATCCAGATGAATTCGTGAGAAACAATGGAAGAGATGCATTTTTAAGATTAGCAAAAGAATCACTGCCTCTAATTGAATATAGAATTAAAAGAGCAGCCCAAGGCATAAATTTAAAAAATGGAAATGAATTAATAACATATGGAGAGAAATTTGCGGAAATTTTGGCAGAGTTAAATCCTATAGAAAAAGATGTATATATAAAGAAGATTTCAGAAGAAACATCAATTAAAGAGCAGGCCTTATATGACTTACTATCACAAGTAATAGCGAAAAAACAAAAAGAGGAAAATTTTATAAATAAAAAAGAAGATTTTGGAACAAAATTATATGTAGAACCAGGATACTTAAAAGCGGAGAGAGCATTAATTAAATTGATGTTTAAAGATGAATTTTATCATAAGCTTAAAAGTGTTATAAAACAAGGAGATTTTGTAATAGAATCACACAATAAAATTTATTCATTAATATTACAAGGAAAAAATGTGGATACTATTAATATAATATCTTATGTAGAAAGCAGATGTGATGATATAGAAAGTTCTAAGGAATTGACTAAAATAAAAGAACATGAAATTTTAGCTTTCGCAGATAACGATAGGTTAATCAAGGATTATCTAAACGAAGTCAAAAGCTTTAAATTGAAATTACAAATTGAAGATTTAAAGAAAAAGCAAAATAGATTTGAAAAGAATGGGGAAATTGAAGAATCTATAAGAATTGCGATGGAGCTTACTAAATTATCAAAAGCACTTAAAAAGGGAGAGAGAGGTTAAAGGTTATGACGGAAGGAGGCAATAATAATATGGAGAAAAAAACCAGTGTAAAAGCAGCAAAGCCAAAAGATGATAAAAAAGATAAGAACAGCAAGATGGTGGCCGTAAAGGAATTAATTGATAAAGGTAAAAAAAATGGTTCTTTAACATATAAAGAAATCATGGAAACAATGGATCACATTGACTTTAGTCCAGAACAAATAGAAAAGATATATGAAGTGTTGGAACTGGCAAATGTTGAAATTATAGGTGATGTGAACGATACTGAGACCGCACATGAAGAGATTGATTTATCAGTACCAGAAGGTATAGCAATAGATGATCCAGTTAGAATGTATTTAAAAGAAATTGGAAAAGTGCCTTTATTGTCGTCAGAACAAGAAATAACATATGCTAGAGAAATAGAAGAAGGAAATCTAAAATCTAGAAAAAAATTAGCAGAAGCAAATTTAAGATTGGTTGTAAGTATAGCCAAAAGATATGTTGGAAGAGGTATGCTTTTCTTAGATTTAATTCAAGAAGGAAACTTAGGGCTTATAAAAGCAGTTGAAAAATTTGATTATAGAAAAGGTTATAAATTTTCAACTTATGCTACATGGTGGATTAGGCAAGCAATAACAAGGGCTATTGCGGATCAAGCTAGAACAATTAGAATACCTGTTCATATGGTAGAAACTATAAATAAGCTTATAAGGGTACAAAGACAATTATTGCAAGAATTAGGCAGAGATCCATTCCCAGAAGAGATTTCAAAGGTTATGGAACTTCCGGTAGAAAAGGTTCGTGAGATTCAAAAGATAGCGCAAGAACCGGTTTCATTAGAAACGCCAATAGGTGAAGAAGAAGATTCTCATTTAGGAGACTTTATTCCAGATGATGAAGCGCCAGCACCAGCTGAAGCTGCTGCATTTACAATGCTTAAGGAACAATTAATTAATGTATTAGATACGTTAACTCCTAGAGAAGAAAAAGTATTAAGACTAAGATTTGGACTTGATGATGGAAGAGCTAGGACTCTTGAAGAAGTAGGTAAAGAATTTAATGTTACAAGAGAAAGAATTAGACAAATTGAAGCTAAAGCTTTAAGAAAATTAAGACATCCATCAAGAAGTAAAAAATTAAAAGATTATTTAGATTAAACAAATAAGCACCTATATTTTAGGTGCTTTCTTTTAAGTATAAATACCCAATGTGAAAACTGTACTTAAGTATAAGCCGCACCGAAATGAAGGTCATGCATTTATAGTTGAGTGTATTTTCATAGTATAAGGACAACTTCAGGAGAGGGTATCTATATAGGGTTCACAACTGGAAATAATGACTTATAAGAAGTTCATTATTCTAGAAAAGGATAATTAAAAAATGCACAATGTACAAGTAAAGAAACAAACTTTGTAAACTTTCATCTTTAATTATGCATTGGAAAGAGGGGAATAATGGAACTAAGTAAAAGATTAAATTGGATTATAGAAAAACTTGATAAAGTTGAAATTATTATGGATGTTGGAACAGATCATGGTTATATACCTATTTATTTAGTTAAAAATGATATAGCTAAAAAGGTTCTTGCATCAGATATAAATAAAGAACCTTTGAAAAAAGCAAAAATAAATGCATCGTTAGATGGAGTGTTAGATAAAATAGATTTGAGATTAGGCGGAGGATTATTTCCTTTAAATAATAAAGAAGCTAATGCTGTAATAATTGCTGGAATGGGTGGTAACCTAATTAGAGATATACTAGAAAATGATTTAAATAAAGTCAAGAATTTAGATTATTTAATACTTCAACCTGCTCAAAATCCTGAAGTTTTAAGAAAATATTTATATAATAATAACTATGAAATTTTAGAAGAAGATATATGTTTAGATGAAAATAAGTATTATGAGATATTTAAAGTAAAATATAAAAGTGGAGATTATATATTATTAGAAGATATATTCTATGAAATAAGTCCAACTATGTTAAGTAAAAAATTGCCTTTATTTAAATCATATATAGAAAACAAAATTGAAAAGAATAAAAAAGTTATGGAATTTATTAAAGATAATACTGAACATGCAATAGAACGTAAAAATGAATTAAAAGAAAAAAATCAGAAATTAGAGAAATTATTAAAAAACTTTTAGGTGGTGAAATTATGACTAAAGTAATAGATATAACAAAAGAAATTGAAAAATTTGCTCCGAAATTTCTAATGGAAGATTATGATAATGTTGGATTAATGGTTGGAGATGAAAATAAAGAAATAAAGAAAGTTTTGTTAGCCTTAGATTGTACAAATGATGTGATTAAAGAAGCTATAAGCTTTAATTATGATTTAATTATTACTCATCATCCACTATTGTTCAAAAGACCTAAGAATATAATCAAGGGAGATTTAATTGGAAATAAAGTTATTACTTTAGTTAAAGAAGATATAGCACTTTATTCATGTCATACAAATTTAGATAGTGCTAAAAATGGGATCAATCAAACTATAGTTAATATGTTAGGATTTAATTCAAGTCAAATAATTGAACCTAATGAATCTGGAAAATATAAAGATGGTGGGCTTGGAAGATTAGTAAGATTAGAAAAAGAAATTTTACTGTGTGATGTCATAAAACTTGTTAAAGAGAACTTGAATATAGAGAATATGAGAATTGTTAGAGGGTCTGAGAAAGTAAAAGTATTGGCAATAATAAATGGCAGTGGCCAAGACTTGTTTTATAAAGCAAAAAGCCTTGGAGCTGATTGTATAATAACTGGAGATACAACTTATCATTTTGCATCAGATTTTAAAGAAATGAAAATAAGTATCATAGATGCAGGACACTTTTCAACAGAATATCTTGTATTTCTAAAAACATTAGAATTTCTAAAAGAAAAGTTTATAGATATAGAATTCAGTGCTTCAGAGAAATGCAAGGACCCTTATGATTTTGTTTAGCAATATAGATATTCACAGTGAAAATTGTACTTATGAGTATAACCGCTGAAATAAGGGAGCATGCATTTGCTACCTTATTTCTAGTTATGGATATCTATGTAGATAAACAAAGTGAAAATTACATAGATAGATTAAATAACTAAAATATGACTCATATGCATATACTGATATTGTAATAATAATTTTGTGGGTGGGTTATGAGCAGAGATGATGATTTTACTAGCGGAGCTGGAGAAGAATTGAAAAAGGATATAAAAAATATATATAAACATAGTAAAAGAGCAATTAAAGGTTTTTTTAGAGGAGGAAACAGAAGAAATAACTTTGGAAGAAGACAAAATTGGTGTCCACCAATGTTCGCGTTTAAATCTCCACTTTTGATGTTACTTTGGCCTAAAATAATTGTTGCAGGAATAATACTTTTAGCGCTGTTATTTTGTGGAGTAAGCTTATATGGAGTAATAATAATATTGTTATTAACATTAATATTTATTTTAATATAAAGGATATATTTTTTGAAATTTGTAATTTATAATGTATAATTAATACCATTTAGTATGTGCATTGTGGGCAATTGAAGAACAAACTACTAAGGCATTTGATAGAATTTATATGTTGAAAATTGACATATTAGGATACTAATTTATTTTATAACATATATTTAATTTAAAATTTATTTGTATAATTTAAAAAAGTATGTTAAGATAAATCTTGCGAGTGAGACGTGCAATCGCTGCTAGACTTAGATCTAGGAGAGGAAAGTCCGAGCTCCATAGGGCAGGGTGCTGGCTAACGACCAGTCAAGGCGACTTGAAGGAAAGTGCAACAGAGATATACCGCCTAAGTTTTACTTAGGTAAGGGTGGAAAGGTGATGGTAAGAGCTCACCAGCGTGATGGAGACTTCACGGCTATGTAAACCCCACTTGGAGCAAGACCGAATAGAGAGGCATTAAGGGGCTGCCCGTCCCGCCTCCGGGTGCGTCGCTTGAGTCTAATGGCAACATTAGACCTAGATAGATGATTGCTTAATACAGAACTCGGCTTATGGCTTATCTCGCAACAAGTAATTGCAAGGATTTGAGGAATACCGTATTGGTATTTTCCCTTAACTTTCCCTTGCTTTTTTTGCGTACAAAACATTTGATAAAACATCTGTAGCTTCAGTATTCATTTCTTTTGTTACATGAGTATAAATATCTGATGTTGTCTGCATTATAGAATGACCTAAACGTTCTTGAATTATTTTCATTGATACCTTATTCTTTAAAAGTATAGTTGCGTTACTATGTCTAAGATCATGCCAACGAATATTTTTTTCTATGCCACAATATTTACATAATCTTTTTATTCTTTGCAGAAATCTTGATGGTATTAAAAATTCGCCATCTTCTTTGGTGAAAACTAAATCATATTCAATATTATCAAATTTATTTTTTATATAAAACTGCCCATATCTAAGTTTGTTTTGCATTTGCAATATTTTATGCTCTTTTAGGAGCTTTATAATTTCATTACTTAATGGTAAATCTCTATAAGAGGTTGGAGTTTTTAAATCAGATATAGTATATATATTTTCTTCCCTTATAAGAGCATTATTGCAACTTAAGGTTTTATTATCAAAATCAATATCGCTCCATTGTAATCCACACATTTCACCACGTCTTAATCCTGTTTCTATTGTTAATGACATACCTAGAAAAAATAAATAATCATCATAGTTGGCTGTATTGAGTTTTGAATATATTTGCGATATTTCATCTAAGGTTAATATATTTGATTTATATTTACTTCTTTTTGGCGTGTCAGTAAACTGGCAGGGATTTATATTTATCATCTGAAGCTTTAAAGCTCTGTTTAAAGAAGCTTGTAAAACAAGATAATGTTTTTGGATTGTAGTTGGGCTTAAATTATTCCTGGTTTTTTGGGGACTTTGGACTTTCCGTAAATTTGCTAAGAATTTTTCAATATGAATAGGCTTTATTTCACAGAGTTTTAGATTTCCTAGAAAAGGCACGATGTATTTATCAATACTATTTCTATAACTAGAATACGTATTGACGCTTTTAGTAGGTTTTACAAAGTCCTCTATCCACATATCAAGATAAACCTTTAATAAAGTCTCTTTTGGTCTTTCAAAGCCATTATTATTTTTATAAATTTCTTCATTTAGCTTTTCTAAAGCCTCACGTTTGGTTGAACCTCCTTTCCGTTCAATTTGCTTTTTCTCTCCGTCTACAAATACATAATATCTGTAGTACCAAGTGTTACCTTTCTTTCTAACGCTTCCTTCCATGTTTTAACACCTCCACGTTAGCTAGTGTTTCGTAATTTGTATTATTTATACTATATAGTTCTTCAACTCTTTCTTCTATAAAAACTTCTTCGTTATCTATATCCCTTTTATAGATAACGTTATCATCTAGTCTGACACTTAAAATATATTTCCATAGCATTAAAATTTCCCCCTAACACAAAACGAACTTCTGTTCTGAGGAAAATTATAACATTATTAGGTTTTAATTTCAATATTTTAGAATAAATATTTAATATTTTTAAGGGAAAATACAAATATGTAATAAATTAAAGTCAAAAATAGTATAAAAGACAAATAAAAAAACCATAGATGAAATTCCACAGTTTTTTTGGATTACTTTATTTATTTTTAGAGTTTTCAATTAGCTTTTTCACATCTAAACCTACGGCATCTAACTGTCTAATAATATTTTGAACATCTTCAGCAGTTAATTCATGAGGGTATCCTTTGTCAATTTCTATTTCTATAGTTTGATTATGTAACATTCCAGAGTATACTTTTGAAAGTTTATCGTCTGTTCTGCCTAATAGGTAATCTATACTACAATCAAAATAATCAGCAATTTTAATTAGTACATCATCCTTAGGAAATCTATTTCCCTTTTCCCAATTAGTTATTGTTGCAGGTTCAACGCTCATGATTTTAGCAAAATCTTTGCTTAATAATCCTTTTTCTTCACGAAGCTCTTTAAGCCTAATAGGAAATTTACTCATATTATCACCACCCTATACTTTATAAACAATTTGCTAACTACTATTATAAACTATTTGCTAATTAATAAACACTAAATTAACTAAAAGAAAAATATATTTTATAAATTTGGATTAAACATATTGAAATTAGCTAAATGTTAATTTATAATGAAATTAAATTAACAATATGACAATTATAAAATATGAATTATCATAATGTTAATTCAAAGAGATCTCTGATTAAGATTTAAATAATTAAAAAGGGGAATGAGAAATGTATAGTAAACTAAAAGGCCTTATGGTAGAAAAAAGAATTACTCAACAAGAATTAGCACAAATACTTAAAATAACTGCAAGTGCATTAAATTTTAAAATAAACGGTAGATCTGACTTTAGTGTAACAGAGGCTAAATTGGTTTCGAGTTTTTTTGGAAAAACAATAGAAGAAATATTTATTATTGATGAAGTCAATAAAATGAAAACTGGTAGAAATGCTTAACATAACTAGAAAAGGAGAAATAGGAAAATCAAGGCTTAGATGTGATTTGTAAATTAAGCGAAGCACTTGGGATAATGAAAAATCAAGTGAAACTTGATTCGGATGGGGTTTGAATCCCAAGCCGAATCTTAGTTGAACTTATACCCCCAAGGGGCACCTCGTCTAGGGTCTAGCCACTGTAACACTCTCACTTAAAGAAGTGGGAGTGTTACAGTGGCTAGACATCAGATAAATTCATAGGAGTAAAAACTCCAGATGAAAAGTTTCACTTTATAAGGGGAGAATCATGGTAATAAGAATAGGGGGATTAGGATGGAGCCAGTTTTATATACTGTAACTGAAGCAGCAGAGTTATTAAAAGTTAATAGGAATTCTGTATATGATCTATTAAAGAAAAATGTAATACGAGGGTTAAAGCTTGGGAGTTTAAAAATAACTAGAACAGAATTAATTAAGTTTTTAGAAGAAAACAATGGAAAGGATTTATCTAATTTAGAAGATATCAAAGATTTGACTTTTGATAGGGAGGAATAGTTATGAAGTATTTATCCAAGATAGTAGAATAAATTCACTTCTATGCATATAGTTAATAATTTTAGAAAGAAGGGATTTAGATTGATTAGAAAATTTGAGGGGTTAACAGCTAATGATTTAATTGAAATATTAAAAAATTATCCAAGGAATGCAAAAATATATACTCAAATGCTAGGAGAAAATTTTCCAGTTAAGCAAGTTGAAGAGTGTATTTATTATGATTGGAAGAATGGTAAAAAGGTGCAGGAGCATAAAGGGATTTTAATAAAATAATATGAAATTAT
>Ga0302162_10000246_pt1 | contig 16022 bp, 14 predicted proteins | sample I_Fen_E2_2_FD_193501 | JGI IMG/M metagenome (GOLD analysis project Ga0302162, IMG submission 193501) | Peat permafrost microbial communities from Stordalen Mire near Abisko, Sweden - I_Fen_E2_2 | ecosystem: Environmental > Terrestrial > Soil > Wetlands > Permafrost | place: Sweden: Abisko...
TTTATAGCACCACCTGTATCAGCTGCAATTGCATATCCATATCCATCTACATAAACTTTACTTCCTAATGGGATTACAGATGGATCAACTGCAATCGTACTTAAACCGCCCTCATTTCTAACAGGTGTTTTCCCTGTAGCAGTATTCGAATGATTACTGTAAGCTGTTGCTGTACAATTAAGCTTTTTCTTATAAGTTATGCTATCTCCGCCTCTACTTGCGTATACTTGTCCAGTTCCTTTTACCACTATTTGATTTTGTGGTTCTAAAATAGTTTTAGTGCTCTTCACATTACGAGAAACCTCTACTCCATCTTTATATATTATTTGATAAGTAATTTCCTTCTCGCCATTATTTCCTTCACTCTTAACCTTTTGAACACTACTATCTAGATCTGCATCTTTTTCAACTATTGTATCGAAGTTAATAACTTCTTTCTCAACAAAGTCTTTTGTTTCTACTTTGACAAGTTGCACACTTACGTCACCTTCTATTTTAGAATCTAATGAAGGTGATATTTCATCTACATCTTTATCAAATTGAATACCTTGTTCTTTTAACGTAGTTTCTTCTGCATCTAGCATATCCTCAATAGTATCTTCTGCTGTTTGCACTTGTACTTTTATTCCATTTGATTTAATTTCCACTGGAATAGCTGTCTTTAATTTAATAGTTTCTTTCTCAGATACTTTGGATTCTAATGATGGCTGCACTCTATCTTTAGGAGCTACTTGCACTCCCTTTTCTAGCAACACATCTTTAACAGTCCCCTTGTACGTGACAAAAGTCTCTTCTTTACCGTCTATACTTATTACGAGCGTTTTTCTCATACTCATTATTGTCACTGCTGTAGTAACTACAAATACCATTGCAATTACCCCAATTAAAATTTTTGCCTTGGTCGGACCGTTAGAAAAACTTTTTTTAATAAATTGCCTTAATTTTTCTACCATTAATTTCCCTCCTTTGGCAAGAGTGTTCTTTGAATTATATATTAATAATCCAAACTTGTCAAATTCATAACCCCTTGCATTATAATGAAGCATAGTAATAATGCACTCTGTGCATAAAAATATAATAATATAAAAATGATAGCGTATTTTAACCTTACTCCATTATATAGATTAGAAATCAAATGATATTTAATTATGAAATTTTGTATTTAATTCGTAATAAATTAAATATAAGTTTAATTTATTATGAATTGAGTACAAGAATTATTATTTAAGTGTACATATTATATTTTACCTTAATTTCCCTTTTTAATCAACCTAAAAAAATTCTCATTAAAGCTCAAATTTGCCTTGTATGGGTCAATTTCCCTAATCTGTGCAAGTTTGTTTATTATATGTTCAATATAGTCCGATTTGTTTCTTTTTCCTCTATTTGGCTCTGGCGCCATATAAGGACAATCTGTTTCAACAAGAATTTTTTCTAGTGGTATTTCCTTCGCTACTTCAATGACTTTTTTCGCGTTTTTAAATGTAACAACACCTGTAAAACCTATATAATATCCTAGATTTATACATTCCTTTGCAAATTCTACACTCCCTGAAAAACAATGCACTACCCCTGTAACTTCTGGAAATTCCTTCATTATTTCTAATGTATCTTTATGTGCATCTCTATCATGAATAACTACTGGAAAACTTAATTCTCTTGCTAAATTCATTTGTCTTCTAAATACTTCTTTTTGTATATCTTTTGGTGGATTCTCATCCCAATAATAATCTAACCCAATCTCTCCTATGGCTACTATCTTATCATTGTCTTTAATATAATCTTTGATTTCATCTAAGGTATCTTCCTTCATTTCATTGGCATTTTCTGGATGAATGCCTAAAGCTCCAAATATAAAATCATAATCTTTAGTCAATTTATCTGTAGTTTTTAAGCTAGCATATGATGCTGCACAATTTAATACTCCAATAACTCCATTTTCTCTAATTTCATTTAATACTTTTTCTCGGTCTTCATTAAAAGCCTCATCGTCATAGTGCGCATGACTATCTATTATTTTAAACTTTTCTTGCATACTTAGTATCATCCTTTCTGTTAAGTACATTAGACTAATCAAATCTAATACATATAATTATCATTAAAATTTATGCCATTGCTATCTATTTTTAAACTACCATCTCTTTAAATAGGTGCTAAGCTGTTCTACCAACTATAATATTAGGTGTAAAATATATTTTTGTATTATCTATTGGTTCTCCCTTTATAATATCTATTATTAATTCACAAGCTTGTTGTCCCATACTATAAATAAGTTGTTGAATTGTTGTAAGTTCTGGTTCAATCATTCTAGATAATATTATTCCATCAAACCCCATTATTAAAATATCTTCTGGAATTTTATATTCTCTTCTTTTGAGGGTTTTCATCCCTCCTATAGCCATTATATCATTAGAATAAAAAATAGCATCAACAGATTTACACTAGCCTCACTTTCTTGTCCTGAAATTAAAATTATTCCATCAATTAATTTACTTATTAAAAGCTCTACATACTTTTTTTCCTTATCTGCATCATTATCAGAATTACACAAAATTGCATTATACCTCAATTTATTTGCAACCTCTTCGATAGCTCTTGATAACTCTGAGAAAAATGGATTTGATATATATCGAATAATTATTCCAGTACTTCCATATTTATTTGTATTTAAACCCTAGCAACATTATTAGGAATATATCCCGTTTCTTCTATTACTCTACGCATATGCTTAAAATTTAGTTTACTAGAATAGCCATATAAAAACAGAAATTTATTTCTTTGTTTTATATGGCTTTCATTATTATATTATTATAAAAAATCAACTTTTTAACTATATGTATATTGCTATTTATTCATAATAGTAACTAAAATGCCAATTTAAATTTATTTATTAACAACTTTAACTGCCTTTTCCACAACATTTTCTACAGTAAATCCAAATTGTTTAAATAATGCTTCTGCATTTCCTGATGCTCCAAAAGTATCTAAGGAAATAACATCTCCATCAAGACCTACATATTTATGCCATCCAAAACTTGTTAATGCTTCAACTGCAACTCTAGCTCTAACTGATTCTGGCATTACTGATTCTTTATAAGCTGCATCTTGATCATCAAATAATTCAAATGATGGCATACTTATAACTCTTGCATCTATTCCTTTAGCTTCTAATTCATCTGCTGCCTTAAAGATTAATTCAACCTCTGAACCTGATGCCATAAGAAGTACATCTGGAGTTTCTTTCTTAGAATCTTTAAGGATATATCCACCCTTTAATGCTCGTTTAGCACATCCATCATATAGTGGTAACTTTTGTCTTGTTAAAACTAATGAGGTTGGTGTAGTTCCATTAGTTACTGCGTAATACCAAGCTGCCGCAGTTTCTTTTGAATCTGCTGGTCTAAATACCGTCATGTTTGGCATACTTCTAAGTGCTGCTAATTGTTCTATTGGTTGGTGAGTTGGTCCATCTTCTCCTACTCCAATACTATCATGAGTTAAAACATAAGCTATTGGAATGTTCATTAATGAAGACAATCTCATAGCACCCTTCATGTAATCACTGAATACGAAGAAAGTTGAACAGAATACTTTAAGTCCTCCATGAGCATACATCCCATTAACTATAGCTGCCATAGCGTGTTCTCTAACTCCAAAGTGAAGGTTTTGTCCACTTCTATCCTCTACTGAGAAGTCTCCCTTTCCAGCCATGTAAGTTTTATTTGAAGGAGCCAAATCTGCTGAACCTCCAATTAAGTTTGGAATTAACTTAGCTAATCTATTTATAAGTATTCCTGAAGATTCTCTTGTAGCCATTTCTTTATCAAAGTTCCAGAATTCTTCATTATTTAATAATGCTTCTTTATCAATTTCGCCACTCATCCATGTAGCATATTCTGCAGCTAATTCAGGATAAGTTGTTTCATAACCTTTATATAATTCATTCCAAGCATTTTCCTTAATAATACCATTTTCTATATGTCCATTCATATTTGTATATACTTCATCTGGTACATAGAAAGCAGGTTCTGTCTTCCAACCTAAATTTTCTTTCATTGCAGTTACATTTTCGGCTCCTAGTGGTTCCCCATGAGCTGAAGCTTTTCCTTGCTTTGCAGGACATCCAAACCCAATTTTATTTTTAACTATTATAATTGAAGGTTTTGAAGTTTCTGCTTTAGCTTCGTCTATTGCACTTTCAATTGCATCTATATCATTTCCATCAGCAATTTTTAATACTTGCCAGCCATAAGCTTCATATCTTTTAGCAACATCTTCTCTAAATGCTATATCAGTATCTCCTTCAATCGAGATATTATTTGAATCATATAATACAACTAATTTTCCAAGGCCTAAAGTTCCAGCAAGTGATGATGCTTCCCCTGAAATTCCTTCCATAAGACAACCATCTCCAACTATAGCATATGTGTGATGATCAACTACGCTATAGTTTTCCTTGTTAAACTTATCTGCAAGATGTGCTTCTGCCATAGCAAAACCTACTGCATTACATATACCTTGTCCAAGTGGTCCTGTTGTAATTTCAACACCTTTTGTATGGCCGTATTCCGGATGTCCTGGAGTTAAGCTTCCTACTTGTCTGAAGTTTTCAATGTCGGAAACTTTTACTCCATATCCAAATAAATGTAATAATGAATACTCAAGCATTGAACCATGCCCTGCTGATAATACAAATCTGTCCCTATTATCCCAAGATGGATTTTTTCCATTATGATTCATCTTTGCCCATAGTGTAAATGCCATAGTTGCTGCACCAAGTGGTAACCCTGGATGACCAGACTTTGACTTTTCAATAGCATCTGCTGAGAGTACCCTTACTGCGTTAATAGATAACTTATCTAATTCTCTACTCATTTTTTTCCTCACTTTATATTATTGATTTTTTGTAATACCAGCTTAAACCGCATTATTACTATAACTCGTTACATTGTTATATTGGTATATTTTTTATACTCTTATTGTTATATTCTTTTATTTTAAAATTCTAATATCTTTATAATTAACAATTAACGTTTGACAATGGATACCCTCTAGGATACCCTGTTGACAATTGTGAACGAAAAACTCACAGTTTTTCTACAAATATATATTCTTTAGAAAAGCTGTGAGTTTTTCATCCTTATGCCTTGTCAATTATAATATTCTCTAGTCCTAGATCTCATCAACCTTTAATGCCTCAACAATTTTATACTTTCCTATAACTTTAAAAATTATTTACTCTCACTAACAATGGCAATACTCTCACTGGCTCCTATTCTGCTTGCACCTGCATTTATCATATTCATAGCAGTTTTATAATCTCTAACCCCGCCTGATGCTTTTACACCTAAATCTTTGCCTACAGTTTTTCTCATTAGAGCAATATCTTCCTTCGTTGCTCCACCACTTGAAAAACCTGTTGATGTTTTAACAAAATCAGCTTTAGCTTCTTTAGCTATTTCACATACTCTTACTTTTTCTTCATCTGTCAATAAACATGCTTCAATAATAACCTTTACTATTGCTTTTCCTTTTGCAGCATTGACTACTGCTTCTATATCTTCTTTAACTGAATCATAATTTTTACCTTTTAATACTCCCACATTTATAACCATATCTATTTCATTTGCTCCATTTTTAATAGCATCACTTGTTTCAAATGCTTTAGCTTCTTTAGTCATTGCGCCTAATGGAAATCCAGTTACTACGCAAGTTTTCACATTACTTCCTGCAAGTTCAGTGCTAACCAATTTTGCATAGCATCCATTTACACAAACAGATGCAAAATTATATTCTTTAGCTTCTTTGCAAAGCTTTTTCACGTCTTCTACTGTTGCTTCTGGCTTTAGTATTGTATGATCTATATATTTAGCTATATCCATTTTATATTCCTCCTTAATTATAATTTCTGAACAAACTTTGAAACAGTTTATTCAGAAATTGTCACATTCATTGTTAAAGGTTTATTTTCCAAATGCTGCTGCCCAATCTGCCTTAAACTTTTCTAAGCCTTGATCTGTTAATGGGTGTTTAATCATTTGTAAAACTAAGCTATAAGGTATTGTTGATATATCTGCTCCCGCTTGTGCTGCTTGAATAATGTGAATTGGATTTCTTACGCTAGCTGCGATTATTTCTGTTTCTATTCCATGAATTGCAAATATTTCTGCAATATTTCTAACAAGTTCCATTCCATCCATTGAAATGTCATCGATTCTTCCTAAGAATGGGCTTACATATGTTGCTCCTGCATTCGCAGCTAAAAGTGCTTGTGTTACTGAAAAAATTAAAGTTACATTTGTTTTAATCCCTTCTTTAGATAGAACTTTAGTTGCCTTAAGTCCTTCTGCTGTCATTGGAATCTTTACAATCATATTCTTATGAATTGCCGCGATTTCTCTTCCTTCTTTAATCATTCCTTGTGCATCTTCGCTTATAACTTCTCCACTTATTGGTCCATCTACTATTTCTGTTATTTCTTTTATAACTTCATTAAAATCTCTTCCTTCTTTAGCCACTAATGATGGATTTGTAGTTACGCCACATATTACTCCCATTTCATTTGCTTCTTTTATATGTTCTATGTTTGCTGTGTCTAAAAAAAATCTCATTTTTCTTATACTCCTATTCTTTAATTTAAATTATTAACTAACGAGCTCCTTTTTCATAAGGTTCTCCATCTGCCTTTGGTGCAACTGAACGTCCTACAAAAAGAATTAATACTATAATTGTTAATATATATGGTAACATTGCAAGAATTTCTGATGGAACAATAAAGTTTCCGCCACCTAAAATAACAGTTAACGCTTGTGCAAATCCAAATAAGATACAAGATCCATAAGCTCCATGCGGAGTCCATTTCCCAAATATAACCGCTGCTAAAGCAATAAATCCTTGGCCACTAATAGCAGTCGGTGTAAATTGAGGAATGATTGCGAGTGTCATTGATGCTCCACCAAATCCTGCTAAAATTCCTGAAATTATTACACATGAATAACGAATTTTAGTTACACTAATTCCTAGAGTATCTGCTGCTGCTGGGTGTTCTCCAACAGAACGGATATGAAGTCCCCATTTTGTTTTGTAAAGAACAAACCATAAAATTATTGTTAACGCAAAGGCTAAAACAACCGTGATGTCGACATTTAAACTCTGAAGCAAATTATTAGATACACCTTCACCAAATATTTTGGGTAATTTATTGGGAACTGGTGGTGTCATAGTTGCTCCTTGAAAAAATAACCTACATAAGAATAGGGCAAAACCAGCTCCAAGTAAATTTATAGCAATACCTGAGATTGTTTGATCTGCTTTAAATGTTACAGCTGCTACTGCATGTAATGCAGCAATTATACCGCCTGCAATACCCGCTATAAGAAATCCAAGCCATGGATTTCCCGAATAGTATCCAACTCCAGCACCCGCAAAAGCACCGATTGTCATCATACCTTCAATACCAATATTTATAACTCCAGCACGCTCTGAAATTACTCCTCCTAAGGCTCCAAAAACTAATGGTGCTGAATACATTAAGGTAATGCCTATTATTAAAAAAATACTATTTAACATCTTTTTCACTCCTTTTCAAAAGTTTATCAGCTAAAACAGGTACGATTTTTGTTAATGCCACAAAAAATACAATAGTACCTATCATAATATTAATTATTTCTGATGGAGCTCCTATTGCAGATTGTACAGATTGTCCTCCGTAAAGTAATCCTCCAAAAAGCAATCCTGCAAAAATGCACCCAATCGGTGAACTACCTGCAATTAAAGCAACTGATAATCCATTGAACCCATTATTCTCAAAGGCTGCCATGGTTGATATCTTATGTGGTGAGACTCCTGTAACCGCTAATGCTCCTGCAAGTCCTGCTAATGCCCCTGCAATTAACATTGCTCGAATAATATTACGACTAACATTTATACCAGCAAACTCTGCTGCATCTTTATTTGATCCAACTGCACGAAGCTCATATCCCTTAGATGACTTATAAAGTAAAACCCATATTACTATTGCCATTATAATAGCAACTATAATACCAATATTAACATCAGTTTTTAGCATAACTTCTGAAAGCCACTTATGGTTTGAAAGAAATTCTAATCCCGCACCTGAATTCTTCCAATTTTCTAATATAGTTGTAAAACCAGATTTATTGATCATATAAGTACCAGTTGAACCGGCTTCATGGAAAGCATCTATCCTTACTATGAAATTAGATAAATAAAGACTAATCCAGTTTATCATTATACTTGTAATAACTTCATGTATTCCAAACTTTGCCTTTAAAAAGCCTACAATTCCACCGAACATTGCACCTGCAATTACTCCTGCAATAATTACAATTGGAATTTGTAAAATTGCTGGTAAATCTAATTTAATACCAACTATTGTTGCCGCAATTGTTCCTGCAATATATTGACCTTCAGCACCAATATTAAACAATCCAGTTTTAAATGCAAAAGCAACACTTAATCCAGTTAAAATAATTGGTGTAGCCTTAATAATTGTATTTGATATATATTTAGGCTTTGAAAATATTCCTTGAAAAAGTGCACTAAATGCATCAATAGGATTATATCCTGCAACCGCTAGTACTATTGATGCAACAATAAATCCGAAAATTATTGCAATAAATGTTGAAGTAACTGGTTTTTTAAGAATTTTTACTATTGTTCTCATTTTGTTTACCTCCTGCCATTAGCAAACCTATTGTATTTTCATCAACTTCTCCTTGCTTAAATGTATCTACAATAGTTCCATCATAAATTACAGCTATAGTATCTGAAACATTCATAACTTCATCAAGTTCTAAAGAAATTAAAAGAACTCCTTTTCCCTTATCTCTTTCATTTACTAAAGTTTTATGCACATATTCAATTGCTCCTACATCTAATCCACGAGTTGGTTGGACAGCAATAAGCAAATCTGGTTCATTAGCTACTTCTCTTGCAATTATAACCTTTTGTTGATTACCTCCTGATAAGCCTCTAACTGGTAATAATTCACAATTATCAGGCCTAATATCATATTGCTTTATCATCTCTTTTGTATGATTTATAATTTCATCATTATTTAAGAATCCATTTTTACAATATGGTTCACTATTATACTTTTCAATTACCATATTTTCAGCAACACTAAAATCTAATACAAGTCCACGTTTTTGTCTGTCCTCATGAATTGTCGAAATTTTATTTTTTATTACATTGTCTGGATTTGTATTTTGTATTTCTTTCCCATTTATCTTAATAGTACCACTTTCTGATTTTGTAAGACTTGTTATAGCTTCAACTAATTCCTTTTGCCCATTACCATCAATACCAGCAATACCAACAATTTCTCCTCTACGTACCTTAAGTGATAAATTTTTGACTGCCTCTAATTTTCTTTCATCTTTTACAGTTAAATTATCTATTTCAAATACAATATCTTTTGGCTTTGCAGCTGTCTTATCGACAACTAATTTGACTTCATGACCTACCATCATTGTAGCAAGATCTCCTTCAGTTACATCCTTAACATTAACTGTATCAATATATTTTCCTCTACGAATAATTGTACAAACATCTGATGATTCTTTTATTTCTTTTAACTTATGTGTAATTATAATTATTGTTTTTCCATCAGCAATAAGATTATGCATGATTTCTATTAAATCTTGTATTTCCTGTGGAGTTAATACCGCTGTTGGCTCATCTAATATTAATAAGTCTGCTCCACGATATAATGCCTTTAATATTTCAACACGTTGTTGCATACCAACAGAAATGTCTTCAATTTTTGAATCTGGATCTACTTCTAATCCATATTTTTTAATAATATTTAGTATCTCTTTATGTGCCTTTTTCATATCTGTTATGCCAAATTTATTAGTAATTTCACTACCTAGAACAATATTTTCTGTTACTGTAAAATTATCAACTAGCATGAAATGTTGATGAACCATTCCAATTCCATTTTCAATTGCTATATTAGGATTTCGTATATTTATCTTTTTTCCATCAAGATAAATTTCACCATTATCAGCTTTATATAATCCATAAAGAACATTCATTAATGTACTTTTACCAGCTCCATTTTCTCCTAACAGTGCATGTATTGTACCCTTTTTAATATCAATATTGATATCATCTAAAGCACAGAATGAACCGAACATTTTTGTAATTCCACGCATTTGAACTGCATATTGTTCATTAATTTCCATACCAGATCCTCCTTTTGTTTATATACTTTGCTAACAGTCAGTTTTAACTGTTAGCAAAGATTTAACTTTAAAATATAGTTTTAAATAAGCCAATATAAAATATATTTATTAAATGTTTAGTATTATTTACTGAATTCTTTATAAGTTTGTTGATTGTATGGAACAACTATTGCTCCAGCTTTAATTTGATCTTCTAACTTTATAGCTGCATTATAAACTTCTGGATTTACATTTTTATTTTCAGTAGGAATTCCAACAGCATCTTCTTTTAATCCATAAGTATAAGTTTTTCCTCCTATTTTAGTGCCATTCATAGCTTCTGAGGAAACCTTTTCAACAGCAACATTTACTAATTTCAAAGCTGAAGTTAAAACGTTATCAGGAGCTAAATAAGATTGGTCACGGTCAACACCAATTGCAAATTTACCTGCTTCTTTAGCTGCATCAATTACTCCTACGCCTGTTCCACCAGATGCATGGAAAATAATATCACACCCTGAAGAGAACATCTTATTTGCAATCGCTTTTCCCTTTGAAGCATCAGAGAAACTTTCTGCATATTGAACATCTACATTAATAGTTCTTCCTAATTCTTTTGCTGCATAAAGCACACCAGCTTGATATCCATATTGGAATTGATCAATAATTGGGTTATTTATGCCACCAACGAATCCTACTCTATCTGTTTTTGTTGTTTTTCCTGCTATATATCCTACAATAAATGAAGGTTCTTGTGCACTAAACATAACTCCAGTTACATTATCTGGTGTTTTATCTCCATAAGAATTGTCTACAATAGCATAACTGACATCTTTATTTGTTTTTGCAGCATTTAATATTGCATCTGACATTGCAAATCCAACGCCCCAAATTAGATTGTTATTTGCATCAACAAGTTTATCCAAATTAGTAACATAATCTGTTTCTTGTTTAGATTCTAAATAACTTACTTTTGCTCCTGTACTCTTTTCAAACTTTTGTAATCCTTCCCATGAAGATTGATTAAAAGATTGGTCACTTACGCCACCTGTATCCGTTACCATCGCAACGCTAAAACTTTTTGTTGCTTTTTGTGCCTCACTAGTTTTATTACTACTTCCACATCCTACCATAGTACCCGCAATCATAGTTGTCATTAATAATGCAATAACTTTTTTCATAATTTTCTCCTCCTAAAATTAATTATTTTATTATTTTGCTATTTCAAGTGCAATTTCCATCATTTGTGTAAAACTTAATTGTCTATCTTCTGCCGAAAGTGATTCACCAGTTAATGGACAATCTGAAATTGTAAGTAAACATAATGCTTTTTTACCAGCTTCTGCAGCATTCATATATAATGCAGCAGCTTCCATTTCCACTGCAATAATACCCATACCCATCCATCTGTCTAATGCAGTTTTATCTGCACTATAGAATGTATCTGATGATAATATATTGCCTACAATAGTATTTATATTTTTCTCTTTTGCTACTTTAACAGCAGCACTAACTAAGTCAAAATCTGCAATAGGTGCAAAGGTTCCTGGCAAATTATATTGTGCCGCATAATTTGAATTAGTAGATGCTCCTAATCCTATTACAACATCACGTAAATGCACATTCTTGTTTAAACTTCCTGCTGTACCAATACGAATAATATTATCTACATCATAGTAATTAAATAGTTCATATGTATAAATACCTATAGATGGCATTCCCATGCCTCCACCCATAACAGATATGCGTTTTCCTTTGTAAGTTCCAGTATATCCAAGCATGTTTCTAACTGAATTAAATTGAACAATATCTTCTAAAAAATTTTCTGCAATAAACTTTGCTCTTAATGGGTCTCCTGGCATTAACACTGTTTTTGCTATTTCTCCTAATTTGGCTCCATTATGCGGAGTTGGTGTGTTTATCATAATTTTATCCTCCCAAAATTTTAATTTAACCTTAACTGCTTAATTCTATCCACTTAAAGACTCTCTTCTTAAAAACTTCCGATATCTTTTGTATTGTTGGTCCAGCAATTAAAGCTGAAATCACTGTAACAGCGCCTATTCTTCCGCCAAACGTAAATCCTAGTGCCAACATACAAATATCACAAATTATTTTTGATGTTTTATATTGACTCTTTATTTTATCTCTTAGAATAACTACAATTCCTGTGCATGGGTCCATTCCAACATCTACTGCTATAAAAATGCCCACACCTAAAAACAACATTGAACATCCACAAAAAGCAGTAAATATTCTCCAGCTTAAAGTATTTGGAATATTAAGTATTTGATGTATTTTAAACCCTAAATCAATAAAACTCCCCATTGGAACTGCATAGACAAATGTTCCTATATTTATATACTTGCGTCCTAGCATGAACATTGTAACTACAAAAGCACAATTTATTAAATTTGTTACTAGTCCAAGTTCTTCTCGCGGAAGTCCACATAAATTACGGGCTCCATCATAAAAAACTGCAACTGGATCGTTTCCTAACATTGCTGATGAGTTAAATGCAAGTGCAATACCTACCAAAGCAACTCCGACTATTGCTATTAATATTTTTATAAAAAAATTCTCATATGATTTTTTCTCTAGTTTGTTAACTGTATTATTCATTAAGTAATACCCTTCCTAGCCTTTAAGTAAGTTTTTCTAATACTGATTCACCAATTGTGTTTTCAGGCATTTCTAATTCAAAGTTATCTGCTATTGTAGCTCCAATAGCAGCAAAACTATTGCTTGTTTCCATTAATCCATTTTCAATCATAGATGGTGAATATGATACGAAAGGAACAAATTCACGTGTATGATCAGAACCTTTATAAGTTGGATCATTACCATGGTCTGCAGTAATTATTAGTAAATCATCTTCCTTTAATTTACTTAAGACTTTACCTAAATAAATATCAAATTTCTCTAATTCCTCTGCATAGCCAACTGGATTTCTTCGATGTCCCCATAGTGCATCAAAATCAACTAAATTAACAAAGCATAATCCATTAAAATCTCTATCCATTATTTCTAATGTTTGTTCCATTCCATGAATAGAACTTTTTGACTTGTTTGATTCAGTTATACCTTCACCATCAAATATGTCATTTATTTTTCCAACAGATATTATATCAAAACCATTATCTTTTAATGTCTTAAGTACAGTTGTTCCATATGGTTTTAAAGCGTAATCATGTCTATTACTTGTACGTTTAAATTCACCTTTTTTCATTCCTAAATATGGTCTTGCTATAACTCTTCCTACTTTCCATTCATCTTTAAATGTTAATTCTCTTGCAATTTCACAACAACGATAAAGTTCATTTAATCCGAATGCTTCTTCATGACCACAAATTTGTAAAACTGAATCTGCTGAAGTATATACAATCATATCTCCTGTTTCTATTTGATGTTCAGCAAATTCATCTAATATTTCTGTACCACTAGCACTTTTATTTCCTACAATTTTATGACCTGTTCTTTTTATTAACTCATCTAACAATTCTTGCGGAAATCCCGTATCTGTGAATGTTTGGAATGGAGTTTCTATTTTTAACCCCATCATTTCCCAATGACCAGTCATCGTATCTTTACCTACACTTGCTTCCCTCATCTTCATAAAATGAGCTAAAGGCTTTTCAACTGGATCTACATGTTTTACAGAACATAAATTAGCTAAACCTAATTTTTGTAGATTAGGAATCTTAAAATCTTCTACTGATTCTGATATATGTCTAAGTGTATCTACATCTACATCTCCATATTCTTTTGAATCATTCATTTCTCCAACGCCAAGTGAATCAATTACAATTGTGAAAATTCTATTATATTTCTTCATAATTCTATCCCTTCTAAATTAGCAATTCTAAAAGCTAATTTCATACCTATCAAATAATATATTTCTTAAAAATCAAAATTTGCATTATTTCAAATCTCCCTCCGTAAAAGACATTGGCAATAATTCTTGTATATTTGTAATTTTCTCTGTTTTATGATTTGATAAGACTATTGGAGTATGTTTTTCTAATAATTCTACTAATACCTGGCGACAAGCTCCACAAGGAGTTGCTAATGTTTTTCCCTCACTTACAATAGCTATTGCTTCTATATCTTCTTTACGATATCCCTTTGAATAAGCTTGAAAAATTGCATTTCTTTCAGCACAATTCGTTAAACCATAAGATGCATTTTCAATATTTGCACCAATGAAGTATTTATTATCTTTAGTTAAAATACAAGCACCAACATGATAATTTGAATAAGGTGCATATGCATTTTCCATTGCTTTAAAAGCTCTATCTAAAATATCTTGATATTCTTTCATATTTATCCTCCTTGTACATAAATTAATTTTTGATTAAATTAGTTTTTCTTTATCAGCTTTTATTAAATTTCTAATTGCTTGTATTGCAACTTCTATTGCTGTCTCTGTATCATGTACTTGTATATTTTCTAATCCTACATTTTCACGTTCTTGGTTAGCAACTGTTAAAAATACTGAACCTACCCTCACTTTTAAATAACTTCCTACTACAAATAAGGCTGCTGATTCCATTTCAGATGCAAGACATCCACATTTTAACCATGCACTCCACTTGTTTATTAATTCATAACCAACTGGTTTTGTTTCTGGAGAATGTTGCCCATAAAATGAATCTTTGCATTGAACAACCCCAGCATGATATATTTTATTTAAAGATTTAGAAGCTTGTATTAGCGAGTTTGTAACATCAAAATTTGCAACAGCAGGAAATTCTATAGGTGCATATTCCTTACTGGTACCTTCCATTCTAATGGCTCCAGTAGCTATGACCACATCTCCACCTTTAACATTTATATCCATTCCACCACATGTACCCACTCTAATAAAAGTATCAGCTCCACAATTTACCAATTCCTCTAGTGCTATAGAAGCTGATGGACCACCTATTCCTGTTGATGTAACACTTACTTTAATCCCATCTAAAAATCCAGTATAAGTAATGTATTCTCTGCTATCAGCGATTAACTTTGGATTATCAAAATATGCTGCTATCTTTTCACATCTCTTTGGATCTCCCGGCATTATAACGTACTTTCCTACTTCTCCTTCTCCAACATTAATATGATATTGTTTTCCTGAACCTTGTGAGTAATTCATGTTTATCCCTCCATTTGTTTTTATATAAACCATATTTGGTATACGATTACAATTGCACCAAAAAAATATTAGACATCATCTAAGCTTGTCTATTAAGTTGTGTTGTTGTCTGTTTCTAGAGAATAACATGTCTATTGTTCCATGTCAAGTATTTTTAATTTTTTTATACTTTACAATTATTATTATGTGCCAAATAATTATTATTATGTGCCAATATATGATAAAATAAAAATAGTAAGCTAGGCTATACTGTGCTTTATGAATACTTAAACACCATTCATAATAATTTAATTGCCTATATTATAAAATTAAAGTTATAATTAATATAAACAATATATTTAGTTGAAAACTTATAATTTGATTAATCCACTTGTCTAAACAAGTTTATGTTATATAGAAAGGTGATACTTTTATGAATGAATTTAGTATAATTGAAAAACAAAAGGAATTAAGATGTGTAAGCGTATATAATCAACTCTTTAAAATGATAAATGAAGGTACCTTTCCTGAGGGAAGCAGATTACCATCAGAACCTGAACTATCAAAATTAATTGGAGTTAGTAGAACAACACTAAGGCAGGCACTTGCATTATTGCAAGATGATGGACTAGTAAATAATATTCGAGGTAAAGGAAACTTTATAATGAAGTCGAAACCTAATAACGATATTGGATTAGAAACTATAGGACATCCTA
>Ga0302162_10000247_pt1 | contig 15994 bp, 12 predicted proteins | sample I_Fen_E2_2_FD_193501 | JGI IMG/M metagenome (GOLD analysis project Ga0302162, IMG submission 193501) | Peat permafrost microbial communities from Stordalen Mire near Abisko, Sweden - I_Fen_E2_2 | ecosystem: Environmental > Terrestrial > Soil > Wetlands > Permafrost | place: Sweden: Abisko...
ATATACCTGCTAAAATATTTCCTCCAACACCTAATAAAAATTCATCTGTACCAGTTAAATGCCATAAACTTTCATACATTTTAAATAAATAAAAACATACTAAATAAATCAAGCTTAAAGCTATAACATCATGAGTATATATCTTTGAAATTTGTGTAAAGGCTCCACTTTGTGTTATATTTATGGAAAAAAGGTATGCCATATTTACCATAAACATATCAATTATCATAATTATAAATGTTTTCCAATTTCTCATTTTAACTTCCCTTTCTCTCTGGAAAGATCTTTGCTAATTAAAAGCAAGTCAAATCTTAAAAATTATTTTCTCGATAGCTAGCATCCGTAACGCTCCTGGACATTGTGCCCCTTGAGGGTACAGTGTGACCCTTGTGATTATAAGTTTCACTTTATATTATTAAAAACTTTTAATAATATATTAGGGAAATACAATATACCCTTGCATTGAATTAAATACCTAATATCATTTTTATTAAACTTCTGTATTTTATAACATCTTAATGCCTCTTTCACTTCGCTTTTATGTAAAAAATCAAAAAGATCTTTATGAAAATTTTTATCTCTTGATAAAACAGAAAAAACATGAGCTATTGCATATGGAATTTTATACTCTGTTAAAAATTTTTCTATTTCCTTGAAGTTCCCTTGATAATCAAGATATTTCAATAAATCTACATATGAATAGTAACAGTCAAGATGTTTTAAAGAAACCAAATTGGTTACTGATGAATTCCACCTAACATAAAACATCAATGTTTTCTCAACGGATATAATTTTCTTCATATTAAGTAATGCTTTAACTGTAAACACAACGTCTTCAGCGTATTTTCTACTACTATCAAAAAAGATATTATTTTCTTTTATTATTAAAGTTTTATATAAGGCACTTCCCATTCCAATAGTAATATCACAGCTTAATTGCTTTAAAGCAGCTTCTCTTCCAGTTATAAAATCGTCTAAAAATCTAGTTGTACTTTGCACTAACACCTTATCTTTTGAATCAACTTGGGCATAATCGCAAAAAACCAAATCACAGTTACAAGTTGATGCCTTTTCGTACATGAGCTCAATATAATCCTTATGAATATAATCATCAGAATCTAAAAAGCAAACGTATTCGCCTCTTGCTTCAGAAATCCCCTTATTTCTTGCAACACTGACCCCACTGTTTTCTTGGCTTATAATTCTGTAATTTATATCTGAATTCACGAGTAACTTCTCCGCTATTTCAATACTTTTATCCTGGGAGCCATCATCTATAAGTAAAAGTTCAAAATCCTTTGAGCTCTGATTTATAACTGAATTTATAGTTTTCTCAATGCATCTTTCTACATTATAAACAGGAGTAATTATAGACACATTTACCAATGTTATTCACTACCTTCACTAAATTATACTGTTTTCAATTCTATTTTTATTCATTATGAGACATCTTAAAAATCATTTCCCAAGAAATATCTATATATTGTCATTTTATTTATTAACAATTTTATTATGTACATTCACTTTGAATTATACTAATATTGTTAGCTATATGCAATATTTAGTCATCTTTCTTAAGTAAAAGTTCATAATTACTATAGTCCTTTAAGTTTTTTCATTTCTTTAGCATGCCAAACTCTATCTTCTTCCTTGGGCATTGTCATATAATCACCATATAATTCCGTTAAAATGGCATCATAATTTTTTGGAGCATAAAAATACTGTCCTTCAAATTCTAATTTAGCTAAATCGAAGTAGTCTGATTTTTTATACACATATTCACTCCAATAAGTATCAACACCATATCCCATATAATCTGATTTTGGATCATTCCACTTAACTAAATAGTTAAAAAATCGTAACCTCCTTTTATTAGGAAACATTTTTACAACTAATTTATAAAATGAAAAAGTTATTTTATTTTTAAAACTTAAATAATCTGGCATATCTCTAAGTCTTTTGAAACTTTTTAGAATGTTGTAGCTTAATGTACGTTGTATTTTATATGTGATCTTAAGCTTTGGCAAACTATCATATGGAAATACATCTATGAATATTCCATTATGCATCTTGTAATTTTCTTCTGTTCCATCTTCTAAAAACAAGGTGTTATTATACCTTACTTTACATGGTGTCGGGTAAACATTATAATATTCATCAGTTTCAAATGTTTGCAAAAACAAATGCTTTGGAAGTTCTTTTGGTGCTATTTCTAAGAATTTATTATACTCTTCTCTTGGCATCCCTATATCAACATCATCATCCCAGGGGATAAATCCTTTATGTCTCACAGCTCCAATTAAAGTTCCTGCATCTAAAAAATATTTAATGCCATGTTTTTCACATAATTCATGAACGGCCTTCAAAACATCTACCATAAGCATTTGAGCGTCTCTTAAGCTCAGATCCTCATACTCATCTTTATTATATGTATAATTAGTATCCATATTGATTTACACCTTATCCTTAAATATTATACTGGTAAATTAGTTTTTAAACTTAAAAATAACCTTATATTAATCAAAGGTTATTTTTTTGATTGTGCCTTAATAGCAATTATCATTATTCTTTTGAATGTGACTTATTTGAATTTATTTATTTTTATAGATTTAGCATATAATTTTAATGCAAAACCAAATTCATGTACATAAAGTAGTCTTTTAACAAAACTATTCAACCATTCATTTACATATTCTATAACTTCAGGTTTTTCTTTAGTGTATGCCTCTTCTAAGAATTGTTTTTTTATTAAGTTTCTATACTCTTTTATATTATTTTTATATGATTTTTTACTTAACTCTAAAGTTTGGTTATACATTAGTTGAGTTTTAGAGTTAGAGAAACTTTCCCCATATATTCTATACTTAAATAAATGTTCTGGAATATTATGAATTTTAGTTACTTTAGCCATTCTTGTCCATAGTTCATAATCTTCAACAGCTGAATATTCTTTACTTCCGTATAAATTTTGTTTAAACAATTCAGTTCTACCCATTATACTTCCATGAGCTAATGGACAATTTAATGATAAAAATAATTTGATTAAATCATTACTTGAAGGATAACTTACATTACGTTGTTCTTTGCCTTCACCATCTATAACAGTATAATAAGTTCCTACCAATCCATATTCTAAAGAATTTTCTAAAAAATTCACTTCTTTTTCTAATCTTTCAGGCATAGAAATATCATCGCAATCCATTCTTGCTATATATTTACCTCTCGCAAGAGATATGCCTTTATTTAATGATGCAATTAGCTTTAAATTTTTTTCGTTATGAATTAATCTTATACGTGGATCATCAAATGATTCAATTATTTTAACACTATTATCAGTAGATCCATCATTTATTATTAAAAACTCAAAATCAGTAAATGTCTGATTTAGTATACTTTCCATAGCTTCTTTTAGAAATTTCTCTCCATTATATACTGCCATTAAAACAGTTACCATAGGTTCATTCATATTTTTATCACCTCGTATATTTTTGTACAACATATTACACATAATTATTACATGCTTAATTAGTTTAGAAACATAAATATATATGCCATTGAATGCTCCTATTAAAAATAATATATAATTATTATTTGTAGGATCAAACATCTCTATTTTACCACTTAAGCACTGTACAAACAATATTTATAAAAAATTAAGAAGGACAAATATATGATAAATTATAACTACAAAAAGAAAAAAATTAGAATTTGTATAAAATGAAAAGAAGGAAACCAAACATTTATAATTCTTTATAAACATCTGGTTTCCTTACTAATTAAAATGTTTTTTGATATATTTTAAAATTGTTAATAAAAGGGCTAATTAAGCTTGTACGCCTTCTCCGTGTTTTTGAGCTGCTATTTCATCAGCATACGCCATAGCATCTACTTTCTTAAAGAATGGGAAGTAGATTACAACACCAACTATTAAGAATACTAATTGTGCGATAGCATAGCTAGGACCACCAATTATTAAACCTGAGAATACAGCTGGAACTGTCCAAGGTGGTAATGCTCCACCCATTGGTGCAAGTATACCTGTTGCAATTGCCATGTAAAGTAATATTGCATTTACTACTGGAGTAAGTATGAATGGTACACCCATAATTGGGTTCATTACTACTGGAATACCAAATAATATTGGTTCATTAATATTGAATAAGTTAGCAGGAATTGCTAATCTACCTAATTGTCTATATTGAGCAGATTTTGCTAAGAACAATAATAGTAATGTAAGTCCAAGTGTTTGACCACTACCTGCTAAGTTAATGAAATTATCATAGAATTGTTGAGTTACTATATGAGCTCCATGAGCAAGATCTAAAGTTCCTGCTGCTTGTAATTGAGCATTAGCTGCAGTATTAGCAGTTAATAATGCACCTACCATACCTCCAACTGTCATACCACCATGAATTCCGAAGAACCATAAGAATGGAACAGCGAAAGCAATAAGTATAGCTCCTGGTAATGAATCTGATGCAGCTTGTAATGGTGTTTGAACAACTTTATAGATAATTTCTACAAAAGAAGTATTAAATCCAAACTTACATATTGCATATACAACAGTTGCTCCTATAAATATAACAGTAGCTGGAATTAATGCAGAGAATGCATTAACAACACCACTTGGAACACCTTCTGGCATTTTAATTGTAATATTTTTCTTTATCATTGCACAATAAACAGATGAAACAACTAAACTTACTATGATAGCTGTAATCATACCTGCTCCACCGATCCATGATCCTGGAATAACTCCTCCAACTTGAACTGGAGTTGCATCTGGTGTTGCTTGAAACATAACAAAGTTATTAGTTACAGTTAAGAATACACTTAAAGAAATTACTGCTGGTGAAAAAGGTTCAACCCCTTCATTTTTACAGTAGATATAAGCCATACCCATAACTGCTACTATTGCCATAATATTCATTGTAGATCCTTGTAATTTAAATAATGGATCATTCCAAGCTGCTCCAAAAGTTGAAGCCATGAAATCTGTAAATCCTTTAACTGGGAAACAAGCAATTAATAAGAAAATAGATCCGACGATATTCAATGGTAAAGTAAATAACATACCATCTTTTAATGCTTGAACACCTTTAAGATTAACGAATTTCATTACCGCTGGAACTACTTTTTCGTTCAGTGTTTGGTTGAATGACATAATAATTTCCCCCTTATAATTAAATTATGATTATAATATGAATAATTACAAATAAAAATTTGCTATTATTACCTTTTTATTAACTTTCGTGATTCTTTGAATTTTCATCTTCATATCACTTCAGTTTATGAATTAATTTATCCTAAATGTAGAGGTTTTCCTTAGTGCTAGTGAAATACATTTTTACTACTATTTCACCAAATTATCTATAAGTTATGTGATTTCTGAAACATTTATTATATTGCTTACTTGCTCACAACTTATATTAATTTTATTTATTAGCCAATTTTAACGCTAATTCTAAAACCTTAGCTCCATTCATCATTCCATAATCAACCATTGGTATTACTTCTACTGGAATTCCTTTTGGTTCACACAGTTTTTTTGCTTTTCCTAAAGTATAAGCAACTTGTGGTCCTAGTAGTGCAACATCCATAGTAGATAGATGTTGATCCATTTGAGATTCTGGATATGCTACAATTTCAGCTTCTACCCCTTTGACTTTAGCTGCATCCTTCATTTTACTAACCAAAACACTTGTTGACATTCCTGATGCGCAGAATAATTTAATTGTTACCATAATCTTTTCCTCCTTAAATTACAACAAATTCTTAAAATATATATTAAAATTTATTTTTAATAACGTATTTATACTTTGGATAAATACAATTTAATATTGCTTTTATTTTAATGTGTTTATAACTTTTCTCAATTCCATGATTTGTTCAATAAGATTTTTTTCTGATATGGCTGTCATCAGATGATCTTGTGCATGAACAAATAAAAGCGATATTTCTACTTTTTCTCCACCTGCTTCTTTTTGAAGCATTTCTGTTTGAGCGTCATGTGCTTTTCCTAGTGCCTCATTTGCCAACTTCATTTCCACTTCAGCATCTTCGTACTTTCCTTCATTCACCATACCAAGAGCCATATAACAGTGATTCTTGCAATCTCCTGCGTTTATTATAATATTCATAATTGCCATTTCTAATTGTTCCATATCTGCATTCCTCCAATTTCTTTTGTTACTGCTTATGCTATTATATAAAGCAAGACACGTGCCAAACACTATTAAACATTAATCTTTTTTCAAAATAATTTAATAATGTTACTTTTTTTTATTTTTACTACATAGTTTACAATCCTTATTATATAAGCAATTCACACTATATATATTAGTCTTATTTTATTTTTATAAACTTTTTTTATTTTTTTCTTAATTAAATTTACTATTTTTTATTTTTAAGTAACTGTTTACTTAGTTCCTTTAGTGTTTTATAATTTATATACAGTGTTTAGGTTTTCACAAAACTATATTTAAACACTATATTAATGATGTTAAACTCTCTTAATAAACTTGTTATATTATTTTGAATATAGTGTATTAAAGTTTTAATATGTAGATAATAATTACAAATTGGGTAAGGAGGATATTTAATGACAAAAAAAGATTTGGTTTATCAAAAGCTTCTTCAATTAGAATTTTCTGAAGGTATAGATACCAAAACCTTAGCATCACTAGTTGATATGTCTAGAGCAAATTTAAGTCACGAATTAAACGAACTTTGTAAAGAAGGTAAATTATATAAATCATCTGGTAGACCTGTATTATTCTTTCTTTCAGAAAATAAAATTACCAATAATGAATCTCAATTGGACTTATTGGCTAAAAATAACGTATCCCTAAAAGATTCTGTCGAACAAGCTAAGGCTGCTATATTGTACCCTCCTAAGGGTATGAATTGTTTAATCCTTGGAGGTACTGGTGTTGGAAAATCTATGTTTGCTTCTTTAATGCATAATTATGCTTTAGAGATGAAAGTAAAATCAGAAGATTCTCCATTTATAATATTTAACTGTGCAGACTACAGTAATAACCCTCAATTACTTACTTCTCAACTTTTCGGAGTGAAAAAAGGTGCTTATACAGGAGCTGAAGCTGATAAGGTTGGATTAATCGAACAAGCTAATGGTGGAATTTTATTCTTAGATGAAATCCATAGACTTCCTCCAGAAGGGCAAGAAGCTCTTTTTGTATTTTTAGATAGTGGAACCTTTAGAAGAATTGGTGATTCCGAATCTAGAACATCAGATGTTTTAATAATTTCAGCTACAACAGAAGATCCAAATTCTGCATTGTTAAATACTTTTACTAGAAGAATCCCTATTGTAATAAATATTCCTTCTCTTAAAGATAGAACTTTAGATGAGAGATTATTTTTAATTAAAAGTTTCTTTAAATATGAAAGTATTCGTTTAAACAATGAAATATATGTATCATTAAATTCACTTAGAGCATTACTTTCTTATGATTGTCCTAATAATATAGGTCAACTAAAAAGCGATGTTCAGCTTCTTTGTGCTAAGGCCTATTCGGAATTTTTAACAAATCTAAAACGTGATGTAAGAATTTATAGTGGAATTTTACCTGCTTATATTAAAGAAGGGCTATACAAAGAAAAAGAACACCGAGTTTTATGGAATAAATTAATGAGTGAAGAAATTGAATATTTTAGATTTAATGGGTCTAATGAGGATACTAATCCTATATTTAATAATGGTGATAATACTATTTATGATTTTATAGAAAATAAACTTGAAAAGCTAAAATCTTTAGATATTTCCGATATGGATATTGAAAATATCCTTGAAAAAGACATTGCGAAACATTTTAATAAAAATAATTCTGAAGTATCTGAAGAAATAAATAAGAAAAACTTATTAACTATTGTTGACCAAAATACATTAGATTGTTTTGATAAAATAATAACTCACGCTACCCAAAAGCTTACTATAACTTTTGATAACAATCTATATACAGCTTTTGCTTTGCATATTAACACGTTAATAAATAGAATTAATAGTGACAAAATAATCATAAATACTAATTTAAATAAGATTAAAGAGCTTTATCCATTAGAATTTTCTGTGGCCCTTGAGATAAAAGAAATTATTGAAGATCATATAAAAAAATCAATTCCAGTCGATGAAGCTGGCTACTTATCTCTATTTTTAATACCAGATAATACTTTTAATGATGTATCTCATGATAAAGTAAAAGTTATTCTTATTGCTCATGGAGAATCTACCGCAACTTCAATGGCTGAGGTTTCAAATAAACTTTTAGGTGAAAATTATGTAATTCCTATAAATGCGTCACTTGATGTTGCTCCATCAAAAGTATTAGACAATCTAAAGATTGGCATAAAAGAAAATCCAACTCAAGCTGGTTATCTTTTATTAGTTGATATGGGTTCTTTAACTACTTTCGCAGATGTTATAAGGAAAGAATTTAAAGTTGAAATTAAAGTAATATCTCTTGTTTCAACTTTACATGTGTTAGAAGCTGCAAGAAAGGCATTAATTGGATCATCTTTAGATGAAATTTATAATGACGTTCTTATGGTTAATTCTTATGTAGAAATACATAAAAATTTAAATAACAAATGTGAAAATGAAAATAAAATCTTAATAGTAACTGCATGTTTAACTGGAGAGGGAGCTGCTATTGCTATTAAAAACTTTTTAAGTAGCAATCTTAGAATAGATAATGATTATTTTGAAATTACCTGTCTAAATTGCTTAGATAAAAAATATTTCAAGCAAAAAATAATTAATCTTCAAGAGCAAAATGAAATATTATTTATAGTTTCATCTTTCCCAGTAGATTCAACACTAAAGCAATATACTATGTATGAAGTATTTAATATGAACATCCTAAAAGAACTTCAAACTGCCATAGATACAAAAACTGCTATGCTTAACATACCTAAAATCTTAAAAGAAAATATATGTAATATAGATGGTGTTGAATTATTTAATGATGTAACTAAACTTTTAAATACATTAGAATCTAAGCTTTCTATTACATTATCTGATGAAAATACGGTTGGTGTAATCCTTCATTTATCTTTTGTTATAGGAAGATTAAGAAATGAAGATAATCCTGCTATTTATCCTGAAAAGAATAAGTATATATCAGAAAATATTAATCTATATAATATAATAAAAGAAAACTTGACCTTTATAAATAAAAAATATCAAATAGACATAGTAGATGATGAAATATGCTATATAATAAATCTTTTAGTGAATAATTAAATTATGGTTATAGTGGAATATCTATACCCAAAGTGAAAATTAAGGTTAATTCAATAAACTACCGAAATGAAGGTCATGCATTTGTTCGGGTTACTGAGGATTTAGCTGTGAATTTCTATCAGTAGAAGTTGCCCCCATTTATGCATGCTCCCAATGTTCATTGGGACAATCATAAATGGAACAACTTTTACTGAAGAAATATCTACAGCTAAATCCTCTGATGTAACGCCTCTACAAAGGCATGACCTTCATTTCTTGTATATACATCTAAGTTATAAGTTTAAATTTCGTATCTATATCCATATCAACCGTAGTATATCTATTAGTATTAAGAAATTTTGTATGTATAGTATGTTAAAAGAAAATTTATTTGACTATCTAATAGATGGTTCTATAAAAATTTATTATGTAATCTCTTTCCTATACTTTCAATCATATATAATACTGGTATTTGTGTCGTTATATCACTAATTCCTACTTTCTCTTGTTGAACATAATAAGATATATTCAAATCAGATATTTTAGCTATAGTGCAATTTTCACTATTAGTTATACTTACAACTGTGCTTCGTTCTCTTTTTAGATTGCTTACATGATCAATAACAGAATATGTTTCTCCAGAAACTGATATTGCTATTATTACAGAATCTTCATACACTTTATAATTTCTCGGAAAATATGGATCATCTATATACATAGCAAATTTGCCTATTGACGAAAAATATCTAGCTGCATACTTACATAATACTCCAGATGTCCCTGCCCCTATAAAGATGACATTACTTGCCTCTTTTATTAAATCGCAAAGAGTATTTAGCTTTTTATCTAATTCACTACTATCAAATTTTTTAAAAAAGTCTATTATTATAGAAGTATCATTATTTACTTTATTATTTTCATTTTGTTCAATATTCATCTTTAATTTCACTTTGAATTCTGAGTATCCTTGACAATTAACTTTTTTGCAAAATCTTAATATTGTTGTTGTTGATACATGTGCCTCATCTGCTAATTCTCTAATTCTCATATAAATAACTTTTTCACTATTTTTCATTATGTATCTATATAGCGATAATTCTAAATCATTCAAGCTTTGGATAATTTCATAATTAAACATAAATTAAGCAACCTCGTCTTTCATAAATACGTTTACTTAATTATATACTATTTATAAAGTTTTTTAATACTAAGTAAAAAAATAATTAGTATTTTCCTCCTTGAATTGTCAATTATAGCTTGCTCCCAAGCACCACCGAACATTTATCATTGACAATTGAGCATTGAAGATTACCCATTGATAATACGTATATTCTAAAGTTCTTCTCCATTAGTTTGAATTACTTTTTTGTACCAATCAAATGATTTTTTCTTGCTTCTTCGAAGAGTTCCTTTACCATCATTATCTTTATCAACATAAATGAATCCGTAACGTTTTTTCATTTCACCAGTTCCAAATGATACACAATCAATACATCCCGACGGTATATAGCCCATTAAATCAACACCATCAATTTCAACCGCTTTTTTCATCTCTGCAATATGTTCACCTAAGTAATCAATTCTATAATTATTTATGCAGCAAAATTTCTCCCTAATTTTGCTGCATAATCCCTAAATTCTAAAATTCTTAATTCTTAATTCTCGTATATTCTAAAGTTCTTCCCCATTACTCTTTATTACATTTTTATACCAGAAGAAGCTTTTCTTTCTTATTCTTCTTAAATCTTTAATGTCAAATTCATCTCTATTTACATATATGAATCCGTATCTCTTTTTGAATCCTTGATGTGTACTTATAAGATCTATAGCTGACCATGGGCAATATCCAATTAAATCTACACCGTCAGTTATTGCAAGTTTTGCTTGTTCTATATGTTTTCTTAAATAATCAATTCTATAATCATCATTTATAGTTTCTTCTTCCTCAACTTTATCATAAGCTCCCAATCCATTTTCAGTAATAATTACAGGGAGTGCATATCTTTCATATACTTCTCTTAATGTATTTCTAAAGCCTATTGGGTCAATTTCCCATCCGAAGTCAGTATTTTGTAAATTCGGATTAGATGCACCTTTGTATACTCCTATATCTCCAACTGCAATTTGTTGATCACCACTTTGAGTAGATACTTCAGTATCCTCAATCTTACTTTCAGCTGCTGTTCCTGTACAATAATAATTAAAGGCTATAAAGTCAGGATTTCCACCTCTTAAAATTTCCATATCACCATTTTCAATAGTAGGTTCAATGCCTTTTTCAATCATATAACTCCATGCTATTGGATTATATCTTCCATGTACAGCCATATCTAAGTATAACCAATTTCTTATTGAAGATTGATTGCTAGCTGCAAGTATATCTTCTGGTTTTGAGCTTGCTGGATATATTGAGCTTATGTTTGGAGCTGGTCCAATTTTACCTTTTGGACACATCTCATGGCATAATTTCATTGTTTGTGCTTGAGCCAACATCATATGATGATTTTGTTTATACAATTCTTTTTCAAGATTTTCTGTTCCTGAATTAACAGTTCCAATTGCACCACCATGAAGTATCATCATATTTTGCTCATTTATTGTAAGCCAGTACTTAACTCTATCTCCAAAATTTTTAAATAATACTTTTGCATAATTTACAAATGCATCTGCGGTTTCTCTATTAGACCAACCACCATTTTGTTGAAGTGCATCAGGTAAATCAAAGTGATACATAGTAACTAGTGGTTCTATTCCATATGATAATAATTCATTAATCAAATTATTATAAAATTGAATTCCTTTAGGATTTACTTCTCCTATACCATTTGGAATTATTCTTGTCCAAGCTATTGAAAAGCGATAAGTTTTAAATCCCATTTCAGCAAATAATGCAACATCTTCCTTATAATGATGATAGTGATCACTAGAAACATTAAAATCTGGTGTACCTGGGATTGGTTCTTTTGTATCTTGAACTGATAAACCCTTTCCATCTTGATTATAAGCTCCCTCTACTTGGTAAGCGGATGTTGAAGCTCCCCATAAAAAGTCCTTAGGAAAATCTTTTAAATTTTTGTGAAACATATAAACCCCTCCATTGTATATTATTTTTTCTCAATTTCATTATAATTCATTCAAATCCAGTTAATTGATATAACTTTTTCTCTTATAAATTTAATATATCATACCATGAGAAAGGTTTATATTATTTTAGTTATTTAGGAACACATGCTACTTTTTAGGTATTTGTTTTTTTTAGAAACATATTGTTTTTCACTTATTCTACTACTATATCATAGTCATTATAAATACTTTTATTATGTAATATTGGTTTATTTATATATCTTCCTACATTTTTAGTATAATAAATTAATATAAATTTAAAATTTTATAAATAGCTTTCGCAACTCCAGCATTATCATTTGTATCTGTTATATATTTTGCTACTTCTTTTATTTGTGGGACAGCATTTTCCATAGCAAAAGATACTGGAAATTCAGTGAACATTGAATAATCATTAAAACTATCCCCAATAACCATGACTTCATCTCTTCTTATCCCCATTTTTTCTGCAACCTTGGCTAATATAAGTCCTTTTTGTGCTTCCTTATTATTTATCTCTATATTTTTAGTGAAAGTTGACGAAATAGCAAGCCTCTCTATGGCTTCTAATTTTCTTTTTACTTTTATAGTAGTTTCTTCATCATTATAAAAGGCAACAAATTTTCCTATTTTAATATCACTATTTAAAAATTCATCAATATCTTTAATATACTTTAAATCTAAAAAATGTGGATGTGTTTCTGCATATTTTATAGCTTCTTCAAAACTTGTTTTTGGATCAAAAGCTTTAATCCTATATGCAACTTCTGTTAATGCTTCTTCCTTAGTATTAACACTATATAATCCTTGATTAGTATAAACTTCAGCTACAATATTTTCTTTTATTATCATATCTATAATTTGACTTGCTTCTTTTCTGTCGATATAAATTCCTTCTAAGACTTTTCCTTCTTCGTCTATATATTCTCCACCATTTAAAGCTATACATTGACACTTCAAATCATTTTCATCAATTAATGGTTTAACATCTTCAAATCTTCTGCCTGTGGCAATTGTAAACTTTACTCCCATTGATTCAGCTTTTTTTATAGCTTCTAAATTTTCTTTTGATATTTTATGATTACTGTTAAGTAATGTTCCATCCATATCTGATGCAATAAGTTTTATCATCTTTAATTCCTCCATATTAACTCACTTGTAGTCTAATATATAGATAACCAAATTTATATTTATGAATTTAATGAGTTTATTTCTTCATTCAATTATATTTATACTTTTTACATATACATTTTTATTATATACCATAATAATAGAAATTAAATTACTGTTTCAAAATAGAAATTTACTATATTTTATTTCTTCTTAATGTACTATTTAAAATTCATACTGAGTATTTAAAAAAAATGTTGTTTAGAGTTCTAATAATTTAAAGTTATTTACACATTTTCAATTGTTATAACTGGTCTGTAGATTAAAAATAGGCTGTTGAAAAATAATTTTTCAACAGCCACTATTATTATTTTCTACCATTTCATATTTATAGGCATTTTTAGTATCTATACTTTTTGAATTTAAAGCTCTTCACCATTGCTTTCTATTACTTTCTTATACCAATAGAAGCTCTTCTTTCTTAATCTGCTTAAATCTCCATTTCCATCATTGTTTTTATTAACATAAATGAAGCCATATCTCTTTTTCATTTCGCCTGTTGATGCACTAACTAAATCTATGCACCCCCAAGGAGTATATCCAATTAAATCTACTCCATCTTCTACTGCTTCTTTCATTTCTCTGATATGTTCTCTTAAATAATCGATTCTATAATCATCATTAATTGAACCATCTGCATTAACTTCATCCACAGCACCTAATCCATTTTCCACAACCATTAGTGGGATCTCATACCTATTGTAAATATTATTTAGTGACCATCTTAACCCTTTAGGATCAATTTGCCATCCCCAATCACTTGCTTTAAGATAAGGATTTTTTACTCCACCCATTATATTTCCAGAGTTCTTCTCTAATTCTGGATCTGCACTTACGCAGTTTGACATGTAGTAACTGAATGTATAGAAATCTACACAACCTTCTTTTAAAATTTGTTCATCATTTTCTTCCATTTTGATTTCAATATTATTATCTCTAAAATATCTCTTTGCAAAGCCTGGATAAGCTCCTCTTACTTGTACATCTGAACATAAGAAATTATTTAAATTATCTTTCTCTTGAGCTAAAAATACATCTTCCGGATTACAAGTTAATGGATATGCTGTCATATATGCAATCATACAACCTATTTTAAAATTTTTATTAATTTCATGTCCTAATTTAACTGCTTTTGCACTTGCAATAAATTGGTGATGAAGAGCTTGAAATCTTATTTGTGAACTGTCCTCTTTTTCTGTGTTAAGTGAAAGCTCGCCACCATCATTTAATAAAACTCCTGCACCCATAAATGCACCGAATGGCATTGTTAAACAATTTATTTCATTAAATGTTAACCAGTATTTTACTACATTTTTATATCTTTTAAATATAGCTGCACAATATCTAACATAACAATCAATGACCTCTCTTCCAGCCCATCCATTATACTTTTTAGTTAGTCCAAAAGGTGCCTCATAATGAGAAATTGTAACTAAAGGTTCAATATTATATTTCTTTAATTCTGCAAAGACATCATCATAGAATTTCAAACCGTCTTCATTGGGTTCTAATTCATCCCCATTTGGAAATATTCTAGTCCATGAAATTGACAATCTAAAAGTATTAAAGCCCATTTCAGCAAATAATTTTATATCCTCTTTATAATGATGGAAGAAGTCTATAGCTTCATGGCTTGGATAATATGTTCCTTCTTCTAATACCTTAGTTATTCTTCTTGGCGTAGTATGAGTACCACCTGTCATAACATCAGCAGTGCTAAGTCCTTTTCCACCTTCATTATATCCACCTTCAAATTGGTTTGCAGCTGTTGCTCCTCCCCATAAAAAGTTTTTTGGAAATCCTTCAAATTTATTATTAACCATTTTTACGCCTCCAATCTTTCTATTGTTTCTTTGAATTGAGGTAAATGCTTTTTATGTGCTAATAACATTTCATTTAGTAATTCTTTTGCAATTTCACCACTTGGAACTAATGGATTTATAGTAAATGCATGAAGAGCTTTATTATAATTTCCTGTAACTGCTGCTGAAATTGTTGTTTCTTCCATTCCCTTCATTACTTGAACCATACCTCTTGTTGCCGGCTCAAATTTTCCAAAGTTAATTGGTTCTGGACCATGTGATGTTATTATACTTGAAACTTCTACTATAGAATCATATGGAAGATCCTCTAAAGCTCCATTATTTTTTGTGCTAACTATCATGGTAGTTCTCTTATCATTATAAATCGAAGCAATTAATTCACAGGCAGCATCACTATAGTGAGTTCCACCCCTCTTAGTTAATTGTTCAGGCTTATAATCCAACTTTGGATCCTTATATAGTTCGAATAATTCTGCTTCTGTTTTCTTTACAACTTCTGCCCTAGTTTCACCTTTTGCAAATTCTTCAAGTTCAGATTTCAACATATCATCTGCTACATAATAATATCTGTGATATGGACAAGGTAACATTCCCAAATCTTTAATTTGTTCATAATTAAACTTAATATCTTTAATATTAGCAACTCCAGCATCCT
>Ga0302162_10000249_pt1 | contig 15920 bp, 10 predicted proteins | sample I_Fen_E2_2_FD_193501 | JGI IMG/M metagenome (GOLD analysis project Ga0302162, IMG submission 193501) | Peat permafrost microbial communities from Stordalen Mire near Abisko, Sweden - I_Fen_E2_2 | ecosystem: Environmental > Terrestrial > Soil > Wetlands > Permafrost | place: Sweden: Abisko...
CGTTTCCAAGAAGTGCTGAAGATAGATTTGATCTAGCTACTACCTTTTGTTGAACCTTTGATTCACAAGCAAGGAAAAGTCCATCATCTAGTACCATTCCATCCCATTCTGCAACATTTTCAAGTAAAATATGTTTATAAGTAGGTTCTAACATTAATAAACCATTGCCTTGATACCTAGGTTTAATTGCAGATTCCTTTGTTACCTTAGAGGCTAAAGCTTTTCCTAATAAATCACCAAACCCTTTAACATCTGCAGTCATGCTAACTGCCCCTGCAGTCCATTGCATTGCTCCTGCACTAATTGTATATGCATTACCTTTTAATTCAATTAGCACTTGTCTCTTTCTAACGTTCATTTCTGAAGCATAATATGAAGCCATTGCATTTGCAGTATTTACACTTAAATCCTTTTTATACTCAAGGACTTTAATATCTCCTTTAGCTTCTACTATTTCAATATTCTTATTTTCATAGAGATTTTTATATGTTATCATTTTATTTTTTGTCCCCCTCATATATCATTACAACTAATTACTATTGTAGTTTTTTTTATATTTTATGTCAAATAGTTGTATTTAAATATACCGTCTATAACTTGATATCCCCTTTGGAAAAGGTAACTCATCACGGATATAAGAGTCAAAGCAAATTAACTAAATCCTAAAAAAGTTCATGGCTTTACACCTAGTGATTTTAGATAAAATTTTGGTTTATCTAAAAATTCCTCGACAATATTAATTTTTGTCGAGGATTTAAATAACTACATTCTATTATTCTCTTATGGAGTTTTAATACTAGTTGCAAAATCATTTGTATTATAGCACATTACAGCATCAGCTCCAGATTCCTTTGATATCTTGATTAATAACCTTTGATTATTAAAGGTTATTGCATTAGAATTAAAAGAATACGTAGTAGTATGATTTCCTGAACCGCTTGTAAATACGTCTTTTGTTTGTGAACCTATTAAGGTTGCTCCTGTACCATCTTGATTAACTCTATAAGCTTCAACTTTAACATTTGAATTACTGCTAGGTGAATTTGTGAATAATTTAAACTCCCATGTTCCAGCTGAATAAGTCCCATTAATAAGTGATGAATACCAATATCCCGGTGTACTTGTTATTGTTTTTAATGGTTGCCATCCAGTTGTTGCAGTTTTTGTAACTATTAAATTATCTCCTGCATTACTTACACCACTTGTTGGTTGATTAAATAAGTACCATTCAGTGCTTGGAAGGTTTTGTGTTGGAGGTGTGGTTGATTCACCTTTTTGATATACATGAACATAATCCACATACATTTTAGCTGGGAAAGCTGTTGATCCATCAGGGTTTCCAGGCCAATCTCCACCTACTGCTAAATTTAATAAAATAAAGAATGGCTTATGAAATTCTTCAGTACTATTAACATTATTTGCTATATTAGCTTCTAAATATTGTGCTCCATCTACAAACCATTTAATAGAACTAGAATCCCATTCAACTGAATATACATGATATTGAGTTACATCTATATTCGGTGAAGCAATCCCATAACTTGCATGACCATTACTATCCCAATGGATAGTCCCATGTATTGCACTTTCATTATTTATATGCTCCATAATATCTATTTCACCACATGCAGGCCAATTAACTTGAGGAATACTTTCTCCTAACATCCAAAACGCTGGCCATATTCCTTGTCCTACTGGCAGCTTTATCCTAGCTTCTATCTTTCCATATGTCCAATTTTTCAATCCTTGACTCTTTAAACGAGCAGATGTATAATTCATGCCATTATAAGATTCTTTTCTTCCTTCTATCACAAGATTTCCATTTTCAATTCTAGCATTTTCAGATCGGTTAGTGTAATATTGAAGTTCATTATTACCCCATCCTCCTCCTCCAGTTTCAAATTTCCAATTTGATGTATTTATGCTTGTTTCATTAAACTCTTCGCTCCATACTGGATTCCAGCTTGCATCTGCTGCCTTTGCTGAAACTGTTGGAATAAATGATAATATAAGTGAAAAAATCATTATTAACATGATTAATGGCATTTTCTTTTTCATAAAATCCCTCCTATTTATTATATATAAATTAATATTTTACCATCCTGCTCTTATTATTAATCCCTTTGGATCTCCAACTTCAAGATAAGATGCTTGACCATTAACATCATCATAACAAAATCCATAAGCTAAACCATTTATGCTATGATCATGCCAGAATTTAGCATAATAATTTGCTGGTCCAGCTTTGTAATATGCACTTACATTATTCCAGTCATTATTATTTTCATAAACATGTCTGTTTAAAGCTGCACAAACTACATTCGTCGCCGCTCCGCCAATTCCAAGTAATATATCTCTAGTTGAAATATTACTGTATCCTGCAAAATAGTTTGCATAAGCTCCACCTTCTTTAAATGGCCCACTTATAGGACATACGATTCTGTATGGTGCTTGAAGTGTTGCAAGAGATTTGAATTCATTTGGTACTTCATTTTTATATTTTTCGAAAATACCATTGCGAGTTTCTGATTCAAGCTCACCAACTGTTTTATCATAATTTCCAGCTTTATTTACAAGCCTGTGTTGTACTGGGAACCCAAATTGATCTACTCTTGTTGTGTTTCCATGATATCCAGAGTCATTTACTGTAAATTCTATAAAATCGAAATATACATTGTTATTAGGATCTGAAGTATTATTTATATCTGGCCCTGCAAATCCATTATCATAAGTTTTTATATAGCAAGTTGAACCCATACTTATAAACATTCTACCTGATGTTATCTTAGGTAAACTAACCCAAGATGCATCACTCACCTTATGGTAAATGTTTGCATAATTTTGCCCATTTTTAGTTAGATGCCCTGATGCATCATTTAAAGCTGTTGAAATTGGTACAAGATTACCATTTAAATCTAGGTAGCACCAAGTCTCTGTACCTGGTATTTTCCCAATTACTGCCCAATAAATTTGGTTATCTGCAAATTTTCCATTACTTCCATTCATCATCTTTAAGCTCATAACTCCATTACCAGTTGGTGCTGGTATAGATGATGTTTGAATTGAATATATTGATGAACTCGCTACTGGATTAGTACCAGTTCCTCCATCGGTGGCCCCCACTGCATATTTAAAAGTTTCAGTATCGTATGCTGGAGTTCCATTATTATATGTGAAAGAATATGTCACACTATCACCTTTAGCTACAGTAACTTTTTGTTCATAGCTTAATGTAGAAGCATTATAGGTCATTCTAATATTTTGTTTATCTCCAGAATTGATAGTGTAATGAACATCAACCCAACTTGTATTCACATTAGACTTAAACCAAATAGTTGCAGTTGTCCCTGATACAGTTATCCCATTTGTATAATCACTTGCTGCATAAACTTTAGCTGGTAACAACATAGTTGAAAATATCATTGCAACTAACATACACCATAAAGAAATTTTTCTAACCATTAATTATCCCCTCCAAAAATTTTAGTATTTTTCAACCTAATAAATATATCCTCAATCCTCAAATTGTTTAATGTTCCTCCCTCATTTACATATTACGTATACAAATTTAATTTAAGTGGGACAAACACAAAAAAATTAATATTGGTTGTTTTTTCTTTTTTGTATTTATAATTTAATATTAAATCCTTTATCTATTATCTTTTCTATATTTATTATATATATAACTTTATGAAGGTGGAATCCGCTTTAACCATTAAACTTATTGCAATTATAAATTTTCTATTTCTTTCTATTGTTCTCTTATGCACATCAACTACCATTAATAATTCTTTTAATGGAATAGTTTTGCTTTTCATTAATTTATTATATAGGTAGTCGCTATAACATAAACTTTCTGCAATTTTTATACACATATTAAAAGAATCTTTATGTTTGGGAATTTCTCTTATAACATCATGTAAACTTATATTAAACTCACTTAATTTTTTTTGAATAAATTCTATTTCTTCTTTTATTTCTATATTTTCATACTCATTGAAAGAATTTGATTTTAAATATTTTTCTTCAAAATTAATTTCATCTTTATTTTCAAAATAAGTAAATGGATATTCCCGTTGCTCTTTTTCATTTTTTCTATAATAATCTATGATTCTACTTCTTATAAGTAAATCACAATAAGAAAAAAAGCTGCATCCTCTATTTTCATCATAATTATCCAATGCATCATTAAAAGCTATCATTCCTATGCTAAATCTATCACTACTTCTTATATCCTCATATTTTCTAGATACCTTTGATACTGATTTAGCTATAAACTCTAAATAATCATTTATCAATTGATTTCTTAATTTTGTATCGCCCAGCCTTATTTTTTTTATATATTCGTATATAGACGTGTTATATGCCATCTTGTTATTAAAAAATTTACTACTAGACAAAATTCATCCTCCTTAATATAATAAATTAGTTTATACATATATTTTGTCATTGCTAATTATTTTATTATGGTATGAAAAGCTTTAACTAATAAGAATTTCTAATATTATTCACTAGATTTAAATTTAATCATATCTATATATGTATATCTATCTATTAATACATATATAGATGATTAAAATTACATCTTATTACATTATATCAATTAATATGTAATTTATCTATTTACTTTATACTATTCACTATTATTATAAACTTATAAATACTTCTTTTCGATACAGCCGCACTTATCCCATATTAGATCATTATTAAACATAAAAAAAGTACTTCATGGTGTTCTCACACAATGAAGTACTTTTATTAATTATGTTTAAGGAATATTTAAATAATAATCTTAAATGATAAACATTATGATAAATAAAATTGAAATAACATACATTGGCGTAGGAATTTCTTTTGATTTACCTGTAAATAATTTTATTAATACATAAGATATAAATCCAAAAGCTAAACCATCTGTAATTGAGTATGTTAAAAGTGTCAATATCAATGTTAGGAATACAGGTAATCCTTCAGTGAAATCTGAAAAATCAACTTTTGTTATTGGTTCCATCATCAATAATCCTAAAACAATTAAAACTGGTGCTGTAGCAAATGCTGGTATAACTGTTAAAATTGGCGAGAAGAATAATGATAAAAAGAACAATGCAGCTATTGTTAAACCTGCAAGACCTGTTCTTCCACCTTCAGCGATACCTGCTGCCGATTCAATAAATGCAACTGGTGTAGATGTTCCTAAACATGCACCTATTGTTGAACCAACCGCATCAGCAGTTAATACTTTATCTGCATTAAGAACATTACCTTTTTCATCTAAATAGCCAGCTTTTGAAGCTAATCCAATTAAAGTACCAATACTGTCAAATATATCTATAAATAGCATAGTAATAATAGCTGGTATTATTCCTATTACCATTGCACTCTTAAAATCAAATTGCATAAATACTGGTGCAATTGATGGAGGAAGAGATACTATTCCGCTAGGTAACTTAGCAACTCCAACTATTAAACCAAGTACATATACAGAAAACATTCCAATAACGAAAGAACCTTTTACATTTTTGTAATATAAGATTGCTATCAATACTACTCCAACAAAAGCTAATAAAACTGGTGCACTTTTTACATTTCCAAGACCAACTAGTGTAGCTGGATTTGCAACAATTATGCCTGCATCTTGCAAGCCTATAAATGATATAAAAAATCCAATACCTATACTAATCGCATATTTTAAAGTTTGTGGAACACTATCAATAATCATTTGCCTAACTTTAAATAAATTAAGAAATAAAAATATAAGTCCTTCAATTAATGAAGCTGCCAAAGCTGTTTGCCATGAAAACTTCATTGTTAAACAAATTGTAAATGTGAAAAAGGCATTTAATCCCATACCTGGTGCCATACCAAATGGATAATTAGCCACAAGTGCCATAATTACAGTACCAATACAAGAAGCCAGTGCTGTCGCTGTAAATACTGCTGATATATCCATACCTGATTGACTCAAAATACTTGGATTTACAACCAATATGTATGCCATTGTTAAAAAAGTAGTTATCCCCGCTAGTATTTCTGTCTTAACAGTTGTTTTGTTTTTTGATAAATGAAATATTTTTTCTAACATACCATTCTCCGTTTCTTTTACTGATTTTTTTGATAAATTGCCCAATTTAAATTCCTCCTATTTTATGAGCTCCACAAATAAACACTGCAACTCAAAAATAATATTTTTCGTTAGTTAATTACACTAACATTGGTAAAAATATAAAAGAATATAACAAGAATTCATAGATACCCAATAAAAATATAAAACCCCTTCGTTATTACAAAGGGGTTTATAAATAATCGAAAATATCTATAAACACCCATAGTCAGACAATTTACGGTAGTCTGGTAGAAACACTTAGACCCTATTTCTAAGCATATACAGGTAAACTTTTTATTATTTATATATGACATACCAATCATTACACTCTGATTTTTCATATCGCTTTTGAATATTTAGCGATCTGCTTAATCTAATTTAATACATTAAGTACGCAATATATATATATCTTTTTTACATACTTAATGCTACAATAGTTTTCTTTATAAATCAATACTAATTTGCTTAATTTATGAATTTTTTTGTTTTTTATCAATGTATCGTTCGTGTTTTTGCCCAAATCGAATGAAAAAAACATCAAAATGGCATAACTAATTACTCATTTGTAAAACTTTGTATAAATTTTCTATATTTTAAAAGGCCTATGTGATTACAAACTTACTCTATATAGAAAAAGATGAGCCTTCTTAAAGCTCATCTCACTAAATCATATTTTGCATTTCCTTGGCATTCTACTACAACAGCAATAGAAATTATCATATACATCACGAATGCAAAGCTTAATGCTATTTCACTAGTTTAAGTTAATTTATTTAATGACTGACCAGCCATCCATTCCATAATTGTTGTTGCTTTACCATTAATTGTTGATTCACATTTATTGTTGTAAACATAAATCCATGACCAATGTCCATTATATTCATATGGGGTACCATCTGCTTTTGTGTATAAACCTGTAGTATCATGTACATTATCAAACAATGATAACTGAACATTTTTTGCCCCAGCTTTTATTAAACGGTTATAGGTTGGGAGTGTATTGGCTACTGGAGGCAATGTTGTATCTGTTTTTGCGCAAGTAAACCAGATTGGAGTTTCTTTCATTTTTTCAATGTCTGAATCAGTAATTAATTTATCAGCTAAACCTTCACATACTGGATATGCAGCTGCAAAATACTTTGGATAATCACGAATCATAAGCATTGTCATATATCCACCGTTAGAACATCCACCGATATATATTCTATTTTGATCAATGTCACTGTTTTTAGAAACATAATCTTTAATTAATTCCATAAGTTCTTTTTCATATTTTGAAGTACCATCTGCTTTTCCTGTAAAACCATCCATCCAAAAAGTTGGTGCTTGAGGTACTAGCACGTAGGCTCCACCAAAATAGGATTGAATTTCTTTTGCGGATAGGTTTACAGATTTATTTGCAGAAAGCGGAATAGTTGCATCTGTGCCACCTTCTCCACCACCATGTAACCAGATAATTACCGGATTCTTTTTCTCGTCTTTTTCTGGGGCATATTCTGCATATGTTAGATTACTGTCATATCTTCCTTTTCCAATTGTAAAATCATCTACAACATTCCTTGTTCCTCCTGAATATACATTAGCAACTAACCCCGAAACTTTTGTAGAATCAGAGATAATATCTTTTATCTGAGTAATTCTATAATTACAATTAATCCATACGTTAGCTCCGTTATAATAGTTAAGTGATGAACCTAATGATACATTTGGTCCAATTTCCATTTCTAATACTGCATATTGTCCACTTACAACAGAATTTCCTTTTGCATCAGAAACATAAGCATTTATTATTGTACGGTAACCTTCCTCTAGTAGTGGAGTTTCCATTCTGTCATCACTTCTAGAAACAAATGCTGAAAAATTTTCCTTGCTTACAGATCCTTGTTGTACTGTTTTCCCTAAATCAACAATTACCTTTGTAATAGCTGCACCCCAGTCATTTATTTCTGTAACAGTGCGATAAGATGTTTCTTTTGAATTTACTTCCTTAGCAAGTACAGTTATGCTTGAAGAAACTAACATAGCAGTTGCTAAAACAAGTGACATTATAGTTTTTTCATATTTTTTAATTCTTTTTATCATTTTCTTATACCTCCCTTATTTTAAAATCATTCTATTAGAATTCCTTTTATTTAACTTTATTTATATTCTTATTAGTTACTTTTGAATATTTTGGTAGAGTATAAAAATTGATTACCTTATATAAATATTTATATGATATCTTTTGGAATTAATTCCAAATAAAAATTGGATTGATATTATTATTTACATACTAGAACTAAAAAACATTATGTTTAGTGACCATAAATAGTTATTAATCTATTAATTATTTAACTAAATATAAAAATTGCCCATAATAATCTTCATGCTACAATTAATAACAAATTATAATAAAATAAAAATCCCCACCAACACTTTTTAGCATTGGCGAGGATTTATTTCATTTAATTTTTACTGTTTTCCTTGATTTAATCTCTATACTTTTTTCATGAATATTTATCCACAGAAAAATTCCCATGAGATTATACACAACCTTGCAGTCTACTAAATACCTCAAGTTTTCTAAATTTTCAACTAATATCTTATTTCAATATTAGTTTCTTTCACTCTTATATCATCTTTAGACTAATTATTTTATAAAAAAAAATTACCTCTTCTAAAATATCAGAGATAATTTTTTAATATTCCGATAGATTCCTTGCTAACCATTCTCGTATTGAATTGGGCACTTCAGCGTAGCCCTACAACATAAAGACCAAGAACTCTATCTCTAAAATTCAACTTTTATACTTTTAGAAGTATACCATATTAAGGAATTGAATTCAACAATTTGTATCATATTATTCATTAACTAATTTTATAATACATTTTTTGTAACATCAACCCACTTTTTTCAGATAGAAATGTTGCATCTTTACTCATAAATCCAACTTTTTTATAAAAATTAATAGTATCGAATCTAGCATTCAAGTATAAATAATTCATATTACATCCTTTAGCCTTAATAATATGTCTCGTCATCATCTCAAATCCAATTCCTCTTTGTGCATATTCTGGACTAACAACTACATTAGTAATTTTACCCTTACCATTGTTATTAGTCATCCTTGAATATCCTACAACCTGTTCTCTATCTAATACTACTAAGTGACAACTTGTATAGTCTAATTCATCATAATCATATTTTTCAACCTTCTTATATGGTTCAAAAAGTATATTAAATCTTAAATCTATTACTTGCTCAAACTCTTCACTTTTATAATCTATGTATTTATATGTAATATCATCCATAATCTTTCCCGCCTCTTTTTTTATTTCGTAATGACATTATATAATATATTCATAAATTATGCATAATTATTCATAAAATTTTAATTAATATTAAACATTATTATATATATATCTTTTAACTTTAGTAATAATATTATTCATATAATAATACAGCTCACACTAAATCTTTATAAACATAAAGAATCCTAAACAACACTCCATTATAGTGCTGTCTAGGATTCGTTTAGTAAAAATTTATTTAATTTTTATCGTCTCACCAGATTCAATCTTTATACTTTTTTCATCAGCACTTATCCAAAGAGAACTTGATGTAGGATTATGCACTATCCCACAGTCTGCAGAATATATCAAATTATCTAAAGCCTTCAGATAATCTATAATTTCAATATTAGTAGCATACCATATTGAATTATTATGACTAACTGCCTCACAAAATTCTTCAATAAGCTCCCAGTTTTCATCTACATCAAACTCATAGCTATGACCCCATACATATAATAAGGGCATATTTCTAAAGTCATTTTCAATAAAACTTTTTGTTATTTCCATTAATCTTGGATTTGTATGATGGCAAGTTGGATGCCATTCTAAAAAATTCTCTGGTAAATTAAATTTTTCATGCTGATTTACTGTTCTTGAATATTCAATTCCACAGTTTTCAATTACTTCAATAACTTTTTCATTATAAGTACCATATGGATATGCCATCCCTCTTATAGGATATTTAAATATTTTTTCTAGATTTTTTCTATCTTCAAATATTTCCGTTATAAGCATTTCTTTTGGAAGGTCTTCTAAATGAGGATGTGATACGCTGTGAATAGCTATTTCATGCCCTTTATATACATCTTCGATTCCCTCTATATTCATTCTCCTTATTGTTTTACCTTTATTAATCCAATAGTTATTTTCACTCTGTATACCAGAATTAAGATTAAAAGTAGCCTTTAAAGCATATTTATTAAAAATGCTAACAAGCCTTTTATCTTGGGTAACTCCATCATCATAACTAAGTGTTAAAGCTTTTTTTCTTCCGCCTTTAAAAAGATTTGTAATATTTCCCATATAAATTTTCTCCTTTGGTTATTTGATTTTCATTAATATTTTTAGTTACTTCTTAACTCCAAACATAAACCTTGTTACCCTTGTCTTTTTTAATAGCTCTGACGCTAAAATGCTAGAAATAAACCCAAGTATCATAATAATCAATATTTGTACTACTACATTAGAAACTAAAGGTATTACATAATATCCTATCATTATCAATAGCGTTTGATGAGGTATATATATTGCAAATGATGACTTCGCCAAATATGCAGTCCATTTGTTGGAGAAGTTAAAATATCTTCTTCCAACTCCAAGTAAAGACAATATTGTAATCCACGAAGCTAGATGTCTAAGTGCTATAAGTGTCAATGCAGTAATTGAAAAATCTTCATATTTAATAAAATAATTAAGTACAACAGATGCTATACATAATATTAAAGCTGAACAAGTCAATAACCATTTTTTATTTTCAAGTTCTTCCAATATTTCTTCTCTTGCTAGAACTAAAAATCCTATTAAAAAATAAGTCATATATTGACCAATACTTTCCCCTATATCAATTACACTAAAAATATTAACTAATATAAATAATGGTACAAGTCTAAGAACAGAAGGTCCTTTCTTCATTTGTTTTCTTCCATTCTTCTTAACATAATTTATTGCAGGAAGAGACAACAAGGATATTATAAATAAAAACAACAAAAACCATAAATGACCTGGGGTGAAGCCTCCATAATATCCTGATAAATCTGTTTCCTTCGTAAAAAACATTATGAATTGATGAAAGAAGCCACCATTATATCCATTATGAAACTTCTCTGCATAAAATGTTTGAATAGGTACAGTAAGAATCACTCCAAATACAAATGGTATCAATAATTTCATAAAACGTTCCCTTGTATATTCCTTAATCGAACGCTTCTCCAAACTATAAAATGTACTAATTCCCGCAAGTACAAAAAGCAGATTCATAAACCAAATCGAAATAAAGTTAACGCCTATCTGACAAAATACATTTGGTATTCCTTGAACATAAAATGAGTCTGCATTTGTATACATACGAAATGTATGAAATGGAAAGAGCAATAGAATGACTAAGGTTCTTAAATTATCTATATAATATTTTCTCATAAAGACTCCCATTCTTAAAATTGTAATTTTTATTATCGATTTTAATCAATATGCTCAATGTTATTATATGGTTAATTATACCATAATTTTATATAATACTAATATTTATTCATTAACCATAAGATTATTCTTATGATACTACCATATCCTTTGGAGTCACTTTAAAATCCGCAAAAATATAACTGCCAGTAAGCTATACAATTGGCTTACTGGCAGTTATTGAGTTAAATTTAGTGTTTTATTGAAATACCATCCATTTTCTGATCAATAAGCGTTACTTTCAAGGAACTTAAATATTCCACTATCAGTTATAATATGAAAACTTCCGTGGCCTTTAAAAAGTAGTTTTGCCATTTAATCAACATCCTATAATTTTACTTTGAAGAATTCAGAAATTTCTTTTATTTTTGAAGCTAGAATAGATAATTGCTCACTCATTCTAGAAATTTCAGTTATAGCTTGAGTTTCTTCATCGACAGAAGCTCTTGTCTCTTCTGTTGCTGCTGCATTTTCTTCTGCAATGGCAGAAAGATTACTCATTACATCCATTATCCTAACTTTTGCATTTCCCATAACTTTTCCAGACATATTCATTTCATTGATTATAGAATTTATTGCATTTATAGATTTACTAATTTCTTCAAATTGATTTGAAGTTGCTGAAACACTTGTGTTTTGTACATCCATTATCCTCACAAGATTTGCTGCAACTTTTACTGAACTCTCTGCATCCTTTATTAATTGAGCAACTGCCACATCAATCTCTTCTGTGGATTTTTTTGAAGCCTCTGATAATTTTCTTATTTCATCAGCTACCACAGCAAAGCCCTTACCAGCTTCACCAGCACGTGCTGCTTCTATAGATGCATTTAGTGCCAATAAATTTGTTTGTTCAGATATAGATGCAATAAAATTACTTACTTCTTTAATTTTAGTAACTCCATTATAGGTGTTTTCTATATCCTTTGAAATAAATTCAACTGCTTGCTCTGTTTCTGCCGCTTGTTTATTTAAGGAATCAATAAGTTCATTACCTTTTCTTACGACACTTACAACATTTTCTGATTCATTATTTAAATTCTTAAGATATCCTTGATCTTTTTCAATTATATTTCCTAAAGTTAAAACTTCATCAGAACCTTTTTCAGTATCAACAGCTTGTTCAATTGCACCCTTAGAAATATTTTCAACTGCATTTGAAATAGACTCTGAGGTATTTGAAACCTTCCCAGTAATTTCATTTAAATTTAATGAGGATGTTTCAATTTCTGATGAGACTTCCTTAAGATGATTTGCAAATTTATGAAGATTACCTATCATATTATTAAATGAATTTGCTAAATTACCTACATCTCCTGATTGCTCAAGCATCTTTTTATCTATATCAACTGTAAGATCGCCCTTAGAAATTAGGGTTGCTATTTTAGACACATCAGATATAGATTTAGATAAAATTGTTACAAAGCCTAAGTCATCTTCGCGACCTGGTGTCTTTAAATTTAATTTTATTATTAAGAAATAAAAAATAACGAAATAAATTGCACCAAAGATAATCCCAACTATAAGAAGTATTATAGGTTTAGTTGCTATGTTGAAATTAACTAGGTAGTCTACTAAACCTGCTGAGAATGTAAATCCATTTTTAATTCCAATAATATTTACAACCACCAATGACAATCCTGTCAATATAGCATGAACAAAATATAATACAGGAGCTAAGAACATAAACAAGAATTCCACTGGTTCAGTAATACCAGTTAAAAATGAAGTTAGTCCAACAGCTATGAAGGCTCCACCAATATATTTTCTATTTTCCTTCTTTGCAGCAGCAAGCATTGCTAAGCACGCTGAAGGAAGACCAAATAACATAACTGGGAAGTATCCTGTCATAAATCCGCCTGCATTAGGATCACCAGCAAAAAATCTATTTAAATCTCCTTTAACACCATTGAACTCGCCTAATGTAGTCCAAATTTGTGTATTGATTACATGATGTAAACCAAATGGAATAAGCATACGATTTAAGAATCCATATACAAAATCTCCAATTACTCCAGAATTATAAATCCAATTAGCTAAATTAATTAAATTATTTTGGAAAAATGGCCATGCATATCCAAATATAACACCACTTAAGATAGATCCTATAAATGTAACAATTAAAACCAATCTCTTTCCACCAAAAAAATTAAGCCCTAATGGCAATTCCACATCTGATAATTTATTATATGATTCCGCTGAAATTATTCCAATTATTATACCTGCTAATACCTTCATATCGAAGGTTGAATTAATAGCTTGAGCCACATTAGTCATAACTAAATACCCGATAACTGCGGCTACCCCTGACGAACCATTACTTTCTTTTGCAAGTCCAATAGCAATAGCTACTGCAAAAATCAACGGTAAATATGTAAAAATTACGTCCCCTGATGTAGAAATTATTTTGTTATCGAAATAAACACCAAGCCTCAGTAGTATCCCTGCTAATGGCATAACTGCAACAGGTAGCATAAGTGATTTTCCTATGCCATGTAAATATTTTATTTTACTTTTCATAAGTATACCTTCCTTTTTTTATCATTTGTTATTTTGATTTTTTTGTAAGCCAATTTATATTTGTTGACAATTATGTCTACAACCAATCTAGTTTACCATATCCTCCATTAACCATCAAATATTTCATGGTTATTTTTGTGTTATTAACACATTAATTTAACCAAAAGTTCAGCGTGTGAGTTTTTATATAGATAGCACTACGTAAACAAACTCTTTTAGTTTAGTTTATTAATCCCCCTAACAGGATTAAATTTTTGTTTACTTTAATCAAAAAATATTGTGGCTTTAACACAATCTTTTCTCATAAAGACTCCCATTATTAAAATTGTAATTTTTATTATCGATTTTAATCAATATGCTCAATGTTATTATATGGTTAATTATACCATAATTTTATATAATACTAATATTTATTCATTAACCATAAGATTATTCTTATAATACTATCATATCCTTTGGAGTCGCTTTAGAATTCGCAAAAATATAACTGCCAGTAAGCTATATAATTGGCTTACTGGCAGTTATTAAGTTGAATTTAGTGTTTTAATTAGCATATCTCCTTAAAAAACATTGTATATAAACATAGATTTTAAGATAGATCTTTCCACTTTCTTTTTGCTTTCATTACATTCTCTTCACTGAGATGAGTTTCTCCTACAATTTCTGCCATTCCACAACCTCTATCAAGCATTTTTTTTGCTTTCTCCATAGCTTTTTCATGTTCACCTTTTTTCAAAGTTTCCATCAAATTTTTCCTCCTTTTGTTTAGGCTCATTTAAAAAAATAACAAATCCTTATTCTAGTCTATTTTGCATCTTTATCTTATTATTTCTTTCACGTGCCTTATACTAATTCTTAAAATTAGTATAACCTCAGAGTATAATTTTTATTCAAGCTACCTTATATCTTTATATCTTTCCAGCTTACCTTAAAACAATTTTTCCAAAGAATTACATTAACTATTAAAAGCACTAATGCATAAACCCCAACAAATATCATATTATTTCTAATAACTATATGGACTACAGCTAATATTCCAAGCAGCAACATTGTTATTATACCTGGCAATATAAGTTTTCCACTATCTGTTGTCGAAAACTTTACACTAAAGGGCATCTCCTTATTTGATATTTTAAAATATACTAATGATGATATTAAAAGGACTAAAAACATTGTAATCAAGTCTATAATTATTGATGGACCTTTTAATATTAAGAACACCAAGGCTTCTAATATATAAACTGGTATTATTAGCTTGAATATAGTCCCTTTTACTGCACCTTTAAGTATTACTCCTGGATTTTCTATTGGTAATACCTTATATATAAATGCACCTTTATAGTTATCACTATTATTTATGAATGCAGTACAAAAACATAGTAAAAATATACTTATATACATTATTAAATGAATTTTCCCACCATAGCCTGTTTGAATTTTATCCACGAAGGATTCATCTCTATCCATAAACATAAATATAAGTGGCATAAACAAAGCCATTGCTATAGATGGATAAACCTTAAGCTTCAAGTTTCTTTCTGTAGATATCATATTTTGAGTGAATTTAAACATGCTTTTTTCAATGTTGCCCTTGCAAACTAATGTTGCTATAAATTCTTTTCTTTTTTCACTTCTCCGCTTTACAGCTCCACCATTATCATTTAATTTTTGAAGGTTCTTTTCAAAATAAGGTACTACTCTTTTAATATAAAGTGTTATTAACATAATTGGTCCTATTATTGCGAGTACAAATAAAAATATTAAAAAAGGTTCTTTATTGCCATCTATT
>Ga0302162_10000252_pt1 | contig 15801 bp, 7 predicted proteins | sample I_Fen_E2_2_FD_193501 | JGI IMG/M metagenome (GOLD analysis project Ga0302162, IMG submission 193501) | Peat permafrost microbial communities from Stordalen Mire near Abisko, Sweden - I_Fen_E2_2 | ecosystem: Environmental > Terrestrial > Soil > Wetlands > Permafrost | place: Sweden: Abisko...
ACCCAGGAGTCATCAGAGCCTGGTTGTGGAATGCTTTTGCCGGTGGCCTTGACTTTATTTGCTCGTATCGTTTCCGTCAACCGCTATATGGTGGTGAGCAATTTCATTACGGAATGGTAGGTACCGATGGTGTTACCGAATTGAGCGGAGGCAAACAATACAGTCAGTTTATGAAAGAAATGCGCGATCTGAGAAAACTATACACTCCTAACGCGCAAATGCCAAAAGAATATGCAGCCAGAAAAACGGCTCTTTTGTACAATGCCGACAATGTTTGGGAAACAACCCAACAACCGCAAACATTCCAATGGAACCAGGTTACGCATGTGACTAAATACTATTCGTGCATCAAAACACTTTCAGCACCTGTTGATATCATCGGCGAGGATCGTGACTTGAGCTCTTATCCGGTAGTTGTTGCTCCGGCATATCAAATGGTTGACCGTGCATTGATTACCAAATGGACAAAATATGTTGAAAACGGAGGTCATCTGGTACTTTCATGTCGTACAGGATTAAAAGACCGTGATGGTCATTTCTTCGAAGCTCAGTGGGCAGATGCAATCGTCAATCTTATTGGAGCTAAAATAGCACTGAACGATATGCTGGGCGCTAAAATGAATGCCAAAGTAAGCTATAATGGCAATACTTATCTTTGGAACAACTGGGGCGATATGCTCGACCCAATGGCTGGTACCGATACCTGGGCAACCTATGCCGACCAATTTTATGCAGGCAAAGCATCCGTTGTGCACCGCAAGTTGGGCAAAGGAACCGTAACTTATATTGGCACCGACACAGACGATGGCAAACTGGAAAAAGACGTATTGAAAAAAGTATACGAATCGGTCGGAATTGGCGTGAAAGAATTGCCCGAAGGCGTAATGCTTAACTGGCGTGACGGTTTCTGGGTAGCGATAAATTACTCATCAGTAAACATTACCATAGACATTCCACAAAATGCCACTATTCTTTTCGGAACAAAAGAACTAACTCCGGCAGGGGTGGTGGTTTGGAAGTAGAAAGAACCATTAAAATATAAAGAAAGCGTGAATACAATCTGAGTTGTATTCACGCTTTCTTTATATTGTCTTTTGTCTTTTGTCTTTTCTTCCTTACTTCCAACTATCCGTTCTGAAAGGCGAAGCAGGTAGCTTTTCTTTATTGCACAGGTTGGGCATAGCGGTTTCGTCCCACGCTAAACGTACAGCAACCGGATGTTGAACAGCCGTTGAGTTCACTATTACTTTATTGCCTTTAATAACAGCTTGCGCCGGTACGAAGTGATGATCTGCTCCGGCAACGGTAAACCAACTGAGCGCTTGTCCGTCGGCACTTATCAATCCACTACCCGTTTGGGTAAATGAAAGCTCAATGCTGTTCCCATTCACTTTCATGCTACTGTAAAGTGGACCCGAATACGCCAGCTTTTTGCCATAGTCTTTTGCCAATGCCCAAAGTGATAACCGGCGACCGACTTCCCATTTATACCCGGGATGGATATTGCTTAAATCATCCACTAAATCTGTTGTTACCACCATTCCTGAGTTTGGAAAATCAAGACAGTTGGCTTGCGCTTCCCAATAATAAGGCAACAAATCCGTTCCGTGTGGAAACCGGTCTTTCAATCGTTTGGAGTAATAATGTGGAGCTATTTGCACATAATAAAACGGTAGCGTTTTGTCGTTCCAAAGCCCACGCCAGGTGTCGAGTAACAAGCGGGTTTTAGCAACAAAGCTGGTCGTATCATGCACCATTAGGTTCGATTCGCCCTGATACCACAGAAATCCTTTGATGGTATACGGAATAATAGGCAACAACATACTTTCAAACATTTTGCCCGGCACCATTCCATCAATCTTGAAGTTGGGTTTACCTGCAATAGTGTCTTTAAATAAGGGTGATTGTTCGTAAGCGGTAGGTGGCGTCCATTGCTCCACGCGGGTGCCACCCCACGAAGTAGAAATAATACCTATCGGAACTTTTAATTCGCGGGCAAGCTCTTTTGCAAAAAAGTAACCCGCTGCTGAAACGTACCGCACAATGGTATCCTTGCTTTCAGCCCAACCTTTGGTAGGAAGTTCGGCTTGTAATTTTCGCTCCACATATAAAACTCTAATAAGCGGATTTCTCACACTCTTTAGTTCCTGCTCAGCAAGATCCTCACCCCGGTTGGAAGCTGCATATTTTTTCAATCGTCTGTCGAGCGGATATTCCATGTTCGATTGCCCAGAACAAAGCCACACTTCGCCCACCACTACATTTTCAAGTTCAATCTGGTTAGCCCCGGCAATTATCATTTTACGGGCTACGGCAGAGGCCTTTAATGCATCCAGTTTTACCCGCCAGTTTCCGGCAGCATCGGTTACAGTCGTTTTTATTTGGTTAGCAAACCAAACAGTTACCTTTTCACCGGCTGAAGCTTTGCCCCATATTGCCACCGGTTTCCCACGCTGAAGAACCATATTGTTGGTTATTACTTTGGGCAATGTTATTTCTGCATAAATGGAACAGAAAGTAAGAAATAGGATAGAGAGAAGAGTTATTTTTTTCATAATTCAAAAACGTAATGAGGTTTCAACATCGTTTAACAGAAGTAATTGTTTCACGAATACAATAATTCTACAGGATAACAGTACAATAAATCGATTTCTATCTCAACAAACAGGGTATTTATCTACCGAAAACGGGTTTTGTCACTATTCCAGTCCGAAAAATACTTTTTCCAACTGGAAAAATTTCATTTATAACTGGATTATCTATTTTTCCAATAGGTTTAGGACTTATTCTTACTTGAAAAAGTATTCTTCTTGTTGGTTTAGGAATTCATCCTATTGGTATTGTTTCTTTTCCAACTGGAATAAACATTCTTCTAATTGGTTTATAAACTTTTCTAACTGGGATAAGTGTTTTTCCTATAGGTTTAGTTCTTTTTCTTGTTGGTTAAGAAACTTTTCTTATTTGAAAGTAAAAATCTTAATCTACTTTGCCATCATAAAATGGTTCTCGCGGCTCAAACAATCATTACTTAGTAGATTTATTTACAAAATAGGATTGTCAACAATTCGATTACTCCAGGCTAAACACTTTAAAATTACCAAACTCCGATACTCGAGAACCCATTAACCGCAGTCCTATTCTACCTGAGTTTAGAGCAGGAAATTCATTAGTTTTCCAATGACAGATTTGTTCTTTATCAGCATTTTTAATCTTCATATAAATATCCTCACCACAACGAATAATGGTGATATGATGCGGCACACCGGTCTTGAACAACCCTGTACGAAGATAGTCCGGCTTCAGTTCCGTACCTTTCAATCCTTTGCCTTGTTCGGGTAAATAGCGTCGGGCACGAATATAATCTTCCGAAGGATTACTGTTATCATTTTCGAAGGCTGCAAAGCTGATATGATATGCGTTCATGTGATCAAAATAGGTTTTCATTGCCGGAATAGCGCGGAGATTGGTCCACTTGGCAATATCCTCATCGTACGCTCCCACTCCGCTCCCTTGTGCAAAGAGATAAATGATATTTACAAATTTAGTGGAAGCATCCAGTTTTGTAAAGTCGAACTCGATACGCACGTCACCTTCAAACTCTTGTTTTGTCCAGAGTACAGCATGATCGGCATCGCTTGCCGCCGTTGTACCAGCGCTATAAAGCAAGCCATTTTTAGTCCTTTTCAATTGAGCTTTTTGTCCATCCAGAAACCAGTTATTGCTCCACGACTTTTTAAAATCATCAGCAAACGTTGGCTTCCAATCCAGTTTTTGAAGTGTTTCGAATGATTTTCGCTCTTCCGCCGTTTTAGCATCCGGTAGTTTATCACCAATAAGTTCGAGTAGCACAATGGCATTTAAACCCCATTGAGCGGTGCTATTGGTACTTACCATGCCATTTTCATGAATCGGGTTCAACGCATCGGACCCAGAAATTAGTTTAGCATCATATAAACTCCTTAGCGTTCCTTTCGCATCCATTTTTCGTCCTAACAATTCCTCCCAAGCACGATCAGCCATCTTTGGATCATTCAATTCCTTAGCTGCAAAGGCGGTAAGACGAGGCGTGATAAAGGTATTGTTACCCCAATTGGCCGTTTGTGCAGTTCGTTGCGCATCATTACGAGGCATAGAATAATATTTGCAGTAGTCCGTCCATGTTTTGCGGAATGCCGGATAGTCTATCATTTCGAACAACTCCATCAATACTTCATACCCGCCCATGATGGTTGCCAGGTGATTTTTATTGGTAATATTGGGATTGCCTTCATAGCTAAGCTTACCTGTTTCCGGATCGTAACCTAAGCCATTAGGCCCGGTAAATAAACCGGACGGCAGTTTAGTAAGACTCTCCATTCCGGCTAAGATCTTTGTGTAATATTTCTTATCACCGGTGCGCTCCCACTCTGTCATCCAGTTGCCTACAAGCGCTATCCAGTCCGGCCCCCAACGCAGACGGGCGGGTGTGCTGTAAGGATATTTCTCGCGGGGTTGGGCTATTCGCAACGGATCGTACTTACACATAGCTTTCTCGGCATCCAACGATTCGCGCATTAAATCGCCCGAACGTTCGTCGGTAGTGAGGTAATAATATTCCCGCTTCCAGGCTGCTTGTCCGATGCGTCCTTCTTTGGCTCCACATCCCCAATGCGATACATTGTGCCTGCTGCCCATCCCTTTGAATTCGCCTATATGGTAACAATCGACTTCCGAGGTATGACGAGTCATAGCTTCAGCCAGTTTGTAAATATCTGCATCACCGGTACGCAGAAAACTATACCATAACCAGTTTCCGGGTGCAAGTTCGGTGTTATCCCATGCAAAACCGCCAATATCGTAGCGCCACATATGACGAACCGGATCGTACGTGTGCATCACATCGCCATAATTCCAGTAACCGTACCAATGATGTTCTTCAATGGCTCGTTTGTAAAACAACACCGAACTATCCAACTGGTTCTCAATCCACACTTTTGTATCGTTCGACCGATCGGGTAAGCTCCATGTTCCAAAAGCTTTCTGAGCGTGAAGATATTCGGGGGTACAAATCAGCTGATTAGGCGCAGCTCCCTGATTGGCCATTGCACTGATCTGTTGTCTATCCGGCAATTGATCGAAAGGAAATAAGGTCAACTCGCTGGTGCGCGCTACTCCCAATGGGGTGCTTAAGCCCGGTTGCACATCTTCGTATGTGGCTAATAACCCATGTGGGATCGTGTCGTAATGCCGCAGATCCATGGCTTCCGCCTCTTTGGACCACAGGCAGACTTTCAATTGCGCCACATTGCTTCGCGCATTGTCTATTTCTAAAGAAGTGGGGTAAGATTGCCAAAAGTTCTTCAACGACACAGCCAGTCCACCGGATACATCACCCACAAAGGCCAAACCCGAAGAACGACTTCCAACGTTTGCCAATAACCATGAACTTTGGTTATTGGTTCGTTTGCTAATGGTAAATGCATCAGAAGTTGTTTGAGTGAGTTTGTAACTGTTCCACGAAGGAAAGTCGGTATAATAGTTCAATGCCACAGAATCTGATTGGGTAATCTCGGGGATACGTTCGCCTACAAACTGCTTTGTAGGAAAGCTATTATCGCCTTTATATGTAAACGGATAGCGACCGATAAGCGGTTTCACGGCCTCGCTCCACAAGCCACCGTTACTACCCGAGAAGCCAACATGACGGTTATGATCACTTTCACGCATCGGCACATCGAAAACCAATCCAAGTTCTTTAATAAAATCTTTTTGCTGGTCGCCATCATAAACAAAAGAATGAACAACACGAACAGTTGGCGAACCGGCATAGAAATAAAGTCGAACGGTAAAAGGAAAAATCTCACGGCCGTTCTTCACCGATTTATGAACACCGGTTATCTTGATCACTCCACGAACAGGTCCCGATTGCTCAACAATCACCTCTTTCACTTCACTTTTATAATCTTCGTAGCTGAGCGTTTGCTCATTCCACCTCTCTCTATTCTCAAGCGTACAAACCAGTCGACCATTGTTAGCCACTACCTTCCCATTTACACTCAACTGCTTCACCAGTACATTTCCTTTGGTATTTATTTCGCAATTCAACGAACCGGTCTTTACCTGAATAACGTCTTGTACTTTGGAAACAGTCAAACCGTTGATCTTGGTTGTTTTTGCTACAGGATTTAATGTGTAACTCTGCCGAGGTTCAGTAACAGCGGCACATCCCATCCATTTTATTGACCCATCCGGCCAGTAAGCCAATGGCCATGTTTGAACAGGAATAACATTATTTGCAGTGGCAGTAAGCACAAAAGCCTGCTCCTTTTTTACCGTTCCTTTAGCAAAAGGCACACCCCAGCTAACACCGGTTTTCATTTTTGGTGTTTCGCCTATCCATTTTAAATCAACAGATTGGCTATAAGAAAACAAATTAGTAAGTGTAAATACAAAAATCAGAAGTCTGTGTTTGTTCATAAACAGAGTTATTAGAATAAATCAACATACAAAGTAAATCATTTCGACTTGATAATAAATAGAAAATCGTTCATTACTTCTGTATAATCATACAGGGTTTAATGAACGATTTATCCTGGAAATATAATTTCCAACATTCTGTTCTATCTACAGCTATTGAAATAAAACCGGAGAAATACTTGTAATTTACTCCTGAATACCTTTCAGTGGTTCAGCCTATTTAGCAATAACACTATACTTTTCACCGGCTTTTGATTCAAAGCTAGTGATATAATTTGTTTGATTGTAAAAAGGGACTATTTTGGTTTCTGTCTTTACACCCGCAATTTCGACTGGCACATTTGTACGTAACACGCACTTACCACCAATGGATGATTTAATCGTGGCCGTCTTGAGTTTCCCCTTTTGCCAATCGATATCTACTTCGAATCCTCCACGGGCACGCAATCCTTTTACAAAGCCCGTTTCCCATTTCAAAGGCAGGGCGGGTAGCAATTGGATAGCATCCAAATGACTTTGCACAAACATCTCAGCTATACCGGCAATAGATCCAAAATTACCATCAATCTGAAACGGTTTATGTGCATCAAAAAGATTGTCGTAGGTCGATTGTTTCAACAGTTCCTGATACATTTTGTAGGCATGATCACCATCGAGTAGTCGCTCCCAGAAATTGATTTTCCAGGCCTTGCTCCAACCGGTTCCACCATCGCCACGTATCTCTAGCGTTTTACGACAAGCATCCGCAAATTTAGTATCCAACAAGGGCGAAATTTCACGTCCCGGGTGCAAACCAAATAAATGTGATACATGTCGGTGCAATGAATCAACATCCTGATAATCGCCATACCATTCCTGTAAATTACCTTTTTTGCCAATGTGCAGAGGATTCAATTTTGCTCGTTTTTCTATCAAGGTTTTTCTGTAATCGGCATCAATTCCAAGTATTTCTGAAGCCTCAATCATATTGGTAAATAAATCCCAAATAATTTCCATATCCATGGTAGAAGCAATGGTTACCGCAGTCTTTGTTCCGTTCGGAAGATAATAATCATTTTCGGGCGAAGTTGATGGAGCCGTTACCAATTTGCCATCGTGCTCAACCAACCAGTCCATACAAAAATCAGCAGCACCTTTCATCAATGGATAGGCTTTTTCTTTCAAGAATTTCGTATCTCCGGTGTAACGATAATGTTCGAATAAATGCTGACACAACCACGGACTTCCCAATGCCCAGTTGGCCCATTTAGGATCACCAACGCCTTCACCTACAGGATTTGCTAAGGCCCATATATCAGAATTATGATGCACAGCCCAACCGCTGCAATTATAAAAATTCTTGGCAATAGCTTTACCATTAATGGATAAGCGTTCTATTTGGTCAAAAAGTGGCGTGGCACATTCTGATAAATTCAGAATTTCTGCCGGCCAATAGTTCATTTGCAAATTGATGTTGGTGGTATAATTACTTCCCCACGACGGACGAATATTACCATTCCATATTCCTTGCAAATTAGCGGGAAGCCCTCCTGGACGACTTGACGAAATCAACAAATAGCGACCAAAATTAAAATACAACATTTCCAAAGAAGGATCATCAGCTCCATTCTTATAATCGGCTAAGCGTTGATCAGTTGGCTTATTATTAGTTGGGTTATCGGTTATTGATAACTGCACACGTTTGTAGAATTTTTGAAAATCAGTGATATGCGACACTTTCAATTCTGAAAACGTCTTTTTCGAAGCTGCATTGAGATAATTTAGGGCAATTGCGTTCTCATTTTTACCATCAGTAACAGGGCATTTATCAAAACCATTGAAACTTGTTGCTGCTGAAATAAGCACCACTGCTTCCGTAGCATTCGAGATATTGATTGCACTGTCGTTAGTCACTTTACCATCGGTGGAAATCACTTTCACCCTAAACTGAAAACGCATGCCTTTGCAATTTGCTTCATCCTCAAAAATAATAGGTTTGGGAGCACGACGACTATCGGAAGTGATTCTGGCTTTCCCTTTCAAAACCATCTCGCGATTAGACGCAAATTCGCGTTTAAAACTTAATTCGTGACGAGAGATAAGACTACAATTCAACTTGCCTTTGACACTTGCTTTCAATCGGAGCACCATTACCTGATCGGGTGCCGACGAAAACATTTCTCGGGTATAATTTACTCCGTCAACCGTAAAACTTGTTGTAGCAATAGCATTTGTCAAATCCAAATCGCGGTATTGATTACTAATCTTACCCGCAAAAGGTTGTTTGATAATCAAATCGCCAAGCGGTTGATACATTTGGCAGTTATCACCTTGCATCTTGCGCATGTTCTTCACTGCATCTCCATAATTTCCCTCAAAAAGTGCTTTTCTTACGATAGGTAAATATCCGGGAGCTTCGGGGTTTGGATTTGGGTTCACCGGACCTCCAGTCCAAAGTGATTGTTCGTTGAGCTGCAGGGTTTCCTCGGTTACACGTCCAAAAATCATAGCACCCAATCGGCCATTTCCAATGGGCAGAGCTTCGTCCCATACTTTGGCGGGTTGTGTGTACCAGAGAGTGGATGCATTTGTGGGTTTTTGCGCGCTCACATTCATCCCAATAATTAGCACTATGGCTGAAATAAGAAATAATGTTCTGCTGTTCCGTTTAATTTTCATTTCTTCAATTTAGTTAGATTTAATTTGCGAATAATATTTTGTTTGTTCAAGTGTCGGGCAACCTTCAGCGGGATAAACCGACTTGATATTTTATAACCTGAGAGAAAGAGTTATTGGAATAAATTAGCATACAAAGGAAATCATTTAAACTTGACAATAAATAGAAAATCGTTCATTACTTCTGTATAATCATACAGGGTTTAATGAACGATTTATAGGTTTAATAAAGCAGTTTAGAAGAAAAAAAAATAATAAAGCGAGTCAAACAAAAATCGTTTTATTCATTTAGCTTCCTGATGACTCTTGCCGGATTTCCCACTGCTAAGGTATCGGCAGGAATATCTTTTGTAACTACCGCTCCAGCTCCAATTACCGCTCTGTCGCCAATGGTTACTCCCGGACAAATCGTTGAGTGACCTCCAATCCAGCACTCTTCGCCAATTGTTACCGGTTGGCAGTCTTCCCAGACTCTTCTTTCCTCAACATTGACAGGATGTCTTGCTGTGTAAATATGAACGCCTGGCGCAAGAAGTGTCTTTTTGCCGATGGTAACTTTTGCTCCGTCCAGAATACAAGCTCCCGAATTAATAAAGACGCCATCTGCCGCGTGTATATTTTCTCCATAATCGCAATAGAAAGGTGGCACAATATTTAAATTTTCGGCTGCATTAGGACACAACTCATTGATAGTCGCCTGAAATTTATCGGTGTAATATTCTGTCACATTTAATTTATGAAGAATATGCTTAACATTAGTCCGAATATCAGTCAATTCCTTACAAAACGCATCATATGGTTCTCCCGAAACCATTTTTTCTTTTTCTGTTTTCATTTAAATATCAAAATTGTGTATTTGGATTTTCCAATAGACTACGAATGACATCCTGCGCACAATACATTATTGTTTCTCCAGCAACTCATATTCATCTTTCGTCACTTTTACTATTGTTCCGTGGCGAATACCGGTAGGAAGTGAAATCTGATCCGACACATCAGACCAATCAATTAAATTCGTTGATGTTATGGCTCCGTATTTATGTTGCGTATATTTGTCAAAATAAACAATCCATTGCTTATCTACACGCAACGCAGCAGGACCTTCTGCCCAATAGTTACCGGTAATTGCCGCACCGGGAGCTGAATATGGACCGGTAAGTTTTTTAGCATAGGCTATTTTTATATTCTTCTGTGCCGGTTCTCGTGTTTCATCTTTCAAAAACATAATAAAGCGCTTTCCGTCGTTTACGATTGATGCATCGATAACATTGAAACCTTTGTCGTACAGTAGCTTTGTTTTGCTGAATTTTTTAAAGTCCTTAGTGGTGACGTAATAAATACGATGATTGTACCCGGCTTCAAGCTTTGAGGCAGATTCTTTAAATTTGCCTTTGATGGTCGTAGCCCAATAGATCATATAAGTTTTCGTAGCCCAATCGCAGGTAATTTCGGGTGCCCAACAATTCCTGGCACTATCCTGCTTTTGCATCACCGGAACATACACTTGTTCCGACCATTTTACCAAATCGTCGGAACTGGCATAACCAATTCCTTTATCCGTCCAACTCACGGTCCATACCATATGAAATTTTCCATCAAATCCTTTGATCACGCAAGGGTCACGCATCAACTTATCATTTGCCACTTTTGGTGTTAGAAATGATTGATCATTTTTAAAAGCTGTCCAGTTCAACCCATCTCTACTACCTGCCAAATGCAATCCATCGAGTCCGTTATTTTTGAAATAGGCAAAAACATAATAGTTTTTCTCTGGTAACGTAGCTGTTGGATTCGAATAGGGATTTGACTGGTTTGTCGCTGCATCTTTCATCACCAATTGAGCTTGAATATTTCCACCACAAAAACTGACAAGAAAGAAAATGATAAAAAAGAATTGTTTCATATTATTGATGTTTAATGTTGAATGATAGTGATTGATTAACTCTTGAATGTATTTTAAAGCACATAAAAAAGAATAAAAAATACAATTGAAATCATGGAAATTGGAGCTTCATTTTTCTCAAGGCAAAGTTACAAAAACCTTCGAATGAAATAAAGTACAACAGCATTCCTGATTCAAACATTTTAATCTGTTAAACCAAAAAAGGACAATAAAACAGGTGGACAAAATTGTATTTACCCTACAAAACAACACAATATCCCACACCTCAACAATAGCATTCACTTATACACAAAACTCTATTTTAAAGGTATTTAATCCCCTATCAACTCATAACAAATCATTCCAATTCCTAATCAAAAGCGTACAATAAGAATTAAAACAAAAATTAAACTTTGAAGTCTGAATTCCTAAGTTTAGTATAAAATTCTATACATATGTACAAAATGACAGTTCCATTAATAGTCATATAGACTACTTTCGCAGTTGTATATTTGTTCAGTGGATTTTGCTGGCAAAAAATAAAATTAGTATATCTTAAATTTATCCGCTTCATGAGAAACTATTTAAAAATCGCGATTCTATTATCGATTGTTATGTTCTCTTTTGTTCGTTGTTCGAACGAGAAAGACACCTATTTCGACAGGCCGGGTTGGCTTGAGCCACCTATCTATCAAGTATTGGAAAAACAAGGCAAATTTACCAATTACCTGAAATGTGTTGACAAAACATTGTACGCCGGTACACTTAAAGCAAGTGGACTTTATACTGTTTTTGCGCCAAACGACGAAGCCTTTAAAAAATATCTAAGCGCTAAAGGTTTTGCTTCGGTAGCAGACATACCGGATAGTTTGGCAAATCAAATTGTAAGCTACTCTATCGTTTACAACAACTATTCGTTCGACCATCTAACCGATGTTTTAAGTGCAGGTTGGGATACACTAACAAGTATCAAGAAAAAAACCACCTATTATGAAACTATCCATCAAGAAAACTATATGGATAAAAACATATGGGTTTGGGATGTTCCTTCGTCATCAGCTTCGTTGGCTGATCAAAATTACAAATATATCCCATTTTATTTAAGCAGAACGTTTGAAAAAAACCGAACTGCTGCACAAGCTGCAGAAGATTATGGATACTTCTACTCTACTCCATATACAGGTAGCAATGTTCAGAGTGCTTCGATTGTAACAAAAGACATGAAAGCTGAAAACGGTGTTGCACATGAAGTGGATCAAGTGCTGGAACCATTGCCAACATTGGAAAAGTTACTAAAAGATCCTGATTACTCGGAATTCAACAAATTAATCAACGTAAAGGGCTCTACAGGAGCACCCTATTTTATTGGGTATCAGTTCAACCAAACAGTGACTGATAAATGGGCAAAAGCGATGCCTACAAAAAACATCACTGAAGTTTATATGAAATATTATGGTAGTTTAGCCATAAATCTCAACAGTGAAAAATATGGAACAACCGACAAGCAAGCGGAACAAGGTGGCTACACACTTTTTGCACCTAGTAATGCTGCGGTTACTAAATTCTACGAAGAAAAATTAAAATCATACTACCCTGCAGGGATTCAAACTGCTCCAGTGGATGTGCTATATTATTTTCTTAATGCACAAATGTCTACTGATTTGGTTTGGGCAAATGACTACAAATCTAGTATGAATTCATGGGGTGAATTCTTTAACGGAAAGGGGCCTAATGGTGTTGCATTTAGCGGCACAAATTACAAAAAAATCGCACCTGCCAGCAACGGACTTTTCTATGGTTCTGACAACTACGTTAAGAGTAGATATTTTGAAACTGTATTTACTGAGATCCTTCTCAATCCAATATATAGCATGCTAAACCATGCATTTGTTGAGTATTATAATACATCATTAAAAGAAGAACTTCTTAGATGTGAGTTAAATGGGTATACTCAGGAAAATTACACTATTCTTTTACCGACAGATGCACAACTTGCTGCGGATGGTTTTAGCTGGATTTGGCTTAGCGGATCAACTAAATACGGTTTTGCCAATACACAAGCAGCAAGTACTCTCGGTAGTTTCGACGTTGCTAATCGTATTCAACGATTAGTTCGCTCTCACGTTTTCAAGAGAGTAAAAAACAGCGATATTAATAGTTCAATTACCAATTTCACAACCGACCCTTCTTTTGCCGCTGCTTATGGAGGTTATTCGTATGCGGTAAATGATTATGGAGATATGATTCGTTACAAAGACGGAAAACTCCAAATGGTAGGAAACTATGATGAAAATGCTTGGGTGACTGCAACTCCATACAAAACCTTTATGAATGGTCAGGTTTTCACTATTGATAAAATGCTTCAATACTCGAGACGAACTACACTTCCGAATGCTCCTACAGGCTATACAACCCAAGATTTATTGGTGTATATTAAAAGTATGGCTGTTACCAATCCAAACGTCAGCAAGTTTGTGTCTTATCTAACCGCCAGTATGAATACATCAGGTAATGATTTACTAGGTTTATCAAATGATATGATACTTACAATATTTATGCCGACTAACACTGAGATTGACAAAGCAGTTGCTAGTGGATACTTACCCGCTTTAGCTACAATTAGTACGGATGTAATTGCAAAAAATAAAGCGTCAAAATTCATTTCCTATCATATCGTCAAAGGAAAACAGTTTGTTGATGATGGATTGAAATACATTATGCCAAATACTGAAAAAGTAACCGAGGAAGTTTGGCCTACAGCTTTAAAAGATGTGGTTGATAATACATATTTAGCTGTAAGTAAAGATGAAAACGGCAATCTAACTGTATCAACAAAAGCAGTCGGTACTGGAAGAAACTTATCTATGTCAGTAAAATCGGCCAAAGTAACCAGAGGTCTTACGAGAAGTAACTTCTTTGGAGGAAGAGCAGTTCTACATGAAATTGATAGTTATTTTGTTTATCAAAGAGTTCAGTAACGGTAAAATGATTAATATGATTAATATGAAAAACAGAATTAATATAAAATTTTTATTGGTCTTTATGTCATTGTTGATGTCGTTCTCATTGATGGCACAAACAAAGACCTTAATACGAGGTAAGGTTATATCTGCAGTGGACAAACAACCGTTAATTGGTGTTTCGGTAGCTGAATATGATAAAAATAACCGTATCCTAAATGGCGTAATTACAGATATAGATGGTAACTATACCTTGAAAATTAGTGGTGGAGAAGGTGCAGTGATATCATTTTCATACATTAGCTACAAACCAATTAAGAAAAAAGTAGACAATACGGGTGTAATTAATGTGAGTCTGGAAGACGCAGCTTTAGCTATCAAGGATTTAGTTGTAACAGGAAAAAAACAAATCAATACAGGTATTGGAAACATTGCTGAACGCGATATGACCTTTGCAGTAAGTAGGATAGAAACAAAAGACCTTGAAGGTCTGCAAGTTGCGTCTATAGACGAAGCATTACAAGGTCGTATGGCCGGCGTTGATATTGTAGCCAGCAGTGGCGAACCAGGTGCAGGTATGTCCATACGTATCCGTGGTACCACTTCTATCAACAATGGTTCCGATCCACTTATTGTAGTAGATGGTATTCCTTATGACACACAAATTGGTGCTGATTTTGATTTCGCAACAGCAGATGATCAAAGTTACGCTCAATTATTGAACATTTCACCGGCAGATATTCAGGAAATTACAGTATTAAAAGATGCTGCAGCCTGTGCCTTGTACGGTAACCGTGGTGGTAATGGTGTATTATTAATCAAAACCAAACGTGGTGCTTTCAGCAAGCCTGTCGTTTCATACACCTTTAAAGGCAGTATGAGTACTCCGGCTGATCCAATCAAAACGTTAAATGGTGATCAGTACAGAACATTAATTCAGGAAGAAGCACAAAATGCAGGTACGCCTCTTAGTGCTGTAGCTTTTCCTCAATTGTTTCAAGATCCAAACAATCCTATTTATTTTTACAATTACAATAAAAATACTGATTGGTACGGTGCTTTAACCAGCAACGGATTTACGCAAGATCATAATGTTTCTGTTTCGGGAGGTGGTGAAAAAGCAACCTACCGCACATCACTTGGGTACTTAAACCAAACCGGTACTGTTATTGGTCAATCGCTAAGTCGTATAACCGGGCAATTAAATTTGGATTATAATGTTTCAGACAAATTAAGATTCCAGGTTAATCTTGCTTATTCAAATGGAAATCAAAACAAGAATTACTCCACCGACCTATTGAGTACAGCATTTACAAAAATGCCAAATCAATCGATTTACGAATACAATGCTTTAGGCGAAATAACTCCAAACTATTACTCTCCTATAACAACACCTCAGGGTAATTTCACTAGTTTTGATTATGACAAAGCAACCGGAGGGGTTTACAATCCAGTTGCAATGGCTAATTTGGGTTACTGGAAAGTAAAAAATGAACGTATAGTACCTAAGTTTAATCTTCAATACATCATTATTCCTGAAGTATTAAGATACCAGGGAGATTTAGCATTTGATATAAATACAAATAAAGAAACTCGTTTTTTGCCACAAAGTGCAACCGGTAGAATTTGGCCGGAATTGAGTGTCAATAGAAGCACAGATTATGCAGCTGAAGCATTTGTGGTACAAACATTCAACAAGCTGATGTTCACGCCTAGATTAGGTAAGAATCATTCATTATCGGGCGTACTTCAATTAAGTACTTATGATAGACGAGACAGATCTTTTAAGGAAGTGAGTGCATTGAGTGCATCTACAAATTTACAAGACCCTTCAATACCTTCTAATAT
>Ga0302162_10000254_pt1 | contig 15716 bp, 6 predicted proteins | sample I_Fen_E2_2_FD_193501 | JGI IMG/M metagenome (GOLD analysis project Ga0302162, IMG submission 193501) | Peat permafrost microbial communities from Stordalen Mire near Abisko, Sweden - I_Fen_E2_2 | ecosystem: Environmental > Terrestrial > Soil > Wetlands > Permafrost | place: Sweden: Abisko...
TTGTTCAAGATCTAATTTCTATTAAAGATGAAATATGGATTTGTACAAGTGGTGAGGGTTTAATTAAGTTTAATCTGAAAACCCACCATGTAAAGAAAATAACTACTGCATCTGGCTTGCCATCCGATTATGTAAATAGTGTGATGTACATGAATGGATATTTATGGTTAGGTACAGAAGGAGGATTTTGTCGTTTGAATCCCAAAACAATGAGTGTACTCACCTATAATTCAGTTTACCCATTATCTCGGGTGTCTTTTAATCGAAACTCTAATTGTATATTAAATGATGGTCAATTAATTTGGGGAACAAGTAGTGGCGCTGTACATTTCTTCCCTAAACTATTATCAGGAACTCAAGCAAAGGGCACTTTATTTTTCCAGGGTCTCACACTAGCCGGTCGTTCCATCCGTAGCAGCCTTGCTACTCCGTTAGACAGTTTGCAAAGATTGTCTCTGAATTATAGCGAGAATACACTCCACCTTGAACTTTTATCAATCGGTAATGTACCGGATGCTAAATTTTCATGGATGTTTGAGGGACTAGACAATGGTTGGAGTCAGCCGTCAGCCAACCGTTTTGTACATTACTCAAATATACCTAGCGGAAATTATACGCTGAAAATCAGATTGTATGATAGTTCACTTTCTACTGTTATTTCTGAACGATCGTTGAAAGTGACTGTTGTTCCTCCGTTTTGGAGATCGTGGTGGTTCGAATTTTTATTGTTAGCCTTTATTTTGGGTGTTCTTTACCTATCTTTAAATTATTATATTGAAAGACTTAAGCAACAACATGCTGAAGACAAAGCACGAATTTTTACTAATACTGCTCATGACATCAGAACATCCGTAACTCTAATTAAGGCTCCAATTGAGGAATTGGCAAAGGAAACAGCTTTGTCGGATGCCGGTAGGTATTATCTTTCACTTGCGACTGAACAGTCGACGCGACTTTCTACAGCTGTAAGTCAATTAATGGATTTTCAGAAAATGGATATACGAAAAGAACAGTTTACACTGAGTACTGTAAATGTTGTTGATCTTATTAAGCAGCGCAAAGTAATGTTCGAATCATTTGCAAAGAAACAAAACGTAAATTTACATTTTACAACTGATTTAGGCTGTTATCAAACTGCTATGGATATATCTATGATGGAAAAAGTTATAGACAACCTTATTTCAAATGCGATTAAATATTCACATCCTGAAGGCAAGGTTGAAATAGCATTTAGCTGTAAACCTGACAGTTGGATTTTAAAAATCATTGATAACGGAATCGGCATTAGTAAAAAAGCGCAAAGTCAGCTTTTTAGCGAGTTTTATCGTGGTGAGAATGCTATAAATTCTAAAATCGTAGGTTCTGGTATTGGTCTTCTGTTAGTGAAAAGTTACGTGGAGATGCATGAAGGTGAGGTAAGTTATGTTAGTGATGAAAATGTTGGTTCGGCTTTTAAAATTGAAATTCCATTTAAAGAAACGCTTGACGAGAAAGATGATGTGCTAATCAAAATTGATGAATCTGTTATTATGGAGCCAAACGATGTCCATTCACCGGCTTTTCAACAACAATACGAATCAGCAAAGCAATCAATGCGTATTCTAATTGTAGAAGATAATGATGATTTACGTAATTTCATGCAATATCCTCTTCAAGCAGATTTTGAAGTTGTGTTAGCAACAAATGGAGTTGAAGCTTGGGATATTATTCAACGACAAATGCCTGATTTGGTGGTTTCGGATGTGATGATGCCTGAAATGGATGGATTTGAACTGTGTAGGTTGTTGAAATCGACCTATGAAACATCACATATTCCGGTTATATTACTTACCGCACTGTCGGGTAAAGCCGAGCAATTGCATGGATTTGGTTTAGGTGCCGATGATTATTTGACTAAACCTTTCGATATGACTCTTCTTGTACAAAGAATAAAGTCTATAATTAAAAATAGAGAGGCTGTAAAGGATAAAGCTTTAAGGTTGATTAAAGGATCTGGCGATGATAATGAAAAGGTATTCGCGAATGAACATAATGACAAGTTTGTGAAGAAGATGCTTGATGTGGTTCGGGTTAATATAGCAAATACTGACTTCGGGAAAGATGATTTTGCATCGGCAATGAATGTGAGTGCATCATTATTATACCGGAAAGTGAAATCGCTGACAGATCAATCTCCTACAGATTTCATAAAAGTGGTTCGATTAGATTATGCCTTGGAGCTTCTTCAAAGCCATAAATATAATGTTACTGAAGTCAGCGAACTTTGTGGTTTTTCATCCATCGGGTATTTTAGCACGGTCTTTAAAAAGCATTTTGGAAAGTCTCCGAATGAAATATAATCCATTGAAATAACATTATATTGTTGATAATTATCCCGTGTCTGTATAAAATCAGATGCGGGATTTTTGTTTTTTAAAGTCATATCTCTATGTTGAAATGAGGCTTTGTTGTATATCTTCTTTGCCTGGTTCATTTTTTACCTTAGCTATATCTGAGCTCAATAATTTTATCAATTAGAATTTTGCTGTCAGCTCTATTTTGAATAAAATCCCCCTAAGTACTATTAAACAGAACAGCACTTTTGAGTTTTGTTGCCTTACTAAATATGCTGATTAGCAAATGCTCAAAAACGGCATAATCCACCTACTTCTTATTGAATACGATGATAGAACCTTGCGCTTCTGAGGTATCTTAAAAATTAGGAATAAGCTTAAACTCTGATTGTGATCGGCTCTACATTATGATAATTGGCACTTGTAGGTCTTGAATTAGAAATGAAAGGTCTATTATTAGAAAGTCAAAATGCGTAACTAACCTAGTTTTGTGATCTATTAATACTAATTATTTTTTATTGTATTCTCGTGCGTCCGTTTTTACAATTAATTAGTGACTTAGGTTTATGCATTTTAGTCTTTGTGTAGCTGAAATTTTTAAAATAAAATTATGTGATTGCCAATGCTTAGGATAGATAAACTAAGGTGGCGAAATCCAATATTGTTAACCCTAAAAATAGAAAAAATGAATAATATGCAAGATGACAGTTGAGAACGTTAAATGTTCTGGAATAATTAAGCTTAAAATCCGATGCGATTTAGTTTAGTGCTAATGGAGATAAATAATAACTAATTGAAAAAGTTAATTTAAAAGTTAATTGATAATACAATGAAAAACTTACATGGAATTCTATCAATTGGATTTCTCTTTTCAACAAAGAAGAAATACAAATTGACTAGTATATTGCTTCTTTCTATGTTTTTTTGGAGCTCAATTCTTGTTGCTCAGAATAGGACTGTGATCAAGGGAAGAGTTTTAGATAACAAAGAGGAACCTTTAATTGGGGCAACAGTTATGGTTAAAGGCTTTACAAAGAGTGGTACTATAACAGATATTAATGGTCAATTTTCTATAAATGTACCCGATGGGGCCAATACACTTGTAGTTTCGTACATAAGCTTCCAAACTCAGGAAGTAAACATTTCAGGCAAAACTTCTGTAACCGTATCGTTGGTTGACAATAATGTCAAGATGAGTGAGTTGGTAGTAGTTGGTTTTGGTCAGCAAAAAAAACAGAGTATTGTAGGATCCATTACTCAAACATCGGGCAAAGTGCTCGAACGAGCAGGTGGTGTATCTAGTTTGGGGGCTGCACTTACCGGGAATCTTCCGGGTGTAACTACTATGCAAACGACAGGTAAACCGGGTGAAGAAGATCCTCAAATTATTATTCGCGGAATCAGTTCTTGGAACAATAGTAATCCTCTTGTCTTGGTTGATGGTATTGAACGGTCAATGAACAGTGTGGACGTAAATTCGGTAGAATCTATTTCTGTTTTAAAGGATGCATCTGCAACAGCAGTATACGGTGTTCGGGGTGCGAATGGAGTAGTTCTTATCACAACAAAAAGAGGTGTTGAAGGTAAGGCGAAGATTGATGTAGGCTTTAGTTCTACTTTGAAAGCTCCTTCGTTGCTTCCGGGGAAAATGGATTCTTATGATGCCCTTGAAGTGAAAAACAGAGCTGTTGAATATGAATTAAACCAACAACCCAACAGTTGGAGTTATATGAATTCACAGTCTTTTATCAATATGTATCGCAATCAAACTACTCAAGAACAAAAAGAGAGATATCCTAACATTGATTGGCAGAAATATGAGTTTAAAGATTATGCAATGTCTTACAATGCTAATGTAAATGTGTCTGGAGGTACTAAATTTGTAAAGTATTTTGCTGCGGTTGATTATTTACATGAGGGCGATATTGTTAAGTTGACGCCAAACGATAAAGGTTATGAATCTGGGTACGCTTACAACAGAGTAAATTCAAGAGCAAATCTGGACTTTCAATTAACGAAAACGACTAAGTTCCTGATTAATCTTTCCGGTTCTTATGGACAAAAGAAAGCGCCTATGAATGTAATTACCGAGGGTTATATGTGGTCTGGTGCTTATAAAACTCCTCCGGATATTTACTATCCCAAATATTCCGATGGCTCATGGGGTTGGTGTCCTACTAATCAGGTAGATGGCGCAAATTCAGCCTTGAATTTAGCACTTGGAGGAGCAGAATACAAAACAACAACTCGTATTGCTTCCGACTTTACTCTTAATCAGGATTTAGGTAAATTACTTAAAGGTCTTTCTGCAAAATTATCAGTTTCTCTCGATAATTCTTTCCTTGAAACAGGTAGAGGTATTAATAATGGGTCAGCTGCTGCAAAACAGAAATACATTGATCCGTATACAGGTAAAGTTTCAACTCCCAATACCGCAGATGGTCTTACTAATTTCGATTACTACTCTGTCAGTAACTGGACTACTGCAGGAGGTTCAATGGACAATACTCAGACCTATAGAAACTTGAATTATCAGGCTCAGTTATTCTACGAGGGAACTTTTGGAGATCATAGAGTTACCGCGATGGGCAATGCAGCTCGTCAACAACAAAGTACCGGTAGCGACATTCCAACTTTCCGCGAAGATTGGGTTTTCCGTACTACTTACGCTTTTAAAGACAAGTATTTTGCAGAATATAATGGCGCCTACAATGGTTCAGAAAAATTTGCACCAGCAAACCGTTTTGCATTCTTTTCATCCGGAGCATTAGGTTGGATGGTATCAGAAGAAAAATTCATGAAAAAACTGACATTCTTAGATATGTTGAAATTGAGGATTTCTTATGGACAAATTGGTGATGATGCTATGAACGGTCGTTGGTTATATATGGATCAATTAAGTAATAGTACTACTCAGGCTGTGTTAAGTACAACATCTCAGAATTCAAGTAGTGATTATAGTATTTATAAATGGAATGCTCAAACTCAGATTGGAAACCCTTCCATTTCTTGGGAAAAAGTAACAAAGAAGAACATTGGAGCTGATTTTTCAATTTTTAAAAATTTATTTTCCGGAAGTGTAGATATTTTTAATGATTATAGAACTAATATCAGTTTACCGGGTACTTCTAGATCTGTTCCAACATATTTTGGATTTACACCTCCTCCGGTAAATGTTGGTGCTGTAAAAGTGCATGGGTATGAACTTGAGCTTCGCTATAGCCAAAACATTTCTAAAAACACTCGTTTATGGGCTAATGCAAGTATGACTCACTCTGTTGATATTGTCGAAAATAAAGATGATCCGGCACTTTATCCTGAGTATTTAAAGGCAGCTGGCTATCCTAATAATCAGGTTAAATCTACTATTAGTAAAGGTTTTTATAACACATGGGATGAATTGTACGGAAGTACGGCATTTGATGCTGCTGATACAAAAATCCCGGGTAATTATAGAATTTTAGACTTTGATTGTGACGGTGTAATTAATTCAACCAAAGACAGGGTTCGTTATGGTTACCCAACAAATCCGCAGAATACATATAATACTACTATTGGTGTTGACTGGAAAGGATTTAGTGCTTTTGCACAATTCTATGGAGTAAGTAATGTATCTCGTTATATTCAAGTTCAGAGCTTTAGTAACGGTTCTTTACCTTTCTTTAATAATGTATATACTGAGGGTACTTATTGGTCAAAAGATAATCAGAACGCTGATTCTCCAATGCCAAGAATTAATAACCAATTAAATGGTGCCTCAGAAGGAACCCGTTATATGTATGATGGTTCTTATGTTCGGTTGAAGAATGCTGAGATTGCATATACATTTACTTCAGGTTGGGTTAAGAAAATGGGTCTTCAGGCATTGCGTGTTTATGTAAACGGAAATAATCTATGGTTGTGGACTAATACACCAGATGACCGCGAGGTAAACGGTAGCACAGCTTACCCAACCGTTAGACGTTATAATCTAGGGTTTAAGTTAACATTATAAATATTAAGATAATGAAAAAACATATTAAATTTATTTTATACTGCAGTTTCTTCTCTCTATTAATAGGGGTTACTTCGTGCTCAGACTATTTAGATAAGGCACCAGCAACAACCGTTAATCCAGAAGATGCTTATAAGAACTTTACTAATTTTCAGGGTTTTACTGAAGAATTGTATGCTTGTATTCCAAGTTTCTGTAATCGCGACGACAATAATTTCTTTAACAATGGAGAAGAAGAAATGTGGGGAGCGAATGCTGCAAACCAGGGAGCATGGGTATGGGCAGTTGACCAAGGTAACTTTTGGATGTGGCAAAAAGAGTTCGGATATGGTGCTGGTGGCTCTTTTTTAGATGCTAGTAACACAAGTACTGCTGTTCCAACAGGGTTGAGTACTAATACAGATAAAAAGACAAAGGCTTTATGGCCAGGCTGTTGGTTTGGGATTAGAAAAGCCAATTTAGGCCTTGAGAATCTTGATAAACTTAAAGATGCAACTCAGGAGGAGAAAGATCTGATTGCAGGTCAACTGTATTTCTTTAGAGCGTGGTTCCATTTCCAATTAATATCTTATTGGGGAGGTTTACCTTATATCACTAAGGTGCTACCAGCAGATCAAGTATTGACATTGCCACGTTTAACCTATCAAGCTTGTGCCGATTCAATAGCTAAGGATTTACAAAAAGCGATTGAATTATTACCTGATGAATGGGATAATACATTAGCCGGTCAAACGACCTTAGGTAAAAATGAGCTTCGTATTAACAAATGGATGGCTATAGCTTATTTAGGACAGAATTACTTGTATGCCGGAAGTCCTTTGATGAATATGGCTTCGGGTGGCGCAGAAGAATACAATAAAGAATATTGTAAGAAAGCTGCAGATGCTTTTGGTTTATTATTGAAAGACTGTAAGGAAGAAAATCCAGGCGGAGCATGTAAATATAGATTTATTCCGTGGAGTAACTATTCAGATAATTACCATCTTAATGGCGCCGGTGGACGTATGCCGGGTACTGCTATAGTTAGTGGAGTTTCTTATCCTGAAGCAATTTTCAGAGGACCAAACTATGGTGGTTCAGAGCAATCAACAGATAAAGAATATTTGTGTGCAGGTGTTTTACAGAGTAGAAGTTGGTCTCAATATCCTACTGCTAACTATGTCAATTACTTTGGTATGGCAAATGGTCTGCCTATTAACTCTGTCAGTAAAGCAGACGTGGATGACGCAACTTCAGGTTATGATACACACTATCCTTGGAAAAATCGCGATCCTCGTTTTTATATCACATTTGGCTTTGATACTCAGAAAGAGGTTTTGAGTACTTCTGGAAGTGCACAACCCTATATTTATGCTAACCTTTATAACGGAGGGAATTATAGAGAACCGCAGACTAAAGGTAGTAATACCGGGTATTTGATGCAGCGTTGGGATCCACTTGGATTTAATATGTATGATAATAAATACAATACGCATGTTGTGCATATTGCTTGGATTCGTTTAGCTGATGTGTATCTAATGTACTCTGAGGCTGTTGCTAATGGTTATGGAAATATTTATGCTACTTCAACTACTTTTCCTCAAAATGCGATTTATACAATTAATAAAGTTCGTAATAGAGTAAAACTTTCTGACGGATCTTCACTTCCTGGTGTAAATGCTAAATATTTAGTATCAGTAGAAAGTTTTATGTCGGAATTAAGACGTGAGCGTGCCGTAGAATTGGCGTATGAAGGAAAACGTTTCAATGACTTACGTCGTTGGCACTTGTTGACTAAGTATCCCTATAATATCAAAACGGGAATTAGTTTTGACCGCGATATACCGGAAACTAATAATACAAACCCAACAAATAAATTCTTAGATAAAAATGTGCCTCAAAACAACAAGATTAATAATCTTAAAGAATATGTTGTTTGGGAACGTTTTTATTCAGAGAAACATTACTGGCTCCCATTAAAAAGGGTAGATGCAAGTATGTATCTGGAATTTTCTCAAAATCCGGGTTGGTAATTTTGAATATATAATCGAAAAACAACGATAACGATGAAATATATTAGAATAATATTTTTTATATGCGCCATATTTACTCTTTTCTCACAGAAAATGAGTGCGCAAGATAACAAGATAATTGTGACAGCGACTGTGATTGATGCTCAGGGGAATAATGTTCCGGGAGCAATAATTCTAAACGATAAAAATCATACCACAGCAATTGCCAATCAATCGGGAGAGTTTTCTATAGCTGCTTTGGCAAAAAGTTTATTGTCAGTTACTGCAACTGGTTATAAAGCAGGCTTTGTAGAAGCAAGTACAAACTTGAAAACGATAGTTTTGAAATCCATTAAATCCGACTTGGTTCAAGTTGCATTTAATCAGGTAAATAAAGCTGATTTACTTGGGGGTGTATCTACTTTTAATGTGGCAGATATGCTGGAAACTAATTATACTACTTTTAGTTTAGACAATTTGGCTAGTTATATTCCCGGTTACCATGGAAACATATGGGGGATGAATTCTAAATTAGTTATAGTAGATGGAATTCCCCGGGATGAATATAATGTTATACCGTCGGAAATTGATCAGATAACAGTTCTAAAAAGTGCATCGGCAGTTGCACTGTACGGAAGTCGTGCATCGAAAGGTGTGGTATCAATAACTACTAAACGTGGTGTAGCTAATGAAAATAAGTTTAAGGTACGGGTTAATACCGGCGTACTTGTTCCTAAGCGTTACGCAGAGTATTTAGGATCTGCGGAATATATGAACTTGTACAATGAGGCATTGACGAATGACAATAACGGTGTTTTACCTTCAACCGGATTCTACTCGCAAAGCGATATTAATGGATCTGCAGCAGGTAAGAATATTTATCGTTATCCAAATCTGGACTTTTATTCATCTGATAATCTTAAAAAGTTTGCTAATCGTTCAGAAGTAGTAACAGAATACTCCGGTGGTAATGATAGAACCCGTTTTTATGTGAATGTCGGGAATTACCGTGTAAATTCTTTACTTAATGTTGGAAACGGGAAGAAGGAAGGTGAAAATAGATTTAATGTAAGAGGTAATCTTGATGTTAAGTTAAGCAATACGATCACAAGTAAAATTAACACGAGTGTGACCTTTTATGATGGTGCTACAGCTCAAGGTAATTATTGGGGCAATGCAGCTACTTTACGCCCAAATGTATTGACTCCATTGATTCCTGTAAGCTATTTGCAGAATGCTGATACTAAATCGCAAGCTTATCCTGCTAGCAGTAGTTTTTTGATTGATGGCAAATATTTGCTGGCTGGAACTTCCAATCAATCCACCAATCCTTTTGCAGATATATACACGAGAGGAACAATCACGAACACTACACGTAAATATCAGTTTGATGCTTCGTTGAATTTTAATCTTGCTTCTGTGTTAAAAGGATTGTCGTTCGATACTCAGTTTGGTATTGACTATAATACTTCTTACGCACGAACGTTGGGAGATAACACTTATGCTGTTTACCAACCGACTTGGAATGCAGCCGGAGGTAATGATACCATTAAGTCTTTGACTAAAATTGGTAGCGATAATGCTACTTATAGCCAAGGTATCAGCGCTTCTTATCAACGTCAAACGATGTTTTTCTCAGGCGCTCTTAAATACAATAATACTTTTAATAAGGATCATAATGTGTCTGCTATTTTACTTGCACATGCCTATACACTGTCCGAATCAGCTGTATATCATGCTGTAGCTAATGCCAATATTGGTCTTCAGGCTAGTTATAATTATAAGCAGAAATATTATGTGGATTTTACGGGTAATGTAGTTCATTCGTCAAGATTAGCATCGAATCAAAGTAATGCTTTTTCTCCAACAGTTTCTTTGGGCTGGAGAATTACGAATGAAGATTTTCTATCAAAATCTGATATTGTCAATGATTTGAAATTGACAGCTTCGGCAGGTATTTTGAATACCGATTTGGATTATGATGCTTACGCTACTTCAACTAATGCTAATGGGGGGTACTACTTATCACAAATCTCCTATAGCGATCAGGGGGATTATTTCTCGTGGCAGGAGGGGCGTCAATTGAGATCAACTATTGTGACTCGTAATAACAATACTATTTTAGGATTTGAAAAAAGACGTGATGTAAACTTTGGAATTGAAACTTCTCTTTTCAAAAATGCAATACAAATCAATGCTTCCTATTTTTATAGTAAACTTGAGGGAATTCCTATTCAAGCTACGAGTATATATCCTAACTACTTGTTGTCGGGTTCTACTTCTTTTCTTCCGTATGTAAACTATAATGCAGATTCTCGAAAGGGATTTGATTTAGGTGTTAATTTCAATAAGAGAGTTGGTAAAGTTGATCTAACAGTAGGAATGGTAGCAACTTATTATGATGCTACAGCTTCACAACGTAGTGAAATTTACAAAGACTCCTATTTATACCGTCAAGGTAAACCTATGGATGCTATTTTTGGATTGAAAAGCGAAGGATTCTTTAGTACAGCCGACATTGCCGCTATGACAGCAAAAGCTGCCAATGCACATGTTCCACAATCTTGGGGTACAGTTCATGCCGGTGATATTAAATATGTAGATGTGAATAATGATGGCGTAGTTGATGATAAAGACCAGGTTTATTTAGGCCGTGGTGGTTATTCAGGTTCACCACTTAATTTAGGTCTTAATGTTACTGCTAAATGGAATAATTTTTCATTATTCGTGCTTGCTAATAGTTCATCGGGTTCCATTGGAATTAAAAACAGTTCGTATTATTGGTCTGCCGGAACTACCGGAAAATATTCTGCTGCTATGCGTGACAGATGGACTGAGGCTACAGCCGAAACTGCAACTTATCCACGTTTAACTGCAACAAGTGGAGATAATAATTTCCGAACTTCTGATTTCTGGTTATATAAGAATGACCGTATAAACTTGGCTAAAATTCAGCTTTCGTATGATATTCCTGCTAAATTGCTTAAAAAAACATTTATTAAAAATTTAGGATTGTATATTAATGGGAATGATTTGTTGCTGATTGCTAAGGAGAAAAAGTTAATGGAAACGAATATCGGTAGTACACCACAAGTGAGATATTATAGTGTAGGTGTAAAGGCGGAATTTTAATCACCAATTTAAAATAGAGAACAATGAATAAAAATATATTTGTAATTTTGATTCTTACGATCTTATTTGCCAGCTGTAAAGATCTTATTGATCCGGCAACTGAGAATATTCGTGATATAAACACGACTTATAAAGAACCAAATTTCGGTTTGAACCTTCTTACCAACGGATATGCAAGAATCCCGGATAGGGATGGATACTCATTCAACGATGTTGCTACTGATGACGCTGTTAGTAATGATCCGGGCAATGGATATCTGAAAATGGCTACGGGTCAATGGACAGCTTCTAATAATGCTGTAGATAAGTGGACCTCTTGTTATTGCGCTATCCAATACGTGAATATCGTTCTAGACCAAGTTAATAAAATGAAGTTTTCTGAAGATTCGGTTTTGAACAAAATGTTTAAAGAACGTATTTCAGGAGAAGCTTATGGATTAAGAGCTATTTTATTGTATAACATTGTACAGGCACATGCAGGTTGGGTAAATGGAAAACTGCTTGGAGTTCCGCTATTTCTAACAGAGCAGACTCCGACTACTGATTTTAATCTTCCACGTGCTGATTTTAATACCTGTAAAGCGCAAATTTACAAAGATATGGATAGTGCTGCCGTTAGGTTGCCATTTGACTATGTAGATTTGGCAAGTACTGCCGCTATTCCTGCAAGATACACAAATATGGGAATAACAAATTTTGCAAAATACAATACATGTATGGGCGTGAAATTCTTAGGTCTTGTAAGTGGACGTATTGTGAAAGCATATCGTTCGCGGATGGCTCTATTATCTGCTAGTCCGGCTTTTGCTGACGGTACTACTAATGGCTCAGATGGCAAGTGGGAAGATGCTGCACAATTTTCTGCAGAACTTATCACTAATAAAGGTGGCGTTAGCGGATTAGTGTCTACATTTACAAGCGGAGTTTCATGGTATAACAATAAAAATGAAATTGGCGGTTTAACAGCAGGTGCAAATCCTCCAGAATTACTTTGGAGATCTGCAACATACACTAATAATACCGATGAGGGCAATAATTTTCCTCCATCTCTGTATGGAAGTGGACGAATCAATCCGACTCAAAACTTAGTGGATGCTTTTCCTGATAAAAATGGATACCCAATTTCAAGCTCATCGATATATGTAAGTTCTAGCCCGTATGCTAACAGAGACCCACGTTTAAAAGAGTTTATTCTCTATCAGGGAAATACAGCTGGTGTTACTGGTGCTGCAATTGATATTACAGGAACAGGAACAGGTTTGAGTGTTAATGATGCGATTAATAAAACACAGACATCAACTCGTACCGGATATTACATGAGGAAATTACTCAGACAAGATGTGAACTTCAATCCAAATGGAAGAAACAGCCAATTACATTATAAAGCGCGTATTCGATATACCGAGATATATCTTAATTTTGCTGAAGCCGCTAACGAAGCCTGGGGTCCTTTAGCTGATCCCAAAGGATATGGTTATACAGCTTATGATGTAATTAAAGCCATTCGTAAGAGAGCGTTGAGTATAGCTACTGATCCATATTTGGAATCAATTAAGACTGATAAAGCTGCTATGCGACAACTAATTCGTAACGAACGTCGTTTAGAATTGTGTTTTGAAGGTTTCCGTTTTTATGATTTACGCCGTTGGAAAGTAGCACTTTCAGAATTAAATGCTACTGCAATGGGCACTAGCGTAACAGGAACTATAGCTAGCCCTGTTTATGGTGCTCCGGTAGAAGTAGAGAAAAGGTCATATAAAGATTATATGTACTATGGTCCAATTCCTTACACTGAAACATTGAAGTTCAGTAACCTACTTCAAAATGACAATTGGAACAAATAAAAATATACATTAATTAAAGAAATATGAAAAAACTAATTTTATTTTTATTGGTATTGACATCTTTGTCTGCGTGCCATAATCAAGATATTGAATTTCCTGATTATAATTATTCAGCAACGTATTTTCCATATCAATATCCTGTTAGAACTATTACATTAGGCGAAGATATCTATGATAATAGTTTAGATGTTCTGCACAAATGTAAAATTATGTGTACATTGGGTGGTGTTTATGATAACAAGAATGATGTAGCAATAAATTTTGTAGTAGCCGATACTATCTGTAATGCTTACAATTTTGTTGGAACAACTGCACAGCCAGTTGCTCATTCAATTATGGCTATGCCTCATGATTATTATACTTTGTCTTCTAATCAAATAATTATCAAGAAAGGCGAAATTTCAGGAGGAGTTGAGGTGCAATTGACTGATAAATTCTTTGCTGATCCTTTAGCTGTTGCAAATAATTATGTAATTCCTTTGCAAATGACAACTGCTGTTAATGTAGACTCCATCTTGCATGGTAAACCTATTGTAGCTAATAGTCATCCAAGAATGTTGTTTGCCAGAAAGTGGGATGTTCTGTCCAAAGATTTTGTATTATATGCTGTGAAATACATCAACCCATGGACCGGATATTATTTAAGAAGAGGTGTAGATGTACAAACGGGTGCTGTAAGTAAAACAATTGTGAGACATCCCAATGATATTACTACTTATGACGCTGCTACAACTCCTGTTGCAAATTGGCTTTGTTATTTATCAACTGGTTCAATGAGTATTCTGAAATTTCCAGTGGTATTAAAAGATGCTGGTGGAAACAATTATACCTGCTCTTTAAATATAACTGTTGATAGTAGCACTGGTAATTGTACAGTCGCTTCTTCTGATCCAACAACCTTTACGGCTTCGGGCAGTGGTAAGTTTGTAAAAAAAGGAGAAAAGAATAGCTTTGGTAACATAGATAGAGATGCACTATATCTGGATTACACAATTAATCACATTGCTAAAGGTATAACCACACAAACTAAAGATACTCTTTTGATGAGAAATCGTGGGGTAGCCATGGAGCAATTTACAGTTATAGCTCAGTAAATAGTTGGTTGATAAATCTTAATTCTGATGATTTCGTCTGAATTATTTATAATTTCAGATTAAATCTGACTACAGACGAGACGATCCGGAAAAGATCGTCTCGTTGCTGTATTGTATGTGTATGAGATCAAATCTTTCAGTGGATATTCAAAATGGATAAACTGTAGTTATTGTGTTAATATATATAATGGTTATTCAAAGTAGCTTTTTTTAGATTAACGGACAAAATATATAAATATTAAATAGATTGACTGGTAAGGACAAAGGGTGTGATTTATACCTGTTTTTTGAACATCAGAGTCTAAAATTTAAAGTAAATCCGGTAAAAAAAGTAGGGCTTATGTTGAAAAAATTAGTAATCAATACAGCTACGCTACACTATGTTATTTGCGGAGCCTCGAAGTAAAATTACAACAAAACAGAATTGTACAAATGAAATCGTTTAGCAAAATATCCATATTAATCCTGATTGTAGTTGTATTTCTGTTTTCAAAGAATGCAAATGCGGCCGTAAAACTACCTCGCCTGATAAGTAACGGTATGGTGCTTCAGCGCGACGTACCCTTAAAAATATGGGGTTGGGCTGACCCAAGCGAAAAGGTAAAAGTTGAATTTCTTGGGAAAACGTACCGTACCAAAGCCGATAAACAAGGCAACTGGAAGGTTGAACTTTCGTCCATTGCGGCAGGTGGTCCGTATACAATGACGGTGAATGAACTCGAGGTCAAAGATATTTTGATGGGCGATGTTTGGTTGTGTTCGGGTCAGTCCAATATGGAATTGATGGTTTACAGAGTCCTTGATTTGTACCAACATGAAATAGAGCAAACGAATAATACCAATATACGTTATTTCAAGCCAACGATTCGTACCGATTCACAAACTCCTCAAAACGATTTTAAAGAAGGAACATGGCTTCCTGCCACTCAGGAAAATATATTGAATTTCTCGTCCCTATCTTATTTTTTCGGCGATCAACTGTATCAAAAATACAAGGTGCCAATCGGACTTATCAATAATGCCATTGGTGGCACTGCCATTGAATCGTGGGTGAGTGAAGATTTTATGAAATCCTATATTGACAAATGGAATGCAGCCAAAACGAAAGCAGATTCTATTCGTGCAACCAGAACTGCTGAGACAAGTCCGGTTCGTTTTGATTTTAATGCAGAACTTGCTAAAAATGATCCCGGATTAGGACGTTGGTCAAAAGGAGATGTGAATGCTACCGACTGGCCTCAGATTTCTCTTCCGGGCTATTGGTCCGACAAAGGTGTTGACATGCGCATGGGTTCTATGTGGTTTTATAAAGAATTTGATGTCCCTGA
>Ga0302162_10000256_pt1 | contig 15612 bp, 13 predicted proteins | sample I_Fen_E2_2_FD_193501 | JGI IMG/M metagenome (GOLD analysis project Ga0302162, IMG submission 193501) | Peat permafrost microbial communities from Stordalen Mire near Abisko, Sweden - I_Fen_E2_2 | ecosystem: Environmental > Terrestrial > Soil > Wetlands > Permafrost | place: Sweden: Abisko...
AAAAATTAGAACATTAACGATATGCATCTTATTGCCAATATTCCTTGGTACAAGTACAACAAATGCACAGCTGTTTCAAGATTCGGCTACGTTGAACCTGATCAAAAAGGATATTGATTGTATTTATAATATGCAGTTTACGAATGCCCAGGAAATTTACCAGAAGATAAAGAAAGCATACCCAAATCATCCTGTTTTACTTCTTCTCAAAGGAATGCAGGCTTACTGGGAAAATTACCCGCTGCTTAGTACAGCTTCCGCCCATATCCCATTTGAAGAGGATTTGCGCCAATGTATTCGGTTATCGAGTAAAAATAAAGTTCCGGCTTATGAGGCGGAATATTTACTGACTAACCTGTGTGCAAGGGGAATGCTTTTACAGTATTATAATGAGAATAAACTTACGTCAAATGTGATTCCTCTTGCAGCAGGTACCTATGGCAAAGTGAGACATGCTTTCGATTTTACCAATGTTTGTACGGATTTACAATATTATACAGGAGTTTACAATTATTATCGAGAGGCCTACCCCAAAGCGAATCCGGGTTATAAACCTCTGGTTTTTCTTATGCCATCCGGAAATATGAAAGTTGGATTAACGGAATTGCATAATGCTGCCATCAACGGAGTTGTGCTAAGAGCTGAATCTTATTATTTATTGGCAGGAATTTATTTAAACTTTGAAAATAAATACCAACAGGCTCTTTATTACTGTGAATCTCTCAATAAGCTGTATCCTAATAATGTACTATACCTTTCCCTGTATATCAAAATCTACTACTTCTGAAAAAATATGATGAAGCTGAAAAAATGATTATTAGCTCACAGAAAGAAATGAAAAATAAATATTTTCAAGCACAGCTCAACATCTTTCATGGACTTTTGAAGGAAAAAAAGTATCATGACAATAATCTGGCTGAACAATATTATCATTCAGGAATCAGCAAGCTATCCTCTTTTGGTGAGTATGGGAATGAATGTATGGCGTATGGATATTTTGGTCTAAGCCGTATAAGTAATCTCAAAAGTGAAACCAGTAGCGGAAAACAGTTTAGGGGAAAAGCTATGAAGCTGGCTGTTTTCAAGCAGATTAATTTTGATAAATAGTAATTGCAAAAAATAATTCACTTTTAATGTACAGATAATTGATTCATTAAATCTACTAAGTCATCATCAAAAAATCAGACCAATTGTAGAATCAATTATCATTAATAAGTTTGGATAGAAAAATTGGAAGCAACGCCCAATGTCGTTTTAGGGAGAGAAAAAATAGATAATTTATTATTAAATAAAAAATGAAACAAGGTATGAAAAAGACAATTTTATTTACTCTGGCAGTACTTTCGCTTATGAGCTGTAGTCATAAAGAAAAAGAAGAAGGCGCCTCAGACCCTCAGGTAATACTAACTGAAGTAACAAAAGTAAATAGTGCCGGAGATTTGCACTATAGCGGTAGCATTGAAGCATTCCAAACTATACCGCTTACATTTCAAACCACGGGTACAGTGCTTAAGGTGCTCGTGAATGCCGGAGATGCCGTTCGCAAAGGACAATTACTGGCAACAATTGACAAGGCAGATGCTTTAAGCATGTATCAGGTGGCCAATGCTAAATACAAACAGGCCAAAGATGCTTACAACCGAATGAAGGAAGTGCATGATAACGGAAGCTTATCTGAAATAAAATGGGTAGAAATGGAGTCAAACCTGGAACAAGCACTATCTTCAACGGCACTGGCTAAAAATAATTTGAGCAAGTGTGCACTCTATGCTCCCGACAACGGGATTATTGGTCGACGAAACATAGAGCCGGGCATGTCTTCACTGGGAAACCCGATTGCACCGCTGGAATTAGTGAAAATTGAAACAGTATATGTCAAAATCAGTGTACCGGAGAATGAGATAGGAAAGATAAAAAAAGGGCTGAAAGCTTCTTTCAAAGTGTCGGCTCTCGAAGATAAGGTTTTTGAAGGCACTGTTACCAATGTAGGCGTAGTAGCCGATCAGATATCCCGAACTTATGAAGTAAAAATTACCGTGAAAAATCCGGGTTTATTATTAAAACCAGGTATGGTTTGCGATGTGAACTTAGGCATAACGACGAACAAGGAAGCATTGTCCGTAGCTTATCAAGCAGTAGATAAAGACAAGGATAATAATAACTTTGTATTTGTGGCTGATCTTGCAAAAAAAATAGTACGGAAAAGAATTATCAAAATTGGTAATTATCAAAATGATAATATTGAAGTACTTTCGGGCTTATCGGCTGGTGAACAAGTGGTGAAAGAAGGGGGAAAAAAATTGTCGGACAACAGTAAAATCTCGCTTTAATTATGAAACAGAAAAAAACAGGTTTTATAGGATGGGCAATGCGTTATCACAACATTGTTCTTATATTGGTTGGATTATTTGTTATATTCGGAGTCTATGCTTTATTAAATATGCCCCGAAATGAATTTCCAAATTTCACTATTCGGCAAGGCTTAGTTGTAGGAATTTACCCTGGGGCCAGTTCTTCCGAAGTAGAAACTCAATTAACGAAAGAGGTTGAGAATTATGTATTTGGGTTTAAAGAGGTGAAAAAATCTAAAACCTATTCTCAGTCCAAAGAAGGAATGATGATCTTGTATGTTGAATTAAATGACAATGTAAAAGATGCAGATGCTTTTTGGTCTAAACTGAAACATGGACTCACTGAGCTCAAATCAACATTGCCAAGCGGTGTAATGGCTCTAATCGGCAATAATGACTTTGGTGATACATCGGCTTTGTTGATAACCCTATCGTCGGATACAAAGAGCTACAAAGACATGGAAAATGAGCTTAAAAGACTCAAAACAGAATGTCGTAAAATTAGTTCGGTTTCAAAAATTAAGGATTACGGCATTCAAAAAGAAAAAATATATGTCAACGTTCAACCGGAAAAATTGAATGAATACAATGTAAAGTCCATATCGCTCCTTGCTTCTTACCAAACAAATGGAATGGTTTCATCTGCTGGCAAGCTCAAAAATGGAGAAAATAATTTATACGTTCATTTCCCTAATAATTTTAATTCGGAGAAAGATTTATCGGATCAAATCGTATATTCAGACCCTAACGGTGGCGTTGTTCGCTTAAAAGATATTGCTAAAATTGAACGTCGGAATGAAGATCCAGAGAGTTACATCCGCCAAAATGGGAAGAAGACTATTTTGCTTTCGTTGGAAATGCAACAAGGAAATAATGTGGTTCAGTTTGGTAAAGATGTTGATAAAGCATTGGCAGTATTCAAAAAACAATGTCCCAAAGACATTCAGGTAAACGTAATATCTAACTTACCAAAATATGTAGATGATTCCGTTACAAACTTTATGCATGAATTTATAATTGCGATTATTTCTGTATTACTTGTGGTTATGTTTTTATTGCCTAAAAAAGTTGCTACAATTGCCGGAGTTACGGTGCCAATTGCTGTGCTTATTACGCTTGGCGTGTTGTATTTTATAGGCATTGAACTGAATACCGTTTCGTTAGCAGCACTGATTATCGTATTAGGAATGATTGTTGACAATGCCATTGTGGTGATTGATAACTACGTAGAAAAGAAAGATCACGGCATGTCCTCCTGGCACGCAGCCATAAAAAGTGCACGCGAATTGGTAACGCCTATTATTAGTGCTACACTTGCAATTTGCGCCGCATATATTCCTCTTGGACTCATGTTGCCAGGTACTTCAGGTGACTTTGTACATGATCTACCAATAGTAATATGCGTAGCTCTGGCTGTATCAGTAATTGTAGCTCTACTTGTTGTTCCATTTCTCAATTTCTTCTTTATCAAAAAAGGATTGAAATCTGCAGAGAAGAAAGATGATAAGAAAAGTATGCTGGACAGATTGCAAATTTTCTTTGATGCGACATTAGAAAAAGCATTTAGATATCCAAAAATCACTATCGGGTTAGGCATTGGTTCCATTCTCCTTGCCGTAGTAATATTTAAATCAGTTGACCAGCAGCTATTTCCGAATGTCGAACGTAATCAGTTTGCTGTAGAAGTTTATTTGCCAACCGGAGCATCGTTGGAAAGCACATCAAAGGTTATGAATACCTTGGAAATAGCACTAAAGAAAGATGATCGCATTAATACTGTCACCAGCTTTGTTGGGACTAGCTCACCCCGCTTCCATAGCGTGTATGCGCCCAACATGGCAAGTGCAAACTATGGTCAACTACTAGTTAACACAACATCTAATGAAGCCACCGAAAAAGTTTGCGAAGAATTTGACAAGAAGTTCGCAAACACTTTTCCAAATGCTCACATTAAATGGAAAATTCTTTCGATGCAAAGCACTAAAGCACCTATTGAGGTTCGCATTGTAGGCGACTCAATTAAAGATTTACGCAATGTAGAAGCAAGGATTGACTCTATCATCAAACCGGTGAAAAGCATTACTTGGTTACGTTCAGACTGGGACCAGAAACAACAAAATGTACGCGTGGAAATGGAAAAAGATAAGGCGACCCGTATGGGTTATTCTAAATCTGCTGTTGCCACATCGCTTATGATTGGCATTGATGGAATTCCGCTTACGACCATTTGGGAAGACGATTATCCGGTGCAAGTCCGCCTGTCTCAAGATAATGGAAAGAAAAAGGATGTAGACTACCTTGGAAATCAGACAGTCACTTCACCCATGAGCTTCTCTTCTATTCCACTACGTTCGTTTGCTACATTCATACCGGAATGGACAGAAGGAACTATCGTTCACCGCAACGGAACAAGGACATTAACTGTGCAAATAGATGTAGATTCGAAAGTTATGGCATCAAGTGTATTAGCTAAAATCAGGCCAAGCATCGACAAACTAAAATTGCCGGAAGGAGTTTCAATTAATTATGGCGGTGAAGCTGAAGGATCAGTTGAAACATTTGTGCCCATGGCTGAAGCGTTATTGATAAGCATTATAATAATTTTCTTTATACTCTTGTTTCAATTCAAACAAGTGAAACTCGCTTCGCTTGTTTTATCGACTATGCTATTGGGTTTGCCTGGTGCTGCTATTGGGTTATATGTTACCGGTTATCCATTCGGTCTTACAGCTTTTATGGGTATAACCAGTCTGTGTGGAATTGTAGTTCGTAACGGAATCATCTTAATAGATTATCTTCAAGAGTTAAGAACTTTACACGGTATGAATGTGAGAGAAGCTGCTCTAGCAGCCGGAAAGCGACGTATGCGTCCAATATTCCTGACCTCGGCTGCAGCTGCTGTAGGTGTTATTCCAATGATTGCAAGCGGATCAACACTTTGGGGTCCATTAGGATCAGTAATATGCTTTGGTTTAATTATTTCAATGATACTTACATTGTTTATTCTGCCGGTATTGTATACAGTTATCTATCGCGATAAAAAGGGAGGGAAAAAAATAGAAAAACATATTCCTTATACTAACATAAAAAAAACTATTCCAATAATAATCGTACTTATAGCAGCAGGAACTGTTTTACCCCTTTCCAGCCATGCTCAGAGCCGAACTCTTTCGATAGATTCTTGCAAAATTTATGCACTTAAATACAATAAAACAATTAAGAATGCAGATTTAGATGTAAAAAGTGCGTTGGAGACAAAGAAGAGTACCTATACTAACTATTTTCCAAAGGTAAGCGCAATGGGAATGGCAATGAAATCGGCAGATTATCTGGTTAAAGGAACGATACCATCCATGAATCTCCCGGTATACGATGGTACACTGGCAAATTTAGCAAGTGCTACCCAATATGCTTATGTTCCAAATATTCCAATAAAAACATTAAACTATATGAATATGGCAAGTATTTCGGTTACTCAACCACTTTTTGCTGGTGGACGCATTGTCAATGGAAATAAACTGGCTAAGATTGGTTATGAAGTTAGTCAGGAAAAAAAGTTGATGAGTAGTACAGAAGTGCTGGTTAAAACAGAAAACTTATATTGGAATACGATTGCATTACAAGATAAGCTGACCACCTTGGATAGCTACGAGAAGTTACTCAACCAGTTACTTTCGGATGTAAGCGTCTCGGTAAAGGCCGGACTAACTCAACGAAGCGATTTGCTTAAAGTTCAGCTTAAAATGAATGAGGTGGAAATGAATAAAATGAAGCTGGAGAATGGAATCAATTTATCAACAAGAGCATTGTGCCAACACATTGGTATTTCATACGATAGTACTCTGCAATTGATTCAGCCATTAGTTCCAACCGAGTTACCACAATCGACCAGCGAAAACAGTGATGTTGTAAAAAACAGACATGAATATCAATTATTAAACAAATCACTGGAAGTCGAAAAATTACAAAAGAAAATGGTTTTAGGAGAATATCTCCCTCAGGTTGCACTTGGAGGAATTGGATTTGTCAACGATATTGCACATACAACCAGTTCCAATGCACTTGCTTATGTTTCGGTGTCTATTCCTATTTCAGATTGGTGGGGAGGATCTCATAAACTCAAAGAAAGTCAATTCAAAATTGAACAAGCTGCCAATAAACTGAATGAAACAAGCGAACTGCTGAACCTTCAAATCGAACAAGCCAAGAATGAACTGAATGAAACCCGGTTTCAGATTAAAACAAGCCAGTCTTCAATCGATCAGGCAAAAGAAAACCTGAAAGTCGTGAATGACAACTACAAAGCCGGAGCTTCATCTATGTCCGATTTATTAGAAGCACAAACACTGTATCAGGATGCTCAAAATCAACTCAGCGATGCTATCTGTACTTACAAAATCAAGAAGGCAAACTATCTGTCCGCTATAGGAAAGTATTGAGAAGTAACAAGTAGTAAACAAAAGAGTCTTTGTTCAATTAAGAACAAAGACTCTTTTGTTTTAAATAACATCAGAATTAAGTAATCAACAATATGTAATGATCTGTTTTCTTGTAACCAATATTAAGATAAACTGACTTGTAACTACTTCTATTTCTTCTTTCCTTTCTCAAAACACTTGTCGAAATAAAGTAGTTGATACTGAATGGAGTTTGCCCAGTATTCCCAATTATGATCCCCGGGACGTTCAATATAGTCATGATCAATTTTTAAAGATAATAAGCGACGGTGCAAACCAGCATTTATCTGATAAAAGAAATCGGAGACACCACAATCAATGATTAAATTGAGTTCATTATTTGTCAGAGATTCAACCATATTTACTACCGAACGATTATCCCATTCGCGGGGATTGCTTTCAATTGAACCGATACGTTTCGCAATATCAAATTTCTTGGTCGAAGTTCTCAAATCCACTCCTCCACTCATGCTTCCTGCATTAGCAAATAGATTCTTATTGCGAATGGCTATATACAAAGCCCCATGTCCACCCATGCTCAGACCTGTGATGGCTCTTTGCGAACGTTCAGGAATAGTAGTATAGTGAGCATCAACATAAGGCAATAAATCTTTAGTTATATAAGATTCGTACTGCGATGTGGAATCAATCGGACTATCCATATACCAGCTGCTGTAACCACCATCGGGACAAACCAGAATAAATTGATGCTCGGTAGCCAACGTCTTGATGGCCGGAACGGTTTTTACCCATTTTGCATAGTTATCGCTATAACCATGAAGTAAATATACTACCGGATAATGTTTTTTCGCGGAATAATTTTCCGGAACAATAACCACACTTTTGATTTCTTTTTTCATTTTTGTTGAAAAGACCGAAACAGTATCAACCTGAACGCGGGAGAAAGCAAATGCACAAATACATAATGCTGCTAAAAGAAGATTTAATCGTTTCATAAAAAGTTCGTATAGTTTGTTTGCGTGTGTATCTGACCCCAAAAGGCAATAATAGTTTAACTGCAAAAATAATAATTTAGATTCAATTAAAAATATCAACCGAAACAAGAAGTAAAAGTACAAAAAAACGGAGAAGCCCGAAAATCAGGCTTCTCCGGAGATGAAGGAAATCAACTGTTTTTTAATTGGATTTCTTAGTTTTCAACAATTCAGAAAAGACTAACGCTTCGTCAGCCGTATGCGTCTGCACACTTGTAACATTGGTATACTCATTAGAAATATAAGCAATCACTTGCGAGAGACAAATCTTTCCATCCCGACTTGTCACCACCTCAAGTCTTAAACCATCACTCATTGATGGTTTAATATCTTTTAATTCCTTCAAATTACGGGTTTCAATCAGCCGGACTAATTTGTCACGTTCATTCACATGAAAGTAAAATTCCAAAGTTTTAAGCTTTTGATGACTTACAGCAGAAATGTAATGCCCTTTTTGAAAAAAAAGAATGAATATAGCTGTAACTATAGCTGTAAACCCAAGAAGCATAAACAAAGGCGGGAAAATACTACTTGTTTCCCATACTAAAACAGAATGCGCAACAAAGGAGATTATACCAACCGCAAAAAGCAGAATAATACGTAGTGGAGATTTTTTAGCTTTGTAGACGATACTTTTATCCATGTTCTCCAAAACATGGTCAATTGATTCATTTTTTTCCATAAGAATATATTGTTAGGTGTGAGCAAAAGGGATTTGCTCACAAACTTTCATTTGTAAATTTATTATTTTGAATACGATAAAATGTTCCGCTTATGCGGTAAAGAGAAAGAAGCAATGAATCAAATCAGGAGCTTACGGAGATAATAGAGATAATAGCCATCCAGCTGTTTATAGGCCGACTTAAGCAAAAAGCCGGTATAACCTATACAGTATTGACTATTCATCAACTGCACGGAATGGCTTATGCGAAAAAGATTAGACAGCGATGGAAGAAGACGAGACGTTACATACTGAAACGAATGCGACAGTCGGATTTGTTCATTGCCTGCGGCTACAGACAGAAACAAATCGGTAGCCGAAAATACACTTTGATGTTGATCTGCTAAAGGCTTATTAGTTGCAATTTGGTTTGCATCAAGCCTGATACTTTCATTTCGGGAAACGAACGTAAATGCTACTCCCATAAAAAGAGCAACAGACAACAGACAATATGTAAAGAAACGTTTCACGCTACAAAAGTACAATATATAAAAGAGTTACGCAACTTTAGTGAAAACAGCCGAAAACCGGGAAGCATTTAAATCCGATTAGGCCTACTCAGCTTGTTTAGTTCGTTAGCTTGATAATATCTTTTCAAAGCAAACACTGTTCTCAACGTTTTCATATTGTCCATAGTTGGGAATAATACAATAAGCATTTTTAGTATACAGCCTGATAGCTTCGGGTTGTCTTTTTCCTGTTTCCAAAACACATTTCGAAACATTTAGTTCTACAGCCCATGCTTCCAACTCCTTCAAAATTATTGAAGCTACTCCTTTTCCGCGGCTAGTGGGTGTTACAAACATACGCTTCACTTCCATCGAGTCCGGTGTAAAAGCTTTTATGGCTCCACATCCCACGGGCCTTTCATCGTCGTAAGCCACAACAACTTCTTTTATTTTGTCTATCTTATTAAACTGCGCATAAAAGCCATGTTCTTCTCCGTCACGGTTACGCAGATCGGCATCGAGTGCCGCAACCAATTTCCGGAAATCAAGATTATCCGAATTTGTTCTGAGACAATAAATCATCCTGTTCAATCTCTTTTTTATTAATTACTCCGATAGGAAACCATCACTTTCAGAGCATTTCTAACACAGGTTCCCACTCTCCATCCCGATTGATATGCCGGTGATCTGGATGTAATATCATTACTGGTCGATCGACCGGTTGAAATAATAACCAGGCTCACAATAAATAGAATCACGATAAAAATTTTGTTTCGTTTTTTCTTTTCCATGTCACTGTTGTGTATTTAACGATACAAACATACAAAATCGACTTAACATCTCCAAACCTTTCTGAATATACTTTGCATACATGACTGAAAAAAGGCATTTTATCCGGATTCAGATACTCCAAACAAACACAGAGCATCGGGTTTCGATATCCAGTTTTGCGGTATCGGGGTTCACACCGGCTTGTCTATGGGCAGAAATAATTCTATCTTTGCAATAAAATCCGGTTTTAGCTCTATTATTGCATATTAATAACCCATAAATACAAAATCTTATGTTTAAAACAAATCAGTACTTCGATGGAAAAGTAGTTTCTATCGGATTGGAATCGGCCGAAGGAAAATCCACTGTGGGTGTAATGGCAGCAGGTGAATATGAATTCGGAACAGCTACCATAGAAGTTATGACCATTATATCAGGACAACTCACCATTCAGCAACCAGGCGAAACCGAATGGAAAACCTACAAAAAATTCGAAAGTTTTGTTGTAGCCAAAGACGTAAAATTCAAGGTGAAATGCACCGAAGATACACCCTATCTCTGTTTGTATAAATAAAACACTAAATTTATAAATAGGTCTACCTAAAGAGCTTGGTTCTATTCCGAACCAAGCTCTTTAGGTTTTTTATATCTATAAATCAAAACAGGTCAATTATGAATTATGCATTGTGAATTATGCATTAATAAGCTATCTTTGCGCCGAAATAAAAAAACGCTCTATGTCTTTCAATCATTCTGAAACAAACACTCCGCAGACTCCCGCCCCAGTCTATAAAATGTTGGTGCTCGATCTTGATGATACGTTGCTCCACGACGATCACAGCATTTCAAATCGCAACAAAGAACTATTGAACCGGGCACAAAACATGGGTGTAAAGATAGTCCTGGCTTCCGGCCGACCTACACCTGCCATGCTGCAATATGCCGAAGAACTGGAACTGGCGAAACACGATTCTTACCTAATTTCGTTCAACGGAGCTGTGGTGACTTCGATGAAAACCAACGAAATTCTGTTCGAAAAGAGTCTTACACGCGACGAAATTCATAGTCTGTACGATTTCAGCGTAGAGAACAAGCTGCATATTATCACCTATTCCAGCAAAGGAGTGATAAGCGAAACCGACTCCGAATACATAGACGTAGAGCTAAACCTCACCGGCCTTCCTCACTATAAAGTTCCTGATTTCAAGGCGGAAGTTAGCACATCGGCCGTGAAATGTATTATGCTCGAAGAACCCTCCTACCTCAAAGAAATGGAGACAAAGCTGAAAGTCGAACGAACCGACCTAAGCGTGTCGCGCTCAAAACCTTTTTTTCTGGAAGTAGCCTCAAAGGGCATTGATAAAGCTGCCAGTATCGACTTTCTGGCAAAACGACTCGGAATAAAACAAAGTGAAGTCATTGCCGTGGGTAATGCCGGCAACGATTTAAGCATGGTCCGCTACGCCGGACTCGGTGTATGGGTAGATAATGTGTCTCCCGAACTACGTCACGAAGCCGATGTGATAGTAGCCTCCAACAACAACGATGGAGTGGCAGAAGTCATCGAAAGATTTATCCTTCAGTAAAGCGGTTAATAGATCACACAACATAATGTTGTATTCTTTATACGGCAAGTTAAAGAATACAATCTCTACCGCGTTGATAAGATAGAATCCTCTCCGTTTTTTCTCTTATCAAATCAAACTCATTTCCATTTTCTGTCCCCTTGTTTACGTTCCAACCTATAGTTCTGTTTTTGCTACAAACCTCCAAACGCACTCCCCTATTTTTCTTGTTTTTTTGTAAAAAAAATACGTGTCCTAAAAGTTGTCGACTATACTTTTACAAATCACTATAAATAAAGCAATTGAAAAAATGCTTGTCTCACTTTTTCATGGCTCTTTTTTTTGTTGAGTTATTTGTTTGATCTAATTTAGCATCACGAAAAGGACTTCAATATAGCCGGTAGCTTATTGATTTTTTATTTTCGTTTAATGAAGAAACAGTATTTAGTACAATGATCATTATGGAACACTCGTTATATGACTTTATGAATATGATTTTGATTGTGGCTTGTGCAGCCATGTCAATGGTATTTCTGGCGGTTCAGCTACCGTCCGATAAAGGCATAAAAAAATATCGCAAATCACTTCGTTTTTTGGCAAGCGCCTATTTAATCATGTCCGTCATCGGACTATTGGTTCTGGTGCTCGATTTACCGGTAGTAAACCTCATTCCGATGGAAAACCTGATTGTTGCCTCGCTGCAGGCTCCGCTGTTTACTTTTACGCTTATTGTACTTATAAATCCTCAGTTTGTTACACGGTCTTACATCCTTAAACAACTGTATCCAACTGCTGCTTTTATCGTTCTGTACTTGGCAGTAGCTGCCCGATGGGGTAATCCGGTTATTACAAACCTTAAGGAACTAAAACTTCAGGCCTACCACCCGGCTGTCATGGTTCGGGAAATGTTTCTGATTTACTACGCCTGCCAGTTGATGTATCTGACCAAAGTATTTATTCGCCAAGCTAAAAAGTACGAAACAGAAATAGACAATTTCTTTTCAAACAGTTTTTTGTTACATCTCCCCGGGATACAATATTCTTTTTATTCAGCCCTTGTTGTAGGTATATCAACCTTAATTTCCTGTTTCATATTTACTGAAATAGCCACATTGATATTTACAATTGTTTATTGTCTGTTTTATGTCGTTTTCGGTCTTCATTATATTCAATATCCGCGTATTTTTAAAGATATAGAACAAGCTATCTATCCGCCTATAGATTTCAACACACAGCCTGAGAATACACAGCTGGCATGGAATCAATTAAAAACAGAAATTCTGAATGAACGATATTATCTGGTATATGGTGTTACCATCGAACAGATGGCGCAATACCTCAACATCAGCAGAGCAACACTGGCTTATTTCATCAATAGCGAAGAAGGCATGAATTTCAATGTCTGGATCAATGCTCTCCGCACTCAATCGGCAGAAGAGCTGCTTACCGAGCATCCCGACTATTCGCTCACCCAAATAGCCGAGGTAATTAATTATGGCGACTCACCTATACCTTCCGACTTGCGTTACAAGCTAGCTTAGCTATAATTGTTCTGTAAGTTATCAAATTCGGCTTTGTAACTTGTCGAGCGCACTATGTAAACTATAAAGTTGACTTTGTAACTTTCAAAGTTAGCAATGCATTTTATTGAGCGAACAATGTAACTTGTCAAATCAACTTTGTAACCTGTCGAGTGCATTATGTAAGTTGCAAAGTTGACTTTGTAACTTTCAGAGCGCACAATGTAACTTGTCGAGTTAACCATGTAAGTTGTCAAATTCGCTTTGTAACCTGTCGAGCGCGTTATGCAACTTGCAAAATTGACTATGCAACTTTCAGAGCGAATCATGTAGTTTACTGAGCAAACCTTGTAATTTGCAAAGTCAATAATGTGGTTTGTATAGACTATCTTCCCAAAAACGAAAAGGCTTGCTCCATTTACGGAACAAGCCTTTTACAATATATATTTGCCAACACTTATCAGAATTGTTTAAAACCGATGATTTCGCGAACCTCGCAAGTCGTTTTTAGTGACGTTTCCCAGCACTTTTTCTTTCCTCGTATAGGAATATCAAAATGCGGACTTAGTTGGTTTAAATAGCTTTAATTTCCTCTCTGAGGGACTCTGTGAATCTCCTGTGCCAATTGCCTTATCATATCACCGTAGCGAATCTGAAAGCCATATTCGCATGAGCATTTGTTGTAGTGGAATAACAAACGGCTAAATGCCTCAGCATAGAGATAGCACGAGTACACACTTAAATCATCATATTCATTGCTTCACGAACTTCACCTAAAGTTTCAATTGCAGTTTGTCTTGCCTTTTTGATTCCATCCTGCAAAATACTCCTGACATAAGATTCGTCCTTTTCCAATTGAATACGTTTTTCTCTTATTTCTTTGAAATAGCTGTTTAACGCATCTGCTGTAATTTGTTTTAATTTTCCTGACCCTGATTCTCCAATCTCTGCTGCAATCTCTTCCGGACTTGTCCCCAAACAAAGAGATGATAACCTTAGTAAATTGGCAACCTCGGGTCTATTGACTGGGTCAAATGTGATATATCTTTCGGAATCAGTTTTTGCTGATTTAATCAACTTGTATGTTTCATCTTCAGTTGATTTTATCATGATGCTATTATTCCTACTCTTGCTCATTTTTTGATTACCATCCAGTCCCAGAATCATGGGGGACTCACTTAATAGTCCTACCGGCTCAGGAAACACATTAGCATTAAACTTAGTATTAAACCTTTTAGCAATGGTTCGTGTCAATTCGATATGTGGTAACTGATCTTTACCAACAGGTACAACATTACTTTTGGAAAAAAGAATATCTGCAGCCTGATGTACCGGATACGTATACATTCCGGCATTAATAATTTCTTTTCCTGAAGCAGAAATTTCCTCTTTAACCGTTGGGTTCTTATTTAATTCCGAAAGAGATACAAGTGATAAAAACGGAACCAAAAGTTGATTTAATTCCGGGATATGACTGTGTGGAAAAATATAGGTATTATGTTGCTTTGGATCTAAACCACAGGCTAAATAATCTAATGTAAGTTCATACACATATTTTGAAATATCTTTGAAAACGTCACGATCCGTTAATACCTGATAATCTGCAATTAAAATATAGGTTTCAACACCGATATTTTGCAATTTTACCCGGTTAAGAATAGAACCAAAATAATGTCCAATATGTAAATTCCCGGTTGGCCTATCTCCTGTAAGAACTCTATACTTAGCAGGGTTTATATATAAATCCTTTTCTAATAATTTGCTTTTCAGAACAGCTTTATCAAATGATGCATTGGATATTCCAATTGTATCTTCTTTTGTCATTATTTAAAATTTTATTTACGATTTTCCAAGGGAAGCCTTCCGGTAGATTTAATCCCGCTAACAACAGTTCCCATTTTCTTTCAAGTTACGAGTTGCATGAAAGAGACCTCGTTAACAAGTAAAACGATATGTTTTAATATTATTTCCGTTAGAAGCTTTGAGCCTCTGACTATAAACTACTTTTTATAAAACACGCATTATTCTATCGGAATAGTTCTCTTTATGCGTTGATCCAACGAAGTAAGGGTCTCGGTAGTAGCTACCCCTTTAATTTCCTGAATTCTTCCGTTCAGCAATTCCATTAAATGTTCGTCGTTGCGGGCATAAAGTTTTATCAGGATAGTATATGAACCAAGCGTATATTGCGACTCAACAATTTCCGGTATTTTTTCCAGTTCGGCAACTACCTCTTTGTACATAGAGCCACGTTCGAGCGTTATGCCGATATATGCACACATTTGAAATCCGAGCATTTTGGGATTCACCGTGTACCCCGAACCTGTAATAACATCAATGTCTATCAATCTTTGAACGCGTTGATGAATGGCAGCACGCGAAACTCCACATTCTTCGGCAACATCTTTAAATGGCATTCGTGCATTTTTTGTAATAATCTGCAAAATTTTTCGGTCTAATTGGTCTATCTTTTCCATTGCTATTGGTATTTAGTATTTTAATATACTTTTATTTTATATAGTTATTAATTCTCGCTTTGTAATGTTGGATATTTATGAATTTTCCTGACAGAATAAATTTGTCATTTAGGCAGCAAAATTACATATAATAAATGGAAATTAAAATATTATTCTCATATATAACTAAAAACGGATATAAAAGAATGATATTTATTTCAAAAAACTTTCTTTTTGACACAAAAACAGTCGAAATAAATTTATTTCGACTGTTTTTAAGTGTGCTATAAAAATAATTATCGACGTTGTTGTTGCATCTGTTGTTGC